>SDBV01002903.1_pt1 | contig 25555 bp, 31 predicted proteins | sample 2277081 | NCBI WGS metagenome assembly SDBV01 (sample SAMN10402039, study PRJNA504765) | marine sediment metagenome | isolation source: marine sediment core GS10_PC15, 223 cmbsf | place: Arctic Ocean: Southern Knipovich Ridge | collected 2010 | reverse complement strand
CTTTTTTTCCGCCTCCTCCACTATTTCTTCAACAGCTGCCATAATCCTTTCTGGCACATCTTCTGCCTCTGCTGCAGAAAAAAATGAGCCATCTGTCTCATCAGCAAGCTCTTCAAACTTTTCAGCGGCATCTGAGTCGCCTCCAATCACAATTGAATAAATATTTGCAGGATCAACTTCATAAGCGGCTTCGGCAACATCTTCCAATGTATATTTATAATCAGCTGCCGGGCTTCCAATGTCTCCTTTCTCATGAGGAGGAGCATCTCCCATAAGAATTATTGCCTTAGAAACACCGTCTCTCCAATCACCGATAGCTTCTGTATTAATGGCTCTGAGCAAAGCTTCATAAACTGCCTCAGGGAAATCCCCTCCTCCAGAGGTTGTTAAAGAATCAATATTTGCCAGAATTTCCTCTTTATTTCTGGAGAAAGGATAATCTTCAAAAGTTACTGTATCAGGAAGGTCTCTATAGCCAACAATAGCTATCCTATAACCGGAAACTTCTGCTACCTCATCAACTATATCTGAAGCCTGAATTTTAACTTCGTCAATATCGTCCCACATGCTGCCGGTAAGATCAATTACGAATATAAGGTCTAAGTTTGCCAAAGCTTCTCCGGCAAGAAAAAATGTTGCTCCGACAACTAAGGATAACAAAATAATTTTACCGTATAATTTCATATTTTATACTGAGATTATTTTTATTTACGACCTTTATCCTCACTCCCTGCTTAGCGGGGCAGTAATGGATTTACTCATATTCAAATTCTTCAACTCCGATTTTTTTTAAGAAATCAATCATTTTTCCCCTGCAGGCATCAAACATATTATCTGCGATATACTCTCTGGTATCTTCTTCCCCCAGAGTATAAATTCTCTTAGGAATTAAACATTCCATAGAAAAACTCTCTAATATCTTATCAAGCATAAAAGAAGGAATAACATCCAACTGAGAAGGAATGTCTTTCATTTTGGTTACTTCGGCATAAACCACACAAGAGCCATCGCTTTTTCCTAATATCTCGAGGTCTACTTCGGCAAATTCCCCTATCTCTGTCTCACCTTCGGCGCGAGCGCACTTCTTTAGGTTTTCATCCAGGCAAGCAACAGAATCATCGCATTTAACTTTTTTCTGGCTCTTTGATGCATCCTCAATATCAAAATATTCTCCTGCTTCGCTTTCCCTCATAAAAAGGAAATAATAACCAACACCAATTAAGGCAGCTATGATCAAGAATGCTACTATTGCTATTACTAAACAGCCTATGCCGCAGCCCATTCCGCAGCCCATGCCGCCCTTTTTTCGTGGAGGAGGAGCTGTTTGATACACAGGATGTGCCGGAGGCACGGGACGTACCGGGTGCGCGGGAGATGAAGGAGTTGCTGGACGGACAGGAGACACGGGCCTTGCTGTCGTTGTCTTGGCTGATTTGGGTCCAGCCGAAGGTGAACCGGCTGCTTTTTTTGCATTAGACCTCTTGTGAGAGGCCTTAGAAGGATTAGCTTTTAATGTTTTACCGCAAGAAGAGCAGAATTTAATTCCTGGTTTTAATTTTTTCCCACATTTTGGACAAAATTTAGGCATAATTTTTCTACTTTGTTACCTCAAAAGTACCAATCATTATCTCAGCTTGTTCCAGATACTTATTATACTTCACCTCATTCTCAGCACCGTATATTATCTGATACCAGGTATCACCTCCATCTACAAAATAATGCAAATACTTAGTTTTTTCTGCATAATATGCTTCTGTGTAAATCATTTTATAACCAGGGTATTTGCCAATCATCTCTTCTGAATAATCAACCAGCTCCCAATATTCACCTTCTTGTATTTCACTTATTATTTCTGCTATTAACTCATCAAAATCCTGATAAGAATCTGCCACGGAAGCAACCACAACAAGACCCTCTAAGAAAAAATCTTCCGGGCTTTCCGCCGGAGCTGTAAAACCTATTGCCGCTCCTTCGGACTCATCAGATATTATCTCCTTTCCCCAATCTTTTGGGTAATAAATCTTAAAATTCCACTTCTCGTCTTCGTAGAGAGTGTAATCCTTCAATTCTTCTTCCTCATCCTCGTCCTCGTCATCTTTTTTTCGCCTTCGCTCTTCCTCCTCGCACATAGCTCCAGTCAAAACCAAGGCTGCTAAAAGCAAAATGGGTAAGAAGAGTTTTAATTTTTTCATACCCCGTAGAAGAATTTCGAATAAATACTATAATATACTTATGAAATCCTTCAAATTATAAATAAATTATTAGTGTGCCTCGTAGTTGGAATTTTAGGTGTTTTCTTTGAAAACACCTTTTCGAAATTTCTCTACGGGGCATAATGATTTATTTTTGCACTTAATTATAATCAACCTTTAATATTTGGATTTAACAATTTTACCTTTTCGGCTAAAGATTTTGAATCGTCAAGATAAAATGTTTCTTTTGTCCAACGTTCTTTCCTAAAGAAAATTCCTCTTTTACTGACTAACCCATTGATAGTAATCATTTTAAACTTCCTGCTGAATAATCCTTTTACTGCCTTAGCCTCCCTTATCGCAGAAATAGGCATTACTACAATAGTTTTTTCTATTGATTCTTTTGACAACTTAGAGGGCCAAACTGCTTTTGTTATAAAAAAGATATTCTGCCTGGTAAGAAGAAACAATCCTTTGAGCATTGATTCTTCTTCTCTCCGCCGGCTCCATTTTGATTCCCGCCAGTCAATTAGATCTGATTCTCTAAACCCTAAAGTTCCAAAAATCTCATCCAAGCTAAGTTCGCATTTTATTTTCTCAAAAGCTTTTTTTAAATTTTCCGAACCCGGCTTAGTCAACGGCGCAGCCTGTGTAGGTTGGGCCGATAATTCTGTTCCGCAAGAAAGACAAAATTTATCCTCAGCTTTTATCTCACCTCCACAACTTGAACAAAAATTAGCCATTGGCCAAAAACATTAACCCAAGGCTGACCCGCCACAGGCGAGAGCTTACAATAATTAAGGTCCTTTTGTACATATCCTTAATAGATTATTAGTTACTTTTAAGATTAAAATGACCTTGGAAGTGTTTTGCAAAGGCCACTTATATCGTCAATGCATTCGTTGAAGTCTTCATACTCCCCGGTCATTTGATGCATGGTGCAATAAGAACTGTAAAGAGTCGTACATCCTTGGCGAGTAAGGAAGTTTCCTATAATTGACCTATAGTTTTCAACTACTTCATCGCATACGTCTTCATCATCTTCCTCGTCCATGCATTCATCATACATATCTTCTTCATTATCAATCATATCATCAATACAATCGTCTAAGTCGTCTTCTCCCTCCAACATGGCAAACTCTTGGTCAAGAACATCCTCTAGCTCTTCCGAAAAATCTATAGCAGTTTTACAAACTTTTTTATAAAAGCTTTCCGGGCTTTTTTGGAAGCATCCCGCGCCAACCAAAACTAAAGCTAATATCAATAAAGCTGGAATAACAAAAATTAATTTTTTCATAAATTTAAATTACTAACTTATTCAAGACCTTTTATCTTATAAAAGGTCTGAGTTTTTCGACCTTTTCAAAAATATTAACTTTTTTATTATTATACCTAAAATTATAGCCAAAGATAACCACTGGGCTGTGGATAAATAAAAATAGCGCGGATCAGACAATAATGTGCCCGTAGCGCGAGTGAAATCCAAAAGAAATCGGGAAATAGAATATAAAAGCAAAAAAGCAAAAAACAACTGGCCAGGTTCTTTTAATCTTGGTTTCAGAAATCTCAGAACAAAAAACAGAATTAAGGCGCTAATTATTAAATATTCAGCTACTGGGTGACGAACTATTCCGTTTGGCCAAATTATTCCCCAGGGCAAAGAAGTTTCAGCTCCCTGATGGTCATTGATTAAAGAACAGCCGATTCTTCCAACAGCAATAGATATTGGAAGAACTAAAACCATTAAATCGGCTATTTGAAAAAATAATCTTTTACTAACTTCGGCAAATTTAGCATAAATAATACCAGCAATCAGCACCCCAAAAATGCCCCCATGGAGAGTTAATCCTCCCTCCCAAATTTTTAAAATTTCTAAGGGCTGAGAGAAATAATGCTTTGGAAATTGAAAGATATATCCTAATCTTGCGCCAATAATTGCTCCTAAAATTATCCAGGTAAATGAACCATAGATTATATCAGAGTTAATTTTTTGTTTCTTTGCTTTTTTTAAAATCCAAAAAAAAGCAATCAAAAAAGCTAAAGCCAAAAACATTCCCCACGTATAAAGAGTAATTGGGCCTATTTGGATTTTATCAAAGCTAAAATAAGGCATGAAATTCCGGTGATTATCATTACATCAGCTATGTTGAAAATGGAAATAGGAAGAATGAAAATTCTTATCCAATCAATTACATAGCCAAAATAAATTCTGTCAAAAAAATTACTCAATCCTCCCAAAATAATCAAAGAAAAGCCGGTTGTTAACAAAAAGTTTTCTTGTTTTAGGGTCTTAAAAAATAAGAAAAGAAGCAGCAATAAAACTAACCCGATCAAAAAGCAAAGCAGACCTGAATCCAGAGGAATAAAATATAATTTTGAATTCTTAAAAAGTCTTAATTCAATTAAATCTCCCGAATAGAAATCAGGATTTCTCAAAATAAACCATTTGGTCAACCTATCCAAAACTATCAAAAATAAACCTAAAAATACTAAAAACCTAATTTTCCTTGTAAATCTTATCCTCTTTTCCATTTTTAATCCTCTTTGCTTAAGCCAAAATAAATAATTTCAGGTTCAGTTGGTTCTTCTTCAAAAAAGAAATCATATTTATCTTCAGTGGTTACTGGCCAGTAAACTACTGTTCTCCAGCCAAGATAAACTCCGTCTTGAACAGGGATAGAGATTGTAATCTTTGTATCAAGGGGCAAATCAGACCAGACAACTTCTCCTTTTTCATCGCTCAAAGCTCCGCCAAAAAATTCATCGTCTCGAGATTCGTCTAAATGAATATTAGGCATTCTTTCTTCATCTTCATCTAAAACACCGTTTTTATTTTGATCGTTAAAAACAATTGCTTTGATAAAAAATTCTGCTTTTTCTGCTTCTTCTTCTTTATCTCTATCTCTTTCTTTCTCCCCACACTCAGCTCCAACCAAAACTAAACTCGTTAATAACAAAACTATAACAAATAATGTTGTTTTTTTCATGTTTTTTGTCTAAATTATTCAATTATCGACCTTTCTTATTTACTTGTATACGATAATTGAAACCTCTTGTTGATGACTTCCCTCTTCTTCCAACCAAACATTTACATTGATATCATCATACGTTTCTCCCAGTAATTCCTTAGAGAAGTCATATCTGTACACATTGGCCTCTGCCCTGGTGGAGGTTGTTACATAGCCCTTCGCTTCAAGCAAACCTCTTACCTGTTGAGCATCCTCTGCAGTAATTACTCTTTTCACAATATAATCAAGATCTTCGGAATACTTATCTGACGAAGCGCTTGTAAGCTTTGCTCCTCCGAATATTGATTCAAGAATTTCTTTAAAATCATCATTAAACGCGGCATTGAGATCTGAGGCAGGGCTAACATCAGAGGCAGATTCATAAGGTCCTTCCAACTCTTCTGCAGTTGGCGCCTCATAGACAAGAGTGAGATTTGTAATCCCATCCGCATAAGAGACACTTAACGTTAACCTATAATTCTTTCCTTTTGAGAACTCAAGAACTGACATCTCTCCAAAAGACATTTCATTATCTAATGTCCATCCTTCCGCAGCTAACTTTGCTTTGTAAAAATTCTTGATTTCTTCAGTTCTATCTGTCCCCTCTATAAGATACATCACTGAAAAACTTCCGGTTTCCTCATCCTTTTGCTCCATAAACTTTGTCATCTTTGGATATTCCGGAAGCGGAATTCCGTATATTTCTCCTTCATCCGATACTTCTCCTCCGTTGCCAACCTCTCCTCCATTGTCAACTTCTCCATTTGAGGAGGCCCTGTCATCTTCACCCCCGTTCTTAACGATTAACCAAATCAAACCACCAATTCCGATTAATGCTATCAACGCTATAACGATTACAATGATTATTATATTTTTCTTTTTCATAGTATTAACTTTTTGTTATCTTTCCTCGACCTTTAATAAGTTGGATTTTCTATTATCTCAGTCCCAGCTGGCAATTCAAACATACTGTCAGAAATATCGCTGAAATCTATATTTTTCATCTCTGACACTGAAACTCCGACAGCAGGCAGAGTTGCTTTCATTCTGATAAGAAGCCCGTATTCTTTCCATATCCAAGATTTTACCTCTCCTCCTCCATCTCCTTCTCCAACAATATATTTGATAACCAGGCAATCCCTACCATCTAAGATCTCACTGCCTACAACCTCCGGACTGTATTTCATAATAGCTTTGAACTGATCTAATGGGGTTTCACCCATATCTTCCATTATCGCGGTTAAATCCATTTTTAGGGCTTCGTTCCGTATTGGGTCATACATATATATTATTTTTTTATCAAAATCCATCAGATAAACCATCTCCTTTCCGTCAAAGGACATTTCCGTTCTTCCTTTTTTTCCTTTTATCCAGGCCTTTTGAACCATCTCCGGCTGTCCGGGAGTAGTTATCACCATTTCATATTTAACAGAATCTATATTTTTTGCTTTGGCTAAAACATCAAGCAATGATTCCCCATCTTCAACTTTTTCCTCCTCTTCTTCTTGGGTTTTCTCCTCTTCAGCTTCTTCCTTGCCACAACTTGCTCCAACCACAACCAAGGCTGCTAAAATTCCGATTGTTAAAACTATTACTATATTTTTTGTTTTCATAGTGTAGTATTAAGCTTTTATTATTTCTCCCCGACCTTTTCTTTATTTTACCCTCACTACCAGTCCCGTCAAACGGGATGGTGTGAAGGCGTAGCCCCCACTGCCAAAATTTGGCAATTTATGGTGTGAGGGATTGCTGGTCAAGAAAAAGCCCCCCCCCCGCTTAGCGGGGGGGGGCTTTTTCTTTAACGACTAAATATTATCAAACTATCTTTTTATTAGCCAGAACAGGTTGGACAAAAAGGCGCGCATTCGGTTCCATCAAAACATTCATCAGGCCCGCAATCACAAATCTTTACTTCGTGACTATTTTCCGGCGAACAGCCACAAGGGCCTATAAGACAGAGGTCTGGAAAATCACCGGTGCTTTCACAACACATTGCTATTGTCACTGTTCCTCCAGAACTTATACATGCCTGTTCTTGTTCAGTTAAATCAGCTGTTCCGTTTCCTAATAAAGTTGGTGATGAACCACTTATATCTATTTCCGGAATAAGCTGGTATTTCCAGGCAATCAATCCCGTTAAACTGGCGCAAACAACAATAATTATTAGCGCTATTGAAGTTGAAATTCCTTTATTCATATATTTATATGCTTTTGTGTTAGTTAATTATCTTCTTTTATTTATTATACCTCTTCGCTCCGCTCAGGGCAAGCCCACACCACCAGTCCTGTCAAACGGGATGGCGTGGAGGCGATAGCTCCAAGGATAGCACAATACCACATTGACTTGACTTATTAAAAATGGGGGGTATAATGAAATTAGGCTATAGGTCGATTTATTTTAAAGTAAGTCTTTAGCAATTCTAAGAAATTAATAAAGACCAAAAAAGTAGGGCGACTTAAAAGTTATAAAGGTCGCTTTTTTTCATTTAATATAACTTTATAAATTTCATGGCTTTCAAAAAATTTGAGTCCGATAAAGGAGATTTTCCTCGAAAGATGTATCAGGGAGACTGGAAATGTTCTGAATGCGGAGCTGCAATAACTGAGCTTCCATTTGAACCATCAGGAGACAGACCGCTTTACTGCAGAGATTGTCACGCCAAACGAAGACCTCAGAGATTCGAACGTTAATCTAGAATAGAAAACCCCGTCCCGCTAAGCGGGACGGGGTTTTCGTTTTATTCTTTAATTGGTTGATTGGCTCATTTTTTCTTTTTCTTCCGGCGCTAAAGAAGTAAGCCATAAAACAAATGGTCTCCGAAGTTTGTCTACAGACCAATTATTATCTTTAAAAAGCGATGCCCTCTCTGTTCTAAAATGAGAAAGTAAAGACGTCGTAGCTTGTAGGTTTTCGGGAGATAATCTATTATGCTCTATCAAAAAATGTTGTTTCTTAGTCACTCTTACATAATACACTAATTCGTTCAAAAAAGCAAGCGTCTGAAAAGAGGTCAACAGAAAAGGGGTCAGGGTACCTTTTTTAGGTCTTCCCCTAGGATTTAATGTTGAACTAAGACCAAGTTTTGTTGTTGTTGTTTTTATCCAAGATTCTTTTCCAAAAGGAGATCTTCTCTTAAGGACATATCTAATTCTTTCTTTCATATATTTATTTCCAAATTAACTCTATTTCTTAAAAATTTCGAGCAGAGTCAAAAAAAATACGCCGTTCGGTTTTTTGAACAGCGCGCTAACCTGCTCCGGAGGTAAAACTCAAATCCCTCTCGGTCGCCCTAACAGGATAGGCGTCTTGGTCTTCAGAACGAGCTCGCCAGTATAATCACCTTCTTACTCGCTATTTCTTATCTAATCCAAAATGAATATTATTCTTCCCAGGGGAAAGTAGCGACCTGCCAGCTTTCATCGCTTAATATTACCTTAGTAACTGCTATTTTGGTGCCAGAATTATCCCAAACGGCGTCATCATAAATAGCCGTAGGAATGCCGCCTTCTTCGGGATCAAGTATACATTGAGGATTGGCACCGTCAGAATTTATAATCCAGATTTGAGGAGCTCGTTGATATTGATGTTTGACAAATATAATTTTATTATTCTTATTCCAAGCACGTTCTCGTATTAATTGCATGCTATCTTCCGGCGCATAAATCATATGTTTATTTAAGCCATCGCTATTCATAACCCAAATCTCATTTAACGCTTCCTCGGGTTTTTCTCCGGGCATGGTAGTAGTAAATCCCTTGAGATAAACAATCTTTGAGCCGTCGTAACTGAAGGACGGGCCAGTGCAAAAATCATCTTCATCGGTAGTGAGCTGGATTCTCCCGCTTCCGTCAGAATTCATTACCCAAATTGATGAAAAAGATTTATCTTCATTGTAAACGTTATAAGCAATCTTATTCCCATCAGGACTCCAGCTGGCATGTTCCACTTTCTGCGCAGTTAATTGAACTCTTTGTTCCCAATCTCTATCCAAATTAACTAAAAACAGTCCGGAATTTTCTCTTTCTCCATAAGCTACTACTTTATTATCAACCGGACTCCAAGAAGGATTGAAGAGGTGATCCCGTTCCCATGGACCAATTGAAGTAAGTCCGGTTCCGTCACTATTAATTATATAAAGACCGCCTTTCATTTGGTCTTTCTCTAAACTTAAAAAAACTATTTTGCTTCCGTCAGGATTCCAGTCGGGATCAGCAGCAAGCTTTTCTAAAAAAGTGATCTGGGTAATAATCGGAGCGGGTCTTTTCTTTTCTTGCTCTTCTAAAATCCCTTTTTCTTCTGACACTGCTGCTTCTTCGGAAAATGGGATTGATAGATAAATCCAAAAACCTACCGCTGCTATAACTATTATAATAATGATTGCAATGATTGTCTTGGACATATTATTTTATTTTACCTCTTCGTTTCGCTCAGAGCAAGCAAAAAACCGCCCCATACAAAAGCAAAGCTTTATACGGGGTAAACCTTCTTGCCCGCCTAAATTTCAAAGAAACTTGGGCGGGCTTGGCGATTTTTAATACATTTCGGTCTCTCGAACAACGCACTAGCCTGCTCCGGGGATGGTACAATATTAGAACTTGGTTTATAGAAGGTTTCGGAGTAAGAACTGCTATTTCTATTTAGTTTTTCTTAATCTCTCTAATTATTAATCTTATTATTACTCCTGTTTGATATAGATAGTTTTCTATATATCTGTCTGGTATTTTTTTATAACTACCCTCTTTTTTACCATGTCGACTAGAAAACTCATTAGCTATAATACAAAAATTATATAATATTTGACCCCACTCTTTTGGTAGCCTTAGTTTTTTAATTAATTCTAAAGAATTAGCTTTTAAGTTTTTATTATTATTTAAAAAAGTTTTTGTTAAACTTTCTAGTGCGCTGTAGGAGTTCGTAATCGTGTTTTTATAATCTTTTTTAATATATTTTTCTAAAGCATCTTTTAAAAAGTTCTGTGTATTCGGAAAGTCTTCTAACCAATCTAGAACTTCTGAAATTAATTTTTCGTCTAATTCCTTTGCACCACTTTTATAAAATTTTCCATTTTTAAAGTAATAACCTAAATCTATCACAGATAAGCTTAAAGCATTTTCAATACCTACTTTAAAATTATTATAAATTTTTTCTTTCTGCGATTTCCGGGTGTTTACATTTTTAATTTCTTTTAAAATAACTTCTAGAATAGCTAAATTTTCTTCAAAAGATTCTGAGTCAGAAATAAAACTTCCTGTAAGTTCTGGGGTATACGACCGTCCTAAAACATAAGCAATTTTAGATCTGAATGCCTCTTCTTCTTCCTCGGAAATATTATTATATATATCTCCCTCAAGGCAATCTATTTCTTTTTTAATTCTATTTAAAAATCTTTTTTTCTCTTTGTTGAGTTCTGGAGAAATTCTTAGTCTTTTATAAATTTCTTTTAGCATTAATTTATTATTTAATTGATTTTCTAATAGAGATATTTCTATTTTTGCTTTTTACAAGTCTAAACTATCACTTTTTTACCTAAAAAACAAGTTGATTTGAAATAAAAATGCCCGGGGTTGGGCTTTTTGCTTAACTGACATTTCGGGTAAATCTGATTATAGACAATATTCAAAAAATTTATTAAAATCTAATAATGAACAAAAAACTTCCTCAAAAGGTTGGCTTCTCTAAAAGAGACAGAAAGTTAACTATTAAAAATGGTAAAATTTCTTACACAAAGAATCAGCGAGATATTTTAGACGCAGCACTTCAAGGATTGATGCCAACAACATCAAAAGAATTCTTGCTATTAAAAGATATTTTAAAGGGTGATTTTAAATTAAAATATCCAGCAAAAGGGGCTGGGAAAGGTTTAACATTTGCAGATACTAAAGAAACTATAAAACTTGTAGATAACCCATCGCTTAGATTGATGGAAGCATTTTATAGCCTTTTTGGAAAAGATTTCGGGACGATTTATCAAATGGTGTTAATGGCAAAACCAAAAGAAAGAAAAAAAGCCCTTAAAACGATAGAGGGAATGATGGTCAGAGTAATTGAAAGCGAAAAGAAACAAAAAAAGTGTAAACATCAATGGCAACCATTTAAAGAAAACCCGAAGAAATTTATAGAATGTAAAAAGTGCAAACTAATACACGAAAAAAAAGCTTAATTCAAAAACTTATTCCTTATTATAAATAAAACAAATTGCCCGTAGCGGGCTTTTTGGTTTGGCGACTCGGTCGTAGGAACCGAATTAAATATAATTATCACCACCAACAATGCGTCTTATGAGTAAACTCAAATACTTTAATTCTTGGGTCCTTATAATATTTCTCCAAATACTTCTTTCCCATTTTCCAAGTTATATTTTGCCTGCCCGGTGGAAACATCTTTAAGAGTTTCTCCATAGATAGAATAAAGCAGTAAATCTTATTCCCCTCATCTACAACAATGGCAAAATAGGGAACACAATCAAAAGACCTGCAAGCTTCTTTAGCTTTTTTAAAGTCTTTATTCTTTATCACCATACCTCCTCCTTCTTTGCCTGTACTTCTACTCCTACTCTTAACTGAAATGCCCATCAATTCCTTTGTGCGACGATTCTTGGCAATAATATCTATACCTGTATGGTCTATATTCGCACACTCAAAGTGATACTTTGATAGCCAATACAAAATGAGGTTCTCAGCGAAATCCCCTGTAATTTTAGAGTGTCTTGAACTTTTTTTAACCTTCATACTATGAAATTACCACTTTTTAGCCTAAAAAACAAGCTGGTGGAAAATAAAAATTGCCCAGCGATGGGCTTTTTGTTTGGATTAATTTTATTAAAAAAATAGGGCTGATCTCTATTTTCCTAAACAGTTCGTAATTTAATAATTTCTTTTATTTCTTTAACCAATTGAAAGTAAAATTTTCTGAAATTTTTTTTATCTTTTCTTAGAAGAGCTTCTAAATCTAGAGATTTGGATATTTCTAAAAATATGTCCCTTTTTGACATAGTAATATCAGTGCTAGAGATTTTAATAATTTTCAAAAGTCTCTCTTTCGGTTTCTTTTTATAATTTTTAAATGGTAAAGGAGCTGTTTGATTCAATCCCAAAACTTTTTTAATAGCAACTTCTTCTTTAAAGAACCATTGCTCGAATGACGGACTAGGACAACCAATAACTATCTTAGCAGAAGAGAGAAATTTTCTTACCTGTTGCTTAACTGCTCCACATTTATTATCTCTATCAGTGTCTGTAAGAAAAACGGCGAGATCACACGAAGCATTTCCTTCAAAGAATATCCCTAGGGCAGGCTCTACTTTACTTAATATTGGCCCTCTAGCCTCGCAACAAATAAATTCTATCACAACATAAGGAAAATTGATTTTGAAAATCTTTTCAATAATGCTTTTAATTGACTCTTCGTCATATTTACCTTCGTAGAGGACACCAATTCTTATAAGCATAGTAAACTATTTTAAACGAGTATCTATATAATCAGTAAGATCTCCTCCTTTTTTAAGAACATTAGAAATGCTCACTATCTGTTCGCTTTCTTCTAATAATATAAACTTAGTGCCCTCTTTAATATCTTTCTTCACATATAAAACCTCTGATGGTCGAAGGTAGTTTATTACCCCCGGGCTGTGAGTTGTAAAAAGAATTTGTAAATCTTTATGATGTGAAATTGTGCTTAGACGATCAATAAGTTCTCGTACTCGTTTTGGATGCATACCATTTTCTATTTCTTCTATAATGAGAGATGAGTTATCTTCTATGCTTATAGCTTTTGCGATAAAAAATAAAGTCCTGAAATCCCCACCCGAAATCAAACTCATTGACAATGCTTCACTAAGATTTTTTTCTTCTAAAAGTACAATAAAACGCTGTTCTCCGTTAGAAGAATCGTGGGCTTTATTTCTGATATTGTTATCTATGATTGGAGATAAGGCAGGTAATTCAACAATAGAAGAAAAAGCAGGTAACATTTTCTTTATAATGGTCTGAAACTGCTCAAATCTCTCGGGGGTCTTTCTTTTTAAATGAACCAATAAAGTAGCTAAACCCTCTTCATCGGGATTTGATGTTAGTTGTCTAAAATTTATTAAAGTTGACCCTGGAATAAAGATATTACTAAAAAGACGTTTAGCAGCTAACGCTACCGGATGCCTATAAAGAGATACGGCTAACTTTCCAGCATCGACAGCTAAGGGAATATCTTGATTTTTCTCGTCTTTTAATTTATTTATTTGGTCACGCGTGTATATCAATTGAATATCTTTACCTTTTTCGTCAACTATAGCTAATTTTTCACCTCCAACAATTAATTTAGGCATGTTAGGTTCATTTTCTTTTAACCTAATTACAGTTTCTAAAGAATATCTCTTATTTTCTGTATCTTTTAGGATTATGTTTAACGAAAAGTCTCTAACTTTTTCAGCAAGATTAAATAGTTCTGGAGCAATAAAACTTAATTTTTTTTGAACCAAATTTATATCTTTTCCGAAAACGGATTCTTTAATAAATGCTATTGCCTGAATAAGATTAGTTTTACCCGCCGCATTATTTCCAACAATCGCACCAAAAAAAGGTAAATTAGCTCTGCTCTTTTTAATACTTTTGAAATTTTTTATATATATAGATTCAATCATTTTTAATCATTTTTTTAAATTTATGAAAAAATTAATTTTTTCTTTTATAGATTATCTACTTCTAGGATAGCCCTATTTCCCAAAAATTTCAAGCAGAATCAATAAAAACACGCCGTTCGGTCTCTCGAACGGCGCACTAGCCTGCTCCGGGGGACGGACTTTGTTAGAACCTATTTAGCAAATAATTATGCGCTTGCCACTTGATATAATCCAGCCTTTCCTTGATTTAACCAGTATTCATTTTCTTCAGAATCATTTTTCTTTACCATTTTTTCATAATTTGCCGACAATAGATGCATAGCGTGTGCAAACTTAATATAAGTAGGAAGAATTTCTAGTTCTCTTGGTGTTAATGCAATAGTTTTTCGATATTCTTCTAAAGCAATTTTTAAATTGTTTTTACTTTTTGATTTATCATTTTCATTAAAAAGTATATTACAAGCTAAAATTGCTAGCTCTTGAATACGAGGATAGTAATTTGATACTGCGAAATCAATAATCCATATTTTTCCTTTCTTATTTTTCATTACATTTGTTACTATAATATCTCCGTGAACAAAACAATGAGGCAATTTTCCAATATCTATATCTTTAAACTTTCTCACTAAAGGTTTTATAATTTTTAGGTCTTGTTGCGATAAATGTTTTCCTTTCTTTTGAAATTCATTTAAAAAGTTTGAGACGGCCCACTCGTCATAAATAAACTTTGGTTTAATTTTTATAGAATTTATTAGTGTAGCTTGATGAGCTAAAACTTTGATTTCATCTATATTTGGTTTCTGTTTTAGAGAGTAATAACTCTCTCCGTCAATATACTCCATAACACAAATCCTCAATTTAGTAGTGTTCACCGTTTTCGTATATAAATAATCCTGTTCAGATTTAAACAATTTAGGAAATGAAACTCCCCCCTCAACGACTTTTAACATAACTTTCACATATCTATGACAATCATCATCGGTTCTAAAATTTGAGAAAATTTTAACGAAATATCTGCTCTTTGTTGTCTCTAAAATGAAATTAAAATCTTCATACCCAATAAGCACTAATTTATTTGAGACAAAATCTCCAATATGAAAATCCTTGCAAATAACCGAAGATATATCGTCTATTTCTCCTTGATAGTTAATCCTTTGGAAGAAATCTTTCATATTTTTATTTTAACATAAAAATCGCCCTTTTGGCGATAAAATACTGCCAAGTTCCTGGCTTTTTTGTCTTAGTTATATACAAAAACAAAGGTAATGTGCCACCCTTCCAACGACCGGGTTAAAAAGGAGTTACTTCCTCACCTGTTGCTTTTCCGTAGTTTTCGGATGTCCCTTAACGTGTTTTTTCGAGACAAATCTCCCGGTTATCGAGCTACGGTATACCGCTCTTTTTTTTATTTTCTTTTTCTTTTTCACCATAATTTTTTTATTAATTTTTTCTTTCATAGATCTACTTCCAAATTAACTCTATTTCATAAAAATTTCAAGCAGAATCAATAAAAACACGCCGTTCGGTCTCTTGAACGGCGCGCTAGCCTGCTCCCCGTCGTGGACGACGTTATCATCCTACGGATGACCAGCCGTAGGCTGGGAACCTGTTTGGTGGGGAGTTTAAGTTAATAATCTTTTCTATTAAAACAAATCCTTAGCCCAGCCAATTGCTTTTGTAAAAATCTCAATTGTTCCCTGACTGCATCCATTTTTTAATTCGCCTTTATTTTCACCTGGCTTCAGCTCTAAGATCTGGCTACATGAACACCCGTATACCACTGGCTGCTCAATTTCAGGCGTATCTAAACATAAATCTTCATTATCCGGAACATTATCCCAATCACTATCTATTAGACAATCTTCATCAAACCATCTGCATTCTACTGTTTTACAGTTATAAGGTTCTTCAGAATAATCATAGAGATCAATCCTATCATAAATAACCCCGAATAAGCTAGTTTCATAACTATTAGATGAATAAAGGTCCAGAAGATTTGATGTATAATATCCGCATTTTATTATGTCATTATATGACCTGTATAGGTGTAATCCATACATACCATTGATGACTTTATTATTGACAAATTGATTATCATCACCATAAACACTACGAATACCTATAGTGTCTTGAATTCTTGGAAGGCAAATGGTGTTTGGCTCACAACTTTGGGAGATTGATTTTATAAAATTATTTTTTATAATATTATCATTATTACTAATAGGAGAATATGACATATAACTCAGCTCTACCCCATATATATTGTCTATGAACTTATTTTTATTAACAATATTATTGTTTCCAAGAAGAAATATGCCATGAGCTGTTTTGGAAATAATATTATCCTCAAATATCCCATTATTTCCTATTGAAGAAATTCCAACACCTCCATGAGGGTATTCATTATTAAAATATCCGCGATATAGTGATGCAGATAAATTACAATTACTGATATTAACCCTGTCAGAAGCAACTCTTATTAACGGGGCCTTAAGCTCATTATTAATAATTGAAAAACCCTTACAATCAAAATCAACATCATTTGCATTTATATTAATGCAATTTGCGGTAACATCACTCCCCATCAGATTTTGAGTTAAATAATATTCTCCAGGTTGATTGATATTCAAACAATTTTCTATATTTGGACAGAGGTTATCCATCCCATCACAGTCTTCATCAATCCCGTTGCCGCAAATATCTTCTGCGCCTGGATTCACCTCAGCATTATTGTCATTACAATCATCCCCAGAATAACAGGTTATCTTATATGGAGAAAATCCATCCCCATCATTGTCCATACATTCATCATTGCTATAGGGAATACATTTCTCGCCTACCCAACTACAATCCATAGTGCTGCAATCATAGTCATGATTAGTCATTTCATTATCATTAACAGAATTTAAAGGGTCATATAAAACATTATAGGCTTTTGTGCCAAAATTAGCTCCTGTGTAAAGATAAATATCAAAGTCTTTTCCAGTTTTATAATTTCCACAAATTATATCAGTATCTTCCCCCAGATTTAACATCAAATTAAAATTATTTTTATACGCCTTATTATTAATGAACTGGTTTTCCTCTCCACCCCATAATCCAAATCCCCAATGACTATATTTTGCATAATTATTTTTAATCACATGGTTATTTGAGTAAAGTATATGAAAAGCCTTATAAGAATTTGAGACATAATTTTCTGAAACAGTATTATGCTGCCCTCTGACATCTATTCCCCAATAAGAATTATATATTGAATTGTTATAAACATTAGACCTCTGCCCTGTTAAAAGGATAGCCTTGCTATTAGTATTCGCCCTGTTTCCTATAAGAATGCAATTTTTTATTGTAATGTTTGCCTGATTTGAATTAATAAGGTTTGAACTAAGATTAGTATTAATGATGGAATTACCCTGACAATCAAAAACAATATTTGGAGATTTTATATTGATACAATTAGGAGTTATATTTTCTTCAAGAATATCTGAGGTTAAGAGATAAGTTGCCCCAGGCTGATTTAAATATTGACAAGAATCTATCTCAATTGTTTGAGCAGAAACAAAAGATGTAAGCATTAATAATGTTATTACATATAAAAATAGTTTTTTCATAATTAATTGTCTCTTTTAAATTATTTAAATATTATCGTAGTAGAAATCATCAGTCCCCCCCACTCAGGCTGAAAATATCATGGATTTAGGCGGCTTTTAAGGGTTTTGGGTTTATCTAATAAATTGAAATCGGGCTGTCTTTTCTTCTAATCTCCCCTCTTTTCTAGCTTTATCAAGTTCATCTATAGTCTTAGCATTTGTTTTAGCTAATAACCAGGCATCCATACTAGGATAAAAAGCAGTAATAAGATTTAGATATCCTTTTTTAAATTCTTCGTTCATCTATATCTTATTTTAAGTTTAATTTTTAACATTGTCGACCATAGGTATTTTAGCTAATATAGGATGCTGAATATACTTTTTGATATTTTACCCATAAATTTACTTAGCTCTGTGTTTATTAATCAATCTTCTTCCATTATACCACAACAAAAAACCCGAGGGAATAACCTCGGGAAATTGGCTCCGAGGGACGAACGATGTTATCATCCTACGGATGACCAGCCGTAGGCTGGGAACCGCTTTGGTATGATTAGATCAAACCCAGCCTAAAAACTTAAAAAGTTTTTTGCCAGGCGGAGTAAGGTCGTAATTTTTGATTTCAGATTTTGGTATCCATTTTAAGGTCTCTAAATCATCACTTGGAATATAACTATCTGTTTTTGATTTACACTTAAAATCAAGAAATATCATATGGATTTCTTCAGATTTCCCGTCTTTGAGCTTAGTTGTAATATCATCAGAAAAAATAATTGGTTCAATCTCTGTAATTTCTAAGCCAGTTTCTTCTTTGATTTCTCTTTTTAATCCTTCTTCAATTCTTTCGCCCTCATTAATTCCACCACCTGGAATATGCCAAGCGTCAAGATAAACTCCCCGATTCGAGGGTTTCTTTCCTATCAATATTTCTCCTTTACTATTTTCAATAATGGCAGATACTATTACTCTTATTTTCATATATTTATTCTACCAAAAAATCGCCTTCTTGACGATAAAATACTGCCAAGTTCCTGGCTTTTTTGTTTTAGTTATATCAAAAGCAAAGGTAATCTGTCGCCTTTCTAATAACTGAGTTAAAAAGAGTTACTTTCTCACCTGTTGCTTTTCCGTAGTTTTCGGATGTCCCTTAACGTGTTTTTTCGAGACAAATCTCCCGGTTATCGAGCTACGGTATACCGCTCTTTTTTTTATTTTCTTTTTCTTTTTCGCTATAATTTTTTTATTAATTTTTTCTTTCATAGATCTACTTCCAAATTAACTCTATTTTGCAAAAATTTCAAGGAGAAATTAAAAAAACACGCCATTCGGTCTCTTGAACAACGCACTAGCCTGCTCCCCAGATGGGACGATTTTCGAACTTTTGGGTGGGCTTTTATGCTTAAAAACCCTGAGAATGTGCTTAGATTAGCTCAGAAATTGTTGGTAAAATAAAAAAGCCCATTTCCTTATGGAATGAGCTTTAGACTTCGATTGACACTTCAACGGTATTAACTAGTTCTTCCGCTCCAATTTTCTCTAACCTTCTTTTTGCTTCTTCTCCAATCCTTGGATCTGAATGTGTCAGATAGCTATCAACGAAACTCAAAAAATCTTTTTGTTTTGTTACTTGATACATCTTCCCTATATACAACATCCAGAATCTTGCAACCATAACCGAATTTGCTCTTAGATTAAATCTAGGATGTTGAGGATTAGATATCATTTCCCTCGCAAGCTCAATTATATATCCTGAACTATAAATTCTGATCGTAGTTCTTACGACTCTATACAAATATCTCCCGCTAGCTTCATTTTTCTCAAATCGCCTTATAGTTTCGGTCAGATCCGTGTCTTTCAATTCATCAGAGGCTACTCTAATTTCTTCTTCTATCATCTTTATCTCTCCCATCTAAGTTTTCTTTTTTCTATTTAACGAACTACCCACACCATATACTAATTATTTGAATATGTCAAGCAAAAGAGAGCTATTAATCCTCTGGTCGTGGCTCCGGGGGACGGACAATGTTATCATCCTACGGATGACCAGCCGTAGGCTGGGAACCTGTTTGATGCATCAAAATTCTTGAAATTCTCTTTTCCCGCCTACTTTTCTCATATTTAATAAAACCTTCTTATCCTCATTGATATAGGAATTAAGTATTTTACCAATAAAGATTACATGGTCTCCAGAATCTATTTCTTTTTCTAATTTGCATTCAAAGTTGATGGTGGCATTCTTTATTAAAGGAGACTTAATAAGTTTTGAGGATTGAATCTCTATTTTAGTTTCTTTAAACTTATCTATTTGATCTCCGTGAGTAGAACCAAAAAACACTACTTGTTTCTCTAATTTCTTATTAGGTACAGCAATAACAAATTCTTTGCTTTCTTGAATTAGCTTATACGTATATCTTTTTTTAGACAAGGAAACTGCAAATAGTGGAGGATTAGAAGAACACCTCATATTCCAGCCCGCTATCATACCCGATGGCTTGCCTTCTTTATCTATAGAAATTACAAAAACACAACTTTCAGGCTTAAATTTATCAAATGCTTTTCGTATTGAAACTTTCTTCATATTATCTCATTTTACCAAAAAACCGCCCAAAAGAATAGGTAGAAATTTGCTCCGAGGGACGGACGACGTTAGAACCTGTTTTGTACGACAACGAATAGATTATTTCTTATTATAATATACCTTAAAATCATTAAGTTCCTTTACTAATTCTTTGGCGCTTTGCCCTGTATAGCATATAGCTCTATCATCAACATAAACCGAGGCCACGGGTTTTCCCGGATTACCTGTTTTATAATTTGGATTATTGTTGAAGTAATCCACTGGAATTTTATACTTTTTACAGTATTCCTTCAAAACATTTGTGCTTCTTGTGGAATAAATTAAAACTTTGTATCCCTGTTGCTTAAGTATTTTGATGGCTTTAACAACCTCGGGACGAGGTCTGTCCATTTTTTCATCGCCTCGAAAAATACCGTCGTATTTAGACACCACCCCATCAAAATCAAACGCAAATGTTTTTTGTTTCATATATCTCATTCTACCAAAAAACCGCCTGTTTGGCGATTTTTAATACGTCTCGGTCGCTCGAACCGAGCACTAGCCTGCTCCGGGAACTGGACTATGTTATCATCCTACGGATGACCAGCCGTAGGCTGGGAACCTGTTTGTTATAAAAAAAGACCCAAGAATTAGCGTTTGCAAAACTCTAAAATTGTCTTTCTGTATATCTCAAATACTTTAGGGAGATTACTAATATCAGCCCATTCATTCGGAGCATGAACATTATCACAATCACATCCAAACCCGTTTATTATTGGAATATCAATTTTACTAACAACATTTCCTACGCTTCCCGAACCATTACTGACTAAAGGAATTTTTCTTTTTAATTCTTTTTGGGCGGTTCTCTGGAGTAATTTAACAAAGCTATTTTTAGGTTTAGTCAAAAAGGCATTTTCAGATTGTAAAACCTCTATCTCATAAGAAAGTTTTAGATTTTTCTGTTTTAACCTCTTTAATGTTTTATAAATTTTATTCAAGATTTCCTTTTTATTTTGAGAGGGTATAAATCTAATATCAATTTGTACCTCACATTTATCAGGAACAACATTTATAGCAACACCACCCTTAATGATTGAAGTGTGAAAACTGGAGCCATAGTCAAAATAAGGTTCTTTTCTATTCTCTAAATTCAACTTTTTTAACTCGGTAATAATATCTGCCATTTGATGAATGGCGTTTATTCCTATTCTCCTTCTGCTTCCGGTGTGAGCTGATTTTCCTTTAGTGATTACTTTTAACCTTAACCACCCTCTTGCTCCAATGGATATTTCATTATTTCTTGCCTGGTATCCAAGAACGCAAACATCGGCTTTTGGCTTTTGTCTCAAAATATTTCTTATTCCTGTAAAGTTTCCGCTTTGTTCATCTGCATCAGAACCGAGAATAATGTTTCCTTTGAACTCTGGATTCGTATAAAGTTCTTTAGCCAGATAAGTGAAAATAGCTATCCCTATTTTACAATCAGCTACTCCTCTGCCATACATCTTTGAACCCTTGATGGTAGCTTTTAGTGGAGAATATCTCCATTTTGAAACATCCCCTACCGGAACAGTATCAAGACAAGATTCTAACCAGACAGTTTTTCCTTTTGGATTTTTGCTAATCTTGCAAAATACAGAAGGATGCTTTTTATTTCCTATTATTTTAGGAGAAAAGCCGAATTGAGATAGTTTTTTAGATACTAAACCAGCCATCCTTCTTTCGGAATCAATCCCATTTTGTGATGGTGTTTCAACTAACTGCTTCGTGAATTTAATAATATCTGAATATGTCTTTCTCATATTTTCATTCTATCAAAAAACCGCCTACTTGCCCACCTAAATTTCAAAGAAACTTAGGCGGGCTTGGCGATTTTTGTTAGCTCCGGGGACAGGACTATGTTAGAACCTGTTTAAGTATCTAAATTAAAAAGTCCTGAATGCATTTCTGCAAACAGGACTTTAATTTTTAGCTATTAAGCCGAAAAGACTTCGGCGACTCCGTGGTCCACAACCACGACAGCTAGATCGGTCATTTTTCGCAATTTATCAGCAGCTTCCTTGTCAAAAAGTTGAAGTGCCTCCTGGATGCCCTCTCGCACGGCAAGTCCTCTTGCAAAAGGAACCTCTTCACGGTCACGGATTTCCTGCCAGTTGAATCCAGGCATCAAAATTTCGGCAAGTGGTCCACCATGAACATCATCAACATTCAGAAGAACGATAACCGCATTTACCGCCGTCAGTTCACGTTCGACGGCTCTCTGTTTGAAATGGACGACGCGGTCCGCGTTTAGCTCCAGCGTGTTTCGACAATTATGTTTTTCCACTGCACTGATAACCTTTACTGCGACTGGGTCATCCAATACTAGCTGACCGTCAATCTCGCGAACAACTGCCTGCGGATAATCACTTTTTTTCTCTCGTTTTCCCATTGCTTTCTCCTTTCATTCTATATTAGGTTTTTAAATAACTATTTTTAAACTACTCCGATATTGCCATAGTAAATTGCGAAAGTCAAGAAAAAAGAGGGCTATTAACCCTCTAAATATATCCCCCTATGGGACGCATTCAGAACTTTTGATTGGAGAAAAATGAGGGAAGAAATGGACAAATTAAGTTTTGTGTAAAAGGGAAAGAGGCCACCAAAATGGTTTAAGACCTTGACAAAAAGTTAGGGTCATCTATAATGGTAGCATAGAAGGCTAATTAGTCTTCTCTATGCACCTTGTCATCCGACCCTAAATGAGGGTTTCCATAAAAGCAAGTCTCACCTTTAACAGGAGAAATCCTACTTGAAGGGAGAAAGACAATTTTCTCTCACGTCGCAAGACGTTATTACTGGGGGCCACATAATCTGACCTTGTCTATCTAAGCCATAAAAGAACATTTGCAATATAAAGAGACAAAAACTACTTACCGGCCTCCGTTCGGTGCTAGCACAACTTTAGGATGTAATGTGCAAGCCATCGAATGATTTGGTGTGAAAGGTTGATGGCTTGCAAGTTCCACCTAAAGAAAGACTAGCATTAACGGTAGACCATTCCGTTGTCACTTATGGTCAGAATTATTCAAATTAACTTACCTACAAAACTTATGGAACTTAAACAACAAAAACGCCTTGTGGCAATACACAAGGAGCTAGCCACGGCTTCACAGTGGCAACCCTCATACCATTGCAAGCGGTGCAAACTGCTTGCAAAACAGCTGGCTTCTGTTACAGCTCTTTATTGCGAGATTCTTGAAAGCGTCATACGGAAAGAAATCCGGCAAAGTTACGCCAAAAGAATCCTCTCAATTATTATTGAGGCAATAAAAAGTCTTACTATAGTCAGCTAGCACTGCAATTTAACCCATTGGCAACAATGGATATAGAAATAAGAAAAATTTTACTAACATAGGCAATAATATAAACAAAACAATAAAGAAAATAAGGACTTCTCGAGAATTATCTCAAGAACAGATGGCAAGCGACTTAAACGTAAGCGTAAATTATATTTCGCTGATTGAGAATGGCAAGAAAAAACCAGGACTGGGTTTTCTTAAAAAGTTTTCTACAAAATACCATATTCCTCTTCTACTACTCACCAAAGAAATAATTATACCGAAGGCAAAAACCCAAAAAGAAAAAGAACTACGAAATAAAGTCATTAAGATTATCAATGACCTAGAAAGAGCGTTCTTGTATACGTAAATGCTACCTAAGCTCAAAGACATAAAAATCAATACACTAAAAGAACTTTCATTGCGTCTTGGTATTGAACTCACCGTATTACAAAATGTAGTTAAATATATAAATCTTCACTACGAGAAGTTTCCTAAAAGAATCGGGAAGAAAGAACGGATGCTGTATAAAGCAGATCATTCTTTAGAAGAAATCCTTAAGCGTATAGAAAGACGGCTTTTGGACAGATTTGATTTTCCGCCCTCAATTCAAGGAGGCATTAAGGGAAGATCTCCTTTCACAAATGCGAAGCCCCACGCAAAGAAAATGAACGTGGGGCATTTTGATATAAAAAACTTCTTCCCATCAGTAAGACCAAGACAAGTATACAATGCATTTAATAAGCTTGGTTGTTCACCAGATGTGGCTCATCTTTTAACACGTCTTGTAACCGCTGATGGACACCTCCCACAGGGATTTGAGACAAGCACAAAGATAGCTGCATTCGTTCTACTTAATGCCGACAAAAGATTATCTATTTTTTTAGAAAAATACGGGGCCAAACATACCATATGGGTTGACGATATTACTATTTCAGGAAAGTATCCTATTAAAAAATTATCTTCGGGGATTAGAAAAATCTTAAAACAAGAAGGCTTCGAAAGCCACAAGGAAGAAGTTACTTATCTAAACCAAAGACAAGTAGTAACAGGAGTTGTTGTAAATACTAAGCCCAGTATACGAAAAGAAAAAAGAGAGGAAGTCAAAAAAATTATTTTTAAGTGCAGAAAGTTCGGAATAAAAAACTATCTTATCTCAATTAAACAAAAACCAGACATAACAAGCTTTGTCAGAAAAATCAACGGTAGTTTAAGTAATATGATTGCTATTGACGATAAAAAATATCGCCCATTATACCAGGAATGGCAGAAAATTGTTTCGAATAATCACTGACAAATTCTTATTATAAAAAACTAAAAACGTAATGAAAAACATAATAAAAGAAGTAAAAAATAATAGAGCTGAGGCAGAAATTTTAATTGATTATTCAAAAGAAGAGTGTAGCGGTATAAAAATTATTATTCCTATGCTAGATACCATATTGATTGATAGGCCACCTGATAGTTTAAAAGGTTGGGATTGGAAAATTGCGAGATTTATCAGTGATAGAACTTCTTATATTTTTGTAGACATAGGTGCAGACGTTGATTTTGAAGAAGGAGACTGGGGACTACCAGTAGCAGTTGGCGGAATAGAAATACCTAACGGCATAGAAATAGAGGATAAAAATAATCTTATGATTTTAAGACAAGAAGTTGATGATATTTTAAATCATACTATAGATAAGATATATAAATTTATTTCATTGAAAAATAAACCAAAATGGAAATGCCAAAAATGCAATAGGTTTTTAGGAAAAGAGCTTTTGTCATTAGATGAAATTAAAAAATTATTGAGAAGTTTTAATATCGGCAAACACTGGAAGTGTCGCTCTTGTAAGACGCTGAATTATTTTGAATTTGATGACAATGGGATTATTTTTAAATCTGGCTTGACTGATTAGTTGGTATTGCTATAATATATTTAGGGTTCGTTAAAATTATAAATTATCTTGTTTTGCGGGATGCATATACAAGAAATTTGTTTCTAATTTATAGGTAATTCACACAGGTGAGCTATAAAAGCCGAAGCAATGAATAACAGTTTGTTTTACAGACTGGCGTTTATTGCCTCGGCTTTTCTTTTAAAAGATTAACTCCCGACATAAACCAGCAGTAAACAAACTGCTGGTTTTTGCTTAAAGATGTTGGAATTAAGTAATGAAAAAAAACAATAAAGAAATAGAGGGCTTAAAAGAGGATTCTAATTTTGAGGCAAGACAAAACTTGTTCGGTTTTTTCAGCTTGCTTTTGAAAATAGAATTATTTTTAAG
>SDBV01002902.1_pt1 | contig 25558 bp, 56 predicted proteins | sample 2277081 | NCBI WGS metagenome assembly SDBV01 (sample SAMN10402039, study PRJNA504765) | marine sediment metagenome | isolation source: marine sediment core GS10_PC15, 223 cmbsf | place: Arctic Ocean: Southern Knipovich Ridge | collected 2010 | reverse complement strand
ATACTTGTATCGTATTTAAATCTTGATTTCTCATTCTATTGCTCCTAATACAAAAACTCACTCCTAAAATAATTAAAACAAATCCAACTATAAGGTAATATTTCAATGGCTGTTCATTTAATGCAAAAATATAACCTATAACAGCACCTAGAGCTAAATACTTTAATCTTTGTGCGATGACGTAATTTTTAGTGGTTGTCATTTTTAAGGCAAACTCTCACAAGCAATTCCATCATCATCCCCATCTAAGTAATGAATATCCCCTTTTCCTTGAGATTTACAAGCGAACATTACTGCTTGTGCTTCTGCTCGTGTATTAAAATCATCACAATTATAAGCATTATAATTACATTCAGCATTCTCCTGTAAGGTCATCATCTTTTGAACATAATCCATCTGTTCTTGAATGTGTTTCCTTGCAGGATCTATTTTATCATCAATCTCTTTAATATATTCTCCATTAACAGCATTATATACTAATCTTCCATCCTTCGTATCCACCCAAATATAAGTATTCATATCCTCAGTATCCTTTTCTAATTCCATATCGTGATAATACATAAATGGTGTATGTACAAATAGAAATGTGAACATTGGAACACTAAAGATTTGCCCTGCCAATAAGGTTGTATGTCTTCGTAAATGGTAAGAACAAAGGTCTTTTGGTTCATACCAACTTTGAGAAGGTAAAGAATCGCAACTGCTTTTTTCAAAAAACCTATCAACTTCTGCTTTTGTTGGAGATAAATTAATAATAAACCAGAAAATAGCAACGACTATAATTATAAATAAAATTGCATTTAGTATTTTATTCATTTTCTCTTAATCTAAATATCACATTTGTTTTTATAATATTTAAATATTAGTTAATACTGTTTTATAACAATTACGTCTGGTAAAAGAAATTTTTTTCTAAAATAATATAGATACCAGAAAAGCGAAAAGAATATAAACACAAAAAAGTAGTTAAAAGTTAATAATGACTATAAATTTAATAATCATTTAATACTTAATGAGGTAATAATTTAATATGGGAAAAAAATCAAAATTTGAGGATATTGTAAGTGCAAAACAAACTATAATCAAAGACGCAGATTACTTTAAGATTACCTATACACCTGACGAGATAATTGAGAGGAAAGAAACTTATGAACTTTACAAAGAACTATCAATTTTTACAAAATACAGAAAACCTAATAATGTTTTATTAAAAGGATTCCCAGGTTCAGGAAAAACTGTGACTATTAACATTATAATTAAAAAATTAAAAAATATATTTGAAGATATTGATATTTATTTTGATAATTGCAATGATAAATCTTCTTCAGACATTTTAAAAAATTTATTGGGTGGAACTGCCAAAGGAAATATACATTCTCTTATGGGTCAATTTTTGGATTCAATAGAAAAAGACACATTAATAATATTAGATGAAATAGATAGAAGTAATAAAATAGAAAGTCTACTTTATTATCTCTCTAGACCAACAGAAATAAAAAAATTATTTAATAAAAATATTAGTCTAATTTTGATTTCTAATAATCTCAGATGGGAAGATAGTATCAAAAAAGATTCAATAAGAAGTTCTTTACAATTGAAAACATTAGTTTTTAATCCATACTCTGAAAAAGAAATTAAAGGAATAATAAAAGATAGGATCAGTTCTGGATTTTATGATCCTAAGGCAATCCTTACAGAATCGATAGATTTAATCGCTAAAAGAGTATCAAAAGAAAAAAGAGGTGATTGCAGAGTTGCTATTGAAACTGTGTTTAATTCTGCACAAATAGCTGAATCAAAAAAAAGAAATCAAATTTTTAAGGAAGATGTTCAACAAGCATTAAAAATTGCTATTAACGATTCCAATAAAGTTTTGGTTAGTAAACTAAAAGATAATCAACTTTTAACTTTACATGTAATATCTTCTTATGAATTTAATACAATAGAAGATATACATAACAATTATATTGCCGCCATTAAAAGGGGGAAACTTAATATTGATAATATAACTAAAATAATGATATTTTATATTTTGAATTATTTAGATGACTTATGTTTAATTGAAAAATCAATAAGCACAGAAATGAAAGATGGAATTCCTAGAAAAAGTACAAAAATAGAAGTACAAGTGGATAAAGAAATAGTTTTAGATGAGTTAATTATCAGAGGATTAAGATTGACAAGAGAATAAAATAATTATAAGAAATATAATAGTCATTTAAATGACCATTCTGGGGGTTACAACTAGTATTCCAGCCAGGTACAACCCTCCAGGATGCCCATAATAATAACGCTAGCGATGGGAATTGGCTGACCCGGCGATCTCTAAAATCGTGTCTTCACGGACTTGGGGGTTCGAATCCCTCCGCTAGCGCACATTTCACAAATAAAAATGATATATTAAAAAACAATATTAAAGGATTTAAAAGTCTTCCTATTTTTGCAAGAGTTTCTTAATTATATCTTCATACGTTTCTCCTTTCTTTCCAAGATCCCCCAATCTTTTTTTTGTTTCTTTGGAGATTTGAATAGAAGTTATAAAAACCTTTTTTTTATTTGGCATACTTTTAGCCATAGTAACTATATTGACTATAGTAACCTTTTTATATTTTTCTATTCCCTCTATAGAAACTATAGTCTCTATAGAGGTGGTGCTTTATGAGATTAGAACTTAGAAAGACTGAACAATGGAAACGAGGAAGACTAGGAGAGAAACAAATGGAAATAGACGATTTCAAGAAAAAGAAACCAAAGAAAAAATACACCCAAGATTGGAGAAGTTATAATTTAAGCCAAACACAAGAATTCACAATGTTCCAGGACATATTAGTAGAATTAATAGACCAAACTATACAAGTTACAAATCCCACTTGGAAGGTTGGAAGACCCTTTGCTGATTTCAAGGACATGATATTCTGCTGTGTTATGAGGGTTTATTTTCAGAAGAGCAGTAGAAGATCAACATCTTTCTTGACATTGGCTAAAGGAAAAGATTATATCAAAAAGATTCCGCACTTTAATACTTTAATTTCTTATTACAAGAAACCAGAGATGACAAATGTTCTAAAACATCTAATAGAGCAAAGTGGAAGACCATTAAAAGAAGTAGAGCTTGATTTTACAGTTGATTCTAGTGGATTTTCTACTACTATGTATGGAAGATGGTTTAATGCTCGTTTAGGAAGTTATAGGAAGAGAAGATTGTTTAAAAAAGCCCATCTTGTTTCTGGTACTAAATCAAATATAGTAAGTTCTGTTGAAATCTCTGAAGGTTATCATCATGATTCACCTTATTTTAAAGAATTAATAAAGACAACCGCCAAGAACTTTAATATGAGAGAAGTAAGTGGGGATGGAGCTTATTCTTCTAAGGATAATTTACAGTTAGTTTCTGATCTTGGAGCTATTCCATACATAATGTTTAGAAAAAATACTATTGGTAGAAGCAGAGGATGTGCAGTATGGAAAAGAATGTTCTTGTATTACCAACAGCATAGAGAAGAGTACCTACAGCATTATCATAAAAGAAGCAATGCTGAATCTGTTTTTAATATGATCAAGCGTAAATTAGGGACTAATTTGAATTGTAGGACAGAAACAGCCCAGACTAATGAATTATTATGTAAAATTTTGGCTCATAATATTTTAGTTCTGATAGCTGAGATTTTTGAAAGCAAAATCTTTTTAGACTTTGAGAATAATGAAAGAGTTAATGTGAGGATTGCTAATTAATGTGCAAACCCACTGTAGCTCATACTTGCTTATGTTATCCCAATCATCAAATTCTGCAAGAAGCATATTGTAAGTCTGTCTGCATAAATCTAATGTTTTTAACATATTTTCTTTCTGTATCTTATTTGGATACAGCCTAAATCTGTGGGTTATTTGCATTTTCCTTGACTCTCAACATACTTTTTTAGTTGGTCTAATGTTACTTGTCCAGTTGTTGCTAAGAAATAAGACCTTGACCAAAATGTGTCTTCCCAAAGTTTCTTTTTTATCTCTGGAAACTTTCTTCTTATTTCTCGTGAGGATATTGTCTTGATAGCATTGAGATATTTTGGTGTATCTAATGTTGGCTTCGCTTTGAATAACATATGAAAATGGTCTTTATCACACTCCATATTTACTACCTCAACTGAAAAAGTTTTACTGATTTCATTTATTTTTGTTCTCAACAAATCTATAATCTCTTCATCAACCAAAACCTTTCGTCTATACTTTATGCACTGCACAAAATGGTATTGCAAGGCATAAACTGAATGACTTCCTTTAGCAAGGTCATATATCATAGTTATATTACAATATGAGTAACTATATAATACTTTCGATTTTATTTATCCAATTCATCCCCCCGCTTTCACAAGGGGACTTCTTGGATGGAGAGTTAAATCTGCAGTCTTCTTTTTGGCAAGTCCACCTATGGTTTCTGCCCATGTACCCATGCTCTATTAATTTACTACTGCAAAAAGGACACTTATTGTTTTTTAATAAATCGAACTTCCACAGGTAATATTTAAGTGGTTTCATCATCAATATCTCCTATTTTTTCTATTATGATTTTTACTATCTCCCCTTCCTGGAATAAATTATCCGAATTTTCCGAAGTCAGGGTTCCACAAAATAAACTTACCTCGCCCTTGTCAAGAAAGGGATTTCTTTTGCCCCATGCTTTTTCATCAATTAAAAACAATGAATTGATTTCTGCTTCTTTAACAACTTTGGTTATTGTTATTTTTTTGTGAATTTTCATTTTCTAAAAAATCTAAATCTTTTTTTAGGTAGTTTGAAATCAACCTCTTTCGGCTCTTCCATATTTCTTTCTTGGGGCTTTTTTCTTTTAAGAAAGGCTCTAATTTTGTTTCTATTTTTGAACAATAATATAAGAACCAGACTAGTGCTTATTATGATGAGTAGGGTGCTGCTTTCCATACCCTTTAAATCTGGTAGGTTGATATTTCCAAAATCAATTTTTCTTGGGATAAGACTTTTTTGGGTAAAGTTGCTATAGCAAGTCAAATTGTATGAGGGATTACAATCTGGACATTCCATTTTTGGATAGGAGGGAATTTTTGGGCAGTTTAAAGTGACATTAACTATACAAGGATTTACAGGGGGAGCGCAGACTTTTATTGTATCATTAGAAATATCATAAAAATTAACACACTCATCAGGCAATAATTCATACTTTGATTGGGCTAATGGAATTAATAAAAGTAAACATAATAAAAAAAATTTAATCTTCTTCATAGTTCCCCAAAATATAGCATTCCATACTTGTCATATCCCCAGAACAATACTCCCCCTCTGAACTAATTATTGCAATTTGGTGCGCGCTATTTTCTCCAGTAGGAAAAGTAACTAGCTCACAATCATAATCCAGCCTATTACTAATGAAGCAAATTAATGACGACCACGATTTGCAGTCCGAAGGATACTTTAGTGTGTCCGATGGCGTGCGGGTAAATGTTGTTACCTCATATTCAAAATTCTTAACAATATAATGGTTCAGGCATTGCATTGAGCTATGAAGAGAATCCCTGTCACAATCAGAGATTATCTCGTCTATTTCAGCGCTATCGCTTGTTCTTAATCTGATAAAAAGTTCTCCTACAATATCAGAGTTTATCAAGTCCCCAACCAATAGACCGACATTAAGCATTAATAATATCAATAGTACTATTTGTATTTTAGTTAGTTCCATCTTCCACGATTTCAGCTTTCTCCAAGTCCATCAAATGCTCTATGTTTTGACAGTGATTTACCAGTTGAAGCAATAAAATTATGAACACAAAACCCCATAAAGCAGTCTGTTGTAGCCCCAACAAATGCACAAATATTATATATGTAGCAAATAAAAAAACATAAAAAAATCCCCATCTTATTTTTTCTTTAATTTTCATTTTTCCTCCTCAAAAGTTCTATTATATTTTACTTCAATCAAACAACTATTGTTTTCTTTTGGATATATTGAATAAGAAGAATTATCATTCAAATTAATCGTGAAATTTTGTAAAAAACCATAGGAATCGCACCAATTTCTTACCCTTAGAATAGCTTCATCAAAGCCCTCCCCATAGCTATCTTTTGAAAGATTTAGGGTAACCATTGTAGCAAGGAATAAGACTAAGATTGTTAATGATATTATCCAGCTTATTTTTTTTATTTTCATCTCCCATATCCCCTTGAGTGTAAAACAAACCCCTCCAGTTCTTCTTCTTTTAAATAAAGTCTTTTTGCCATCTCTTCAATAAAATCTTCTTTTTCCCCTGTATATGTTCTTTCTTGGATATATTCAATATGACCATTCTTCGTAGTTATCTCTGCCCTTAACTTTGCTTCCAGACAATTTTGGCTAAAATCAATTACTACAACCATCATTTCACCCCTATATCTTGAAATAGCAAATCTTTCTAGATGACCATCCTCTCTATGAATTTGTCTTTCATTCCAATCGATTCTTAACATTTTTTCCCTTGAAGATTTTGTCTATTAGAAAGGGTTGCACCCTTTTCAAACCTGCTTTTATCATTTAATTATGTCCTCTTTTTGCCTGTAATTTACCATCTTCACAATTTCTACATAATCCTTCTTCATCAAAATCCATTTTATTATCTGATAAACAACCACAGCTTGGACATTCTATTAAATCTGGGTTTACGCAATATTTATTTGTCATATTAACCTCCATCTTTTTTAATTTTAAAAATCTTCTTAACTACATCAGAAACCTTTTTATGAATAGAAATATGCTCATAATCCACTAAAGCTAATTGCTTTTGTAATTCTTCAATCTGCTTTCTTTTTTGGTATACGAAATTTGAGCGTACAATACGGTATATCCTAATATGAGTTTTAGAACATTTGGGTGAGCAAGTTATGCAAAAAGATTGTCTTTTTTGTCTAACCTTGCCATGTCCTCCCCTTGGATGATTATAGCATTCAAATTCCTTTTCACAAACCGTACATATTTTTATCATTCTTTATCCCTACCATAGTTAGAGGTTCTATAACCTTTACCTCTGCAATAATAGCATTTAGAAATTCTATCCAAGGATTTAACAGTACCCAATCCCCTACAATTATGACACTTTTTCAATTCTTCTTTATCCATCTTTTTTGCTTAACCTCTCTAATTCTCCATCTACACCATTTTCATTTCTCATATAAAGGATTATTCTTAAAAATACACTTACAAGAAGTAAACCTATTAACATCTTGAGTGGCAATACAATTATTTTTACTAAGTTAATTTCCAATATTGCTTTAATAATATTATCTAGCATTTTTTCTTTTCCTTAGCCCATATAAGACGGGCTTTCCGTGCTTGTTTCTTCTGGTTTTAACATATCAAATTCCTTCTCCATTTTTTTTACAGATTTAGGAACTTCGATTTTTCCAAACTTCTTTTCATAGCCTTTGATATTTTTAATAAGAGTATCAAGAAATCCTTTAGCTATGTAAGGTTCTAACAAGATAACCCTATGATTGATAATTAAAGTAGGTTTATTGTCGGGTGTAAATTGTGGCAAAATTTCCTTAAAGTCAATCATAAATTTCTCTGGTTGGTGATTTACCGTTTGATGATTTGAATTAAATGGACTTTTGTCAAAATTTTGTATTCCTTTAACTTTTTGTATCATTTTTTTCTCCTTCTTTCTTCAAAAAAAATAAAAAAAGGGAAATTAATCCCTAAAGTTTTGTTTATGCTGTTACTGGAATTAATTCAACTTCAATAGTGTATGTTCCAACTTCTAATCCAGGGTCAGCTCTTACTACTAAAAGTGCTGCAATTAATCCTGAATCGGGGTCTATTCCTGGAATAGTCATTACTCCATCCACAAATAGGAAACTACCATCAATCCAACTATTTCCACCATGATTAACAACTGGGTCTACAAATCCACTTAATTCATAAGTAGCGTCTGTTCCTAACCAATCAAACCAATCTGCATTAGCTAACATCCAAGTCTCCCAATCATATCCATCAGGATTATATGAGTCATCCCATCCCCCTTGTGATGGTAACCAACTTAATATCATATCTAATCAAGTCGACATAAATCTCAGATGGACTATAATAAGAACTGCTACCAGATGAAATATGTTCTTCTTCCTCTTTAAAGATAAAAGTTGTTATTTTATATTTCCCCACAGAATTTGCTTTTGGAATAATACTTAAATCAATATAATTGTTTTCACAATCACACCTGTAATTTCCCAAGCTTATAAATTCACATTCTCTGTTAAAAGAATATTCGTTCAAATCTTGATATGGTTCTATATTTATTGATAGATTCAAGTAAGCACATTCTCCAGAATATAAATTAAAACTTTCACCTCCATAAATTGCAAAAGCCAAATTGATTGATACAAGGAATATAATTGAGTAGATTAGTTTTTTAAGCATGATTGAACCTACAATCTTCTTTTTGACAAGTCCATCTCCAGTCACTATGACCTTCATGTCCATGCTCTGTTAATTTATTCTTACAATATGGACAATCATTCTTCCATAATCCATGCTTCCATAGATAGTATTTGAGTTTTTTAAGCATTTTTTAACTATTTCTCATTCTATTTTTTATTTACCAATTTTTTCAAGTCCTTCATGAAATCATCCCAAGGTTCTTGTGTCATACAAAAGGTTAGACCATTTGAAGGAATGTTCATAAATATTAATTCATCATCCTTCCAAACACTTAGTGCATTCACTTCGTATATAACTTTAATTTTAGCCATTTTTATCCTCCTATTTTGTTTTGAAAATAATTTGTCCAATCCTCTCTATTTTTATTAACTGAGTTATTACAAAAATGACATAAAGAGATTAAATTATTTGGATTATTATTTTTCTTATTATAATCGATATGGTGAACATCTAGTCTTCTTTTTTGAGAGACGAATTTTGGTATGAAATCTCCACAAAGTTGGCATCTATAATTATCTCTTTTCTTTATTTGTTCTTTTAATTTTTTATTAAATTCTGGAGAATATGGTTCAAAAGAAATCCCATTCAACCAATTTGGGTGGTTTTCTCCACTTTGCCAAGATGGATCTTCTTTGGATAGTTTAGCACAACCAGAAAGTTTTATTTTTCCTTCTTTGTATCTTCTTTTTTTTGTTTTGCTACTTTTCTTACCCACCTTCCTAAGCCTTTCATCACTTCCTTTAGTTTTGTTTTTATTCCAAGAAGAATATCCAGTCTTAAGATTCATTTTATTACTTCTTAAATTTAATCTAGAAGTCTTCATAGCTACAGATTTGTAGGTTTTTCCCAATCTTTTAGCAACATCTCTATACAACATAGTTTTATAATTCTTTTTAAGAAATTCAATTTCTTCTTTTGTCCAATCCACTATGCCAACAAGATTTAACCTAAAGGCTTTGTGATTAACACTATTAGAAGTTCTCCCCAATTTTTTTGCAATATCTTTATAACTCATTACCCCACAATTATTTTTAAGAAAATCTACTTCCTTGTTTGTCCACATTACCTTTTTACCATCTAAATTTAGTAAGTATGCTCTTCTATTAACCCCACTTTTAGTCCTCCCCAACATTTTAGCAATATCTCTGTATAACACATTTTTACAATTATTTTTAAGAAATTCTATTTCCTTTTTTGTCCACCTTTTACATTTAGTCATTTTCTAAAAAATAAAAAAAGTGAGGAAGTTATACTTCCTCTTCTTCATTTTCTTCGTCTGTTGCTTCTTCTTCTTCATCTGTTGTCTCTTCTTGAATTGTTGTTGCTGCTTCTACGACTGTGTCTGTAAATGCTGGACTTGTTCCTGTTACTTTAACTGCCATTCCTGTTAAGTCATATGCATATGTTTTGTAATCTCTTAATACTCTAGCTGCTCTTCTTGTATCTACTGCATCAGTTCCTGCAACAACCAAGGCTACATTTACACCATTTTCTTTCAACTCAATTATTGCTTCTCCAGGCTTGTATGCCCAGTCACTACCAATGAATCTTGCAGCCATTGAATTTACTACTGGTCCACCAATAATTAACAAATTACTTGCTTCTGGATTTGATACTTCAGATGCTTTAACCATGGGTGGGGGCATATCACTAACAAAGCTTGTTTCTCCTCCTGAAATTACTGTGCCTGCTCCAGATATGGATACTATTCCAAAGTGTTGGTTTTCTGGTATATCTATGTCGAGAGAGTTATCTTCTAGGTTATTCTCAGGATTGTTAATCCAAATTCCATACTTTGTTAATAATGTCTCATCATCATCTCCTATATCCCTTGTAGTCCAATTTAGATTATTTAACTTAATAGGGCTTGATGTTAAATCATAGCCTAAAGTTATATTATCGTTTTTCAATGGACTATATATTGTTATTTGTGTACCACTATTCAATAATTCAATATCCGCTTCGTCATTGTTAAACATAACACCTTCTGTTACATTTACCCATTCATCTCCATCATCATAAGATAACCAACTTACAATGCCATCAGAGCCAATTAGTATCTTGTCACTATATTTGTTGCCATCAATCTTAAATCCTTCATCGTCATCAGACTCAAATACCAGTTCATCAGATTCCTCTCCAAGTTCATAGTTAACATAATTACCATTGGTTTCATCTAGGCAGACACTAAAGTATTCTCTTGGGAAGGTGTAACATTCGTTAACCCCAACAACATTGTCGTCATAGCTATTTCTTACCAAGTCATAGGCAATTGCAATATTTGGCTTTGGATTGTTGATTCCACTTAAATCCCAAGTCCATTCTGGCTCATCCTCGTCTTGTCCAAAATAGGCTTCTTTGTCTTTAATCTTTACATAGCTATCTTTCCCGACGCTTATCGAAGCAGAACTTTCCTCTAATTGGGTCCTGTAAAAAACTTCATTCAAGGTTACTTTCATGCCATTTATCGTTTTTGTTTGGTATTGATAGACTGTGCCAATTACACCCTCAATTTTTACAACTATGGCTGTTTGTCCAACATTGATTAATTCTACTATCTTACCATCGGCAGTAACTTTTTCCCCAATTTCAACCCAGTAATCAGTTGCTCTGTTTACAATCAATGAGTTGCTGCTTTGCTGTCCTATGATTTTTAATTTCTCTCCTAAAAACATTATATCTATAGGGTCAGAAATACTAGTTTCATTAATCCATACCTCATCATCAAATTCATAGTTGTAGACTAGACCATCACGACCAATTTCTAGGACAATATTTTCTTCGTAATCCAAGTCCGAAGTAAGTGAAGTCTCTACACTCAACTTATCCCCTATTATTATTTCGTCATGAACATCTATCTCATTGTTATCAACATAGATAAATGTGTCTTGCAGTCCTGAAATATCTCTGTCATCTAATTCATCAATTTCTTCATTTACTGGAGTCCCAAGCGTTATCTCCTCGCTGACACCCCCAATTATCTTAGTTTTTGTAGTTGTTCCTGGTGTCACTGCTTCACTTACCATTCCGCCAAGAATGTCCCATGCTCCTGCAATGTCATCTCCCATACTTGTGTCTCCATACACTGGCAACATATTATATCCTCCACCAGATACAAATGGTGCAGGATAGTCGCTTAAATCATATGCCATAGCCCCTGTAATTGTTGCACCTAACATCACTGTACCTGCTAAAACACTTCCTACTTTCCTCACAAATTTTTTTATTCTCATATTTTCCTCCTGATTATAATTTTTCTTCCAGTCTTTTAAAAGCCTCATCATCCACATCTATGCTTGCACTTTCTGTAGTTGTCTTTTCCAAGTCATTTTGGTCTAGTATGTCCCCTATCAACTCTATCTGTTCCTGCAACACTTCCACCTTTGCTCTTAAAAGCTCGAAATTTGTAAAATCCTCTGCTTTCTTCTCTCCCTCAAACTTTACCTTTTCATCTGCTTTCATTTATTTTCCTCCTGATGCTAATTTAAACCATATATCTCCAATCTCTTCCCAAATATTTTCCAATACGTCAAAGATTGTTTCTTGGTTTGCTTCTAATTCGTTAATTCTAAACTCTAACTCTGCGATTTCATTCCCTAAGTCTGTAATCTCTGTATTACTGCTACTTCCTATTGAACCACATTTTTGTTCTATGATAGTACAAACATCTTTTTGAACATTGGTTCTATGAAAAAATTCTGTTTCTGTATCCACTGGTTCATATATTGTTGTTTGTCCAACTGAATTACTTAATGTAATTCCATTAATACCTGTTGGTTCGTAATCAACCATTTCTGCAAATACTGGTCCCATAAGTGCCAAAACTAATAGTGACACCATTAATAAGCTTTTTGATTTCATTTTTTACTTTTTACCTCCATTATTTTATAGTTAACTACAATATGCCATTAACCAACAAATTGGTATGACAATACCGAGGATTGTAATAATTAATCCAACCCAATATGCTAATTCCTGCATAAAATCACTTCTTAAATAATCAATATCTCTCCAATCAATCAGTTTGAAATAGATTGTCTCTTCTTTGCTATCTCTTATTTCCCTTAATCCATCTCTTACCATACTAGTTTCATTTTGTGTATAATATGTACCCCTGCATGAATTCTTATATTCTTCACTTACATCAACACCTAAATGATATGCAGATTCAAATTCATACTCTGGGAAATGAACATTCAATTTATTCAAACAAAAAGCATCATTATCTATATTATTTGTCCCACCATAAACAGCTAAGGGAAGTCCAATAGTTAAGAGAATAAAACACAATAAGGCAATATTTTTTAGTTTACCCCCTTCCTTTAAATTGTCATTTTTCTCTCTTAGGTTGTCCACGTCTGTTTTCAAGCCAGAACATTCACCATATATAGCTTTCTTCTCCCCTTCAAGTTCCTTTATCCTTTCATCTTTCTTATTCATTTTCATTCTATAAAATAAAAAAAGAAGAATTACTCTTCTTTATTATCTTCTCCTGATTCATCTTCAGATGATTCTTCATCACCATCATCGGATTCTTCTTCGTTATCTTCACTTTCTGTCTCTTCAACCTCAATTTCTCCTGACTCTATTCCGAATTTTTCGTTGATTTTGTCTCTAACTTTTTCAAGCAGTTCCCTTATTTCTGAAGCTTTCTTGTCTTCATAATAAGCTCTTACAGTCAAAGGAAGTTCTCCTTCTTTGTGCTGTCCATACATATTCACATTTAAGTTAGTTTCTTCGTCACCATTTGTGTCTAAGTTGAATTCAATATGATAAGCTTCATCACTTTCATATTCCATTGCTTTTGTAACTGCATCCTGAAAATCATTGTCCTTGTTTTCCTTGTCAGCATATACTGTTTTGTCATTTATTTCTAGAGATAACATATTCTCATATCCCATCTCCTTGAAAACCTCATAAATTTTCTCCAGGTACTGCATCTGTGTTACATCTTCAACTTCCACTGTTTTTTCTTTACCCAAAAAGATTCTTGCTAACCAACCTTTCCTTTCCTCGGTTTCAACTTTTGTTCCTTTGAGGTTTACCCTTAAAACCCCTTCATTTCCACTTTTTTCGTCATCTTCATCGTCCGACATCATCATATATGGCATCATTTTTTACCCTCCTTAAATTTCTTTTCTTTAGACTTAAACCTTACATCTATATATTCTGCAACCTTGTCTTTTAGGTTTTCAAAGTTTTCTGTCCTATACACTTCTTCTTCGTTTACCGCTAAGATATAAGTATTAACGTCTTTTGCTATTTCGAACCTCATTTTTTATTCTCCCCGAATTTCTTCCTTAGCTTTTCAATCACTTCTCCAACACCCAAGTCAACAAAGTCCTCAAACACTCCACCCAGGTTCAGGTGCTTTATGTCGTCGTAGATTTTCCTAAAAGAGGGGTCGTGATGTTTTTCTATCACTTGTTTCACTATCTTCTCTTTTATATGGTGTTTCAAAGTTCTCCCACGTTTTGGGTTTTCTACAAATTCCTTAGCGAATTCAGTCTTTTCCTTTTTACTCAATTCAGGAAGATTATCTTTCAAATCTGTAAACCCTAAATCCATAGGTCTAGCATTCTTATAGAGCTTACTCCTAGCCCCGTCTTCGCTACTAACTTTTAGTTTCTCTATAGATTTCCCTACATCAAAAGCTCCATTTCCATCAGAACCGCTAAATACTTTTATTTCAGCTTTCTGTAATGCTTTAGCACCTTCTATACCTATTGCTCTGTCTTTTTCTACTATCTTTTCAGCGACTAATGCCTTAATTGCCTTATCTTCGAATTTATTCAAAGCCGCTTGTAGTTTATCTTTTGCTTCAGCTTCAGCTTTACCTTTTTCCCTAATTTCTGCTGCATTACCTATAGCTTCTTGCTCTAACTTTAATTTAGTACCTTCACCTTCAAGCTCTTTTCTTCTCTTTTCTATTTCTTCTACTGCCCTTTTCTCTTCAGCATTAATCTTGGCTTCATCTTTATCAATTTCAGCCTGTTTTACAGTTTTAACTCTGATAACTTCATATTCTTTCTCTTTAGCTTCTTTTTCTCTTTCTGCAACAGCTTTTGTCTTGTCTTGCTCCCTTTTTGCCAATGTTTCGTCTTTTTCAATTTCTCTTCTCTTTGCACTTTCTTCAGCTTCAGCTTCTTTTATTCTAGCTTGTTTTAGTTTTTCAGCATTCATTTCTCTTGTTTCAGAAGAAATTTCTACTTCTCTTCTTCTTGAAATGTTTGAAATTATCTCGCTCTCTTCTGTATCTTTGAAATCAACTAATTGGAAACTTACTAATTCTAATCCCCATTTCTTTAAATCATCAACAATCTCTTTATTTACTTCCTCAGCCATCAGTTTCTTTTTTGCTCTTGCTTCCCTTACATCATATCTTACTGTAACTGCCCTTACTGATGATTGTATAATCTCTGTAAGCATTCTTTTAAGTGACTCATCATTTATGAATGTCTCCGAGGCAGTTTCTACATCCTTTATTCTGTACTTTACGGATGAGGTTACATTGAACCTTGCCTGGTTCTTTTCATAGGTTTCTTGGCTTACTATTAACTCCTTTATGGTTACATCCATAACTCTTACTCTTCTTCCAATAAATGGTATTCTTGGTATTGAAAAATAAGTTGATTTTCCACCATGTTTTTGTACTTCTGTGTCTGGCGAGCAGACCATCTTTTTTTGCGGTGTAACCACCAGATGTGCCTCACTTGGTGGGACCACTCTATACCAAGCTATTCCGCAACCTACTACTGCTGCACCAACAACCCCCAATCCTATTGCAATTGTACTTATCATTTTTTACTTACCTCCTTTTTTCCTTCTTTTGCAGTCAGAGTTATATCTCCACCCCTAACCTTTCCTACCAAATCAGACGCCAAAATCAGCTTTGACATCTTGACATTTCCTTCCAACCACATCAGAATAAAATTTTCAGAACTTTCTATTATCTTATATAATTCATCCAGCTCCTCAACAGATTCTAGCTCTATTGTTTTCTCATCGTATTTGGTTGCGTGAAATTTTCTCATTTTATTTTTTCCTCCTTTAAATTTTATTGTTTAATTTCCAGATTATTCCCAATCCAAAAAGACCATGAAGCATCAATCCAAGAAGACTCAGACCAAAAAGAGATGGCATGTTTAAACCAAGCGTTGAAATATCATCCAAAAGCCCACAATAGTAAGCAATTGTTCCTATCGCTCCGACCATAGCTAGTTTTTGTTTAAATGGACGGGAAAGACCAAAATCCAAAATACCGGACAATGGATTTTCAAAACTCCTTCTGCTTGCATATGCCGGCTCTTCCTCTTCTTCATCATAATCTTCAATATCCTCTTCATCATCACCATCATCATCATCCTCTTCGTCTTCTTCCGGCTCCTTTATTTCTTTCTCCATAATAGATTCATTTGAATAATCTTCTTTTGGAAGATATTTTTTAGTCTCTTCTGCTAGTTTTGGTTCTTCTTCAAAGAAATCCATTAATTTACCAAAGATATTTTTTTCTTTAGTAGTTTCTTGCTCTTCTAATTGAAGTTCTTCTTCTTTTATTCTTTTCCAGAAAGGGATTTCATACCCATTTTTATCGTATCTAACCATCTCTGCACCCCAGCATCCACTCATTGATAACATGTTCTTCAAACTGATTACCATTTTTAAGACAGGTTCTTATTGCAGAATGCAGTGTTTCATGTGAAAGAACAGAGATTAAATACTTTTCAAGAGATTTTTTATACTTTTTACATTGTTCTGAAATTAGTCTAAGGTTTGTATGGATAGTACTATTAATGGTACATATCTTTCCACCTTTTGATTCATAAATTGAAGAAGCCACTGCCACTGCCAAATCATTTTTAAGTCTATTCTCATATCCTTTTATTTTTATCCGAGAAAAAGTCCAATTGTAGTTCAAATTAAGTTTAGGGTTTTCATTAAATACTTTCCAACGATTTCCTCTTAATAAATATTTTAATCTTTTTAATAAATTCATTTTTTTAATATTTTCATAAATATACAAGCTTCAAAATCACAAGGATATTGATAACCCACATCCCCATGAGAAGTTAAACTACACTCTCCATCTTCACTAAGAAAATTACACTTTTTACTAAATTCTTCTATCTTTGCTTTTTTCCTTCTTTTTTCTTCCCTTTTTTCCTCACTTTTTTTAAATAAACCCATTATTCTTTAATCTCCTTGGTTATTTTCTTCTTCTCCAAAAAAGGATAAATGAATTTCATATTAATAAATGAAAAAATAAATATTCCCGGTATTAATATAGCCCAAAATTCCCAATCAGTAATAAAAAAATTAAATCCAAGAGTTATAATAAATCCCATTAAACCCCCCTCTATAGCCGGTATCAAGATTTTTGGTATCATTCTTTAGCCTCCATCCCTTTTCCATATAAGATTACTTCTTTTAAATCCCAGTATGACACCCTGGAAAAAAATATAATTGAAGTACCGATTAGGACTATAGAAAAACCAATATAATGGATACCAGTATAATTAAAAAGAATAAGAAAAGCAATGATGGTACCGAAGCTTAATGAAAAAGAACCTAAAAGGAACGTACTTTTTCTTTCTACCTCAATATCTTTTTTTGAATTAATATTTTTCATTCTTTAGCCTCCATTAATTACTGTTGTTGCAATCTTTGGTACAGAAGAGCTGTAAGCACCCAAAACAAACAACAACACAAGAACACCAATAATCAAAATAAACTTGAATGCAAACCAGAATATAACAAGCAAGACAAAAATCTTGACAGTTTTAACTGATTTCCTAATATCTTCTAATGCTTTTCCAATATTCCCGTTTGACATTTTTTCCCTAATCTCTAGTTTTTTTTTAGATGGTTTGGTTGGAGCTTCTTCTGATTGTTCTCTTTTTTCGAGTATAATCAAAACTCCAAATACCGATGAAACTACCAATATTGTAAGCTGTATAGGTTGATAATTTGTGACAATATTAAAAACAGAAATGAAAAATGCAACTCCAACCACAATGCAAAAAACCATAGTAATTGTATCCATATCTTTACGCTTGCCACTACCCTCACAACTACAAGCAGCTTCTTTGTTAAAATTTAATAATTTTTTTAAAATTGTCATATTATTTATCCTCCATTTACAACCATCTTCTCTTCTGTATTTTCTATCCTTTTAGGTTCATACCTAAACCATTCATATTCTTCAAACTTATAATCCCTGTTCAAATCAATTCCATAAGAATCAAGGAGCGTCTGCGATGTATATGCTATTATTGATATTGTTGGGTAATGGAATCTTGTATCTTCTTTATTGTCGCCATCAGTGTCATAGCCAAGAGTAATACATCTCATCCCATCTAGATGCATTCCAAAGTGTACTACCATTAAGCCTTCTTGTCTTACTATTGGAAGTTCAGGCTTTTCTGAATAAGCATTTATAGATGCTACTAACCCTATTGATAAAAAAGTATTTCTTATTATTTTCTTAATTTCTATTTTTTGCATTTTACATTTCCTCCATCATTTTTTTTATTCATCTTTCACCAAATAACTTTAACATATGAGAACTTAAATCAGCAAGCTTCTCACCCTTTTTTGTTAGTTTTACAATCATTTTTCTTCCGTCTTTTTTTCTCTTGATGAAACCCATTTTTTCAAATTTTCTACCTATTGTAGAGATATGAGCATAAGTAATCTTAAGCTCCATAGAGCATTCACAATAATAACTTTCTCTGTTTTTGTTGAGGTAATTAAATAACCTCAAAAAGTTTGGTATTTTTATTGTATGTACTATTTTATTTTTCACCATTTTCAATTATCTTCTTATATTTTTTATACAATCCTTCTGTAAAGCGATGTCCTTTTTTTAGCCCCATATCTGCAACATTATATATCAAACATTCTATAACCCTCTTAAGATTACCAGGATTGAAAGAAACATCCTTAAAATTTTTCCACTTTTTTTTGTCTATCTTATCTATATAATAAGTTACATATTTCTTGTTCAATAAGACTCACCAACAAAGTCAATAATGTTCACCCTTATAATACTTTCGCAATTTAGCATTTTCTAAAATAACCCCTTTGGAGTAGTTAATCCCCCATAAAATTGTCGATTTTAAACAACTCTCCTTTGATTAGCCTTCCTTTTTCAGTAAGGTATAATAAATCGGTTCTGCCTTTGCGTTCTTTGGTTATGATTCCTTCATCAACCAGCCTTTCTTTCAGCTTTATGAGGGAAACATAGGTGCACCCCATTTTTTTTGAAAGCCGCAGGATAAAATCCTTGTCCTGGAACTGCAATAGGAATTTGGATGGAAGCCTATATGTTAATATTTCAAATATATTTCTCATCTTGAACATCTACATTCATTATAGCATTCTTTTTGTAAACCTTTTGGAGTAAGTGGTTGAAGTATTGATTTAATTTTACATTCTTCTTTATGTATTTCGCAATATTCTTCTCTATTTAATCTTATACAATTATTATAACAATCCCTATAAGAATTGCATCCACTAATCAAAACCAAAATTATTATTAACAATCCAATTATTAGTTTATTCACTTATAATCCCGTCAAACAATTTAACCAAGTTCTTCACATTCTTGTCTTTTCTGTTCAACTTGTAGAATTGTATGTACTTAATTTTCCGACTTTTTTCCACAATTCCCTGCTTTAAATGCAACCCTAGTATTTGATAAGCCCTCTTTCTGTTTACCCCAATAACAGTAACTATATCATTAAAGGTAAAATCCATTTCTCTTATCTCCAGCAAATACTCTATTATCTTGCTTTCCGGACTATATCCAATTAAATCACAGAACTTGGTCTTGTCCCTTTTTAGTTTTTCATTCATTTTTTATCCTCCTTAAAATAAGTAGTGAAACACCACTTGTTACTCTATGAACCAAAGGTAATATATATAGCTTTCGCAATTCTGTCACAAAGTGTCTTTATTAAAAAGTGATTAAATACCACAACCAGCACAAATGGTTTACATTTCTGAATGCTTGATGAAGGGTATAAAATTTTATGTATTAATTACCAAACATTTGTTCAGTAACTTTAAGGATAAAAATTATAAATTAATCTTGAACAGGTATGGGTGTTTTTACTTCTTGGGGCAGCACCAAACCATTTAGTATAATTATATCGTTTGTTTTGAGACAATCTTAGTTTCTTTTGAAAGATTTTCCTTTTCATTTCATAAATATTCTTCCATCTATACCAATCTTTAGAAGTTTTTAATTTCACCCCTACATCACCACCAATTTTTTGTATACTTGAAAAGTTTTCTCACAAATTATTTTCCAGTCATAATCCCTAACAAACTCAAATCCGTTTTTTATCAGTTCATTTCTTAACTTATTGTCTTTAAAAAGTTTTTTAACAGCAAGAGCAGCTTCATCAATATTATTCACTAGCATGCCATTCCAATTGTCCCTTACTATCTCCGGGATGCCGCCAACAGGAGAGGCTATCACAGGAACACCACATGCCATTGCCTCTAAAAAAACATTTCCCAAGCCCTCTGTTTTGGGTGTTCTGATAAACATATCTGCTCCCTTAATCAAGCAAGGTATTTCATTATTATCAACTTTGCCATAAAATATTATTTGCCTACCTATCTTTTTAGCCAATAGCCCCAAATTTTTTCTTTCTGGACCACCACCAACAATAACCAATCTAACATCTTTGTCTATCCTAGCCATTGCTTTAATTGTACTTTCAACATTGTTCTTTTTTGTAAGTCTGGAAACATTAATCAAGATTTTTTCACATTCAAGTTCCTTTTTCAAGTCTGTTTTCTTGGCTTTTTTAAATAAATTCAGATTAACGCCGTTTGGAATTATGGTAATTCTCTTTGGATTTATGTGAAAATAATCCCTTATGCTATTGAATAGGGCTTTTGATATGCAGTGAATATGGTCTGCTTTTTCTAGGGCTTTTTTTATTGGAAATCTTAATAATTTCAATAGTCTTTTTTCAGGATAATTCATTAGCTCATCCCCCTGCGATGTTATTATGTAGGGTTTTTTTGTCAAGAACTTAATGAGCATTGCTATTATTCCGCTAGGATATGTAATGTGGGCATGGATTAAATCAGAGTTTTTAGATACCTTGAGTGCTTTTAAAAACATCGGGAGAAATGCTATTAATGACCTTATTTGGGGTAGATTAATGCTTCTAGCCCTATAGACACTTATTCCTTCCATAACTTCAAATTTTTTTAGGTTCCCAAAATGTTTTGTTACTACATTAACCTTGTGACCATTCTTAACCAAGCCCTTGGCTAACTCATAGATACATATTTCAGCTCCGCCAACATCTGGCAGATAATAAGGAGTAATCATAGTTACTTCCACATAAATTCACCACCTAATTTTTTTATTTACTCAAAATTATATTAAAGAACCTATTTCAGAAATTATACTTATAGGACCCGTAACATTTATTATAATTGGACTTTTTAAAACAAAATCCAAATTAATATCCGAACCTACTACTTTTTTATTCTCTTCATAGGCATTAGGGCTATAGATATAATTTATCTTTGTACCCGTATGTTTACTTTGAAATTCTCTAATAGTCTTTTTATTAGCCTCTGATTCTTTTGTGATAAGAATCTCCGAGTTCATTTTTATTCCAGTTCCCATTTTTCCTATAATAACTCTATCCCTTGCTTTTTTATTTCTTTAATAACTTCTTCTGAATTTTCTGTAATATTAAACCGATTTGGGTATATTCCCATAAATCTTCCATTCATTGCTAATATTCTAAAGACTTTTGTTTTATCCTCTGCTTTAACTTTAATTAGTGTCATTTTAATTCCCCTTTTTTCTATATTGGATTAATAGGCTACTTGATAAAAGACCTAGAGCCATACCATTTGCCCATCCAAAACTCTGAAGATTATTTATTTTAATTATTATTGAACCAATTAAAAAGAACCAACCAACATATGTCAAAATTGTTATATTCTTCATTTTTTATCACCTTCATTTGGTTCTATTATAAATCTTACAGTAACATCAATATTTTCACTTGTTTTCCATCTTCTAAACATTTCTACACTTCCATAACATTTTTTAGCTTTTAATTGCCTCTCTAATAATCCCCTATAGGCTTCAACTTCATTATTAATAGCTTTAGACAATTCTATTTTAACCATACTGTCTGGTGCATCTTCATCATACCTTTGTAACATTATTTCTTTTTTCATTTTAAATTAGCTACTCTTTCTTCTTGTGCCTTTAGTCTCATCTTCTCCCAATGTTTTCGTACTATTGACCTATACTTCCCATTTAGTCTATCTCCATAATCAATTTGTTCCATAACTCTATTTCCTTCTTTTTCAATTTCTTCTTTATTCATTTTTTTAATAATTCAATAATCTATCAATAACTTCTCCTTTATCGTCTTTTATTTCCATTTTAAATATTAAAGTGGAGAGTGATTGTCCAAACCATTTACACGCATACACGCTGGATACTTTGCATACACAAAGATTTTACTGGGTCAGTCCACTTATACCCAATTTAAATTGGCAGAGGGTTGAGAAGATTATCACAAGCATTTCTCAACTTTCTCACTCGGGCTTTCCCCCATTGCCACTAAGCTCCTTCTTGTGAAAGGGTGCGAGCATAAAAGGAATAACAATTCCTTCGCAGGTAATATAAGAACCATGCAATCAGAGGTTCTCAGCACTCGTGGTGCGTCATTACTTGATAGACTTATTGGTTGGTCTCTCTCGAGAGCATAAAAAAATGCCAATGGGTCACAGACCGACTGGTATACCAGGTTCGCCCCCGTACGGAAACTCCCCCGCTTTTGACATCTTCCCCTAAAGGAATATAAAAGGGTCCGTCTGTCCTACTACCCGCACGTTACGGAATTCGTCAGGACCCATTGTTATAACAATAAATGGGTTAGCCACAAAATGGTGACTCTCTGCTCACACAACGCCTTTTCGGTCGAACCTTATTATGGCGAGATTGTGAGTACCCAAATTCGTAGATTCAGAGATTACTTTTTCTGACTGGTGCATCACTATAAAAAGGATTAGACACAGAGGTCAAAACCCCTGTTTACTATTATGGTCTAATCCACAGGTACCTTCCATGGAATATAAAATGGGCAGTCCGAAGACCGCCCTGTCATATTTCCTCTAAAAAAAGTTCAAATGAACATTATTCAAATATTTTTAAAATATTTAAAACTTTCGCAACTTTGCCAATGGGTGTCTTAATTTTAGAGTAATCAAAAAATCCCTTCACATTTCCCTTCAATACATTTACATAAAGTTGGAGCTGCACAAAAACACGCTCCGCCTGAAGAAGTTGGCATCATTTCTTTGTTATAACATCCACAATTGCATTCTCCATCTTTTCCAAAAGCAGAACAATCAGAATCAAATTCACAATCTCCGCATCCAACTTCCCAATATCTTACACATTCTTGCTTTGACTCGCACCAATTATAACCTGCCATTAAATAGCATCCATGCTCATCTTGTTCTCCACCAATTTGTTTTTCAGCACAGCCTACAATAAAAACAAGCATTAGAATTGACAAAATTATTATTATTTTCATCTTAGCCCCATCTCCATTTCCAGCTTCCATTTGTTTTAATCTTAGTTATAAAAATTAATATGGCTATACTTATTCCAAGAGACCAAAAAAAATTTAGATTATGAGGTACGAATTTTAAGGATAGGTTTAAAATAAATATTATAAATATTGCTGTTATGAGCCAACCTTCCCAAGTAATTGGAGTTGCGCCATAGCCATACTTCTTGGGTCTGAACCAATACTTGTTAAATTTCATTTTTTCTTAGATTAAGGGCAGGAAAGAGGCAGAAAACGAGATGATATGAAAAAAAGAGGTGCTCAAAACTGCCTCCCCCTGCTTTCCTACAATTTTTCTTGTGTACTATTAAAAATATTTTTACACTCCTTTAGGAATTCTTCCTTTTCAGAGTTATGAATAGCTGATTCCATTTCTTTTAATAATTCTTCAGCGTCCTTTCCCTCCAATACAGGAGTTGGTTCAATTGGTCTTGCCATTTTTAGATATAAAAGGGGTTAGCCACAAAATGGTGACTCTCTGCTCACACAACGCCTTTTCGGTCGAACCTTATTAGGGCGAGATTGTAATTACCCCATTGCTCGTAACACAACTTGGCCAATATGAAAGGCAGAGGAGAAAAAGAGATTATGGTTAGACATTCACTTTGGGCATCTCCCCCGCCGAGGCATTAAATGAATAAATGGAATTCTGGGGTAAAAGAGGTTAGTCCATATCTCAAAACCCCAATATTAATCAATTTTTGATTTATTTAAGGTTTTTGGTTTTTCAATTTTTAACAGGTATTCCTTTTGCTTTAGTATTCCCTTTCCCTTTATATGCGGAAGCCTCCATACTTTCATTCCTTGCTTGTGGATGTATCTATCGCTTCTTAAGTTCATAAAGTGTCCTCTGCACCAAAATCTATGTGAAAAATCTATTGCGCCACCAAATCTTTCTCTTAATGATTCCAAGTAAATTTTTAATTTGCCAGTAACCCTTATAATATTATCACTATGGCGTATGATTTTCCCTTTCTTCCTCATTTTTTCTTTGGCTTCCTCGGAATAAACATTCTCAATAAGTTCGATGTCTTTGGTGTTTAAAAAATTCAAAAAGGAAAATACAAAGTTGTTAACATCCTTGTAAATGTCAAATCCAACATTCTTTATTAATTTTGAATGGTCGAAAGTTTTTTCTTTCATAATAATTTCAACATAAGGAAAAAATGAATAATAATTAGTTCTGGATTTCTTGAATTTTATCATGCCAATGATAAAATTACTAGCCTTTATCTTTTCTTTCTTAATATTCGGAATATCGACTAGAAACAATCCATATAGGCTTGTTTTCTTATTAATTTTTATTTCACCATCAATAAAACAGGCTGTAAAAGGAAAGTGGCAGTATTCTATTCTTGAATTTGTTTTCATCAATAAACCGATTAATTCATCTTCAATCCTAAAATTATGTACTGCAGTTTTTTCAAAATCTTTAAGAAGATTTCCCATTATTTCAAAGTTAGCCATAGATTCTTCACTTTCTTCTTGGATGTATAAACCATTAAAATTACTTATTACTTTCACAAGCCAATTCATCTCTTTTGTGATTTGATGCCCTTTAAAATAAGTGAGAACCTTATCACAATCTTCTTCTGAGGGTTTTTCTGTAAAGATTTTATACTTGTTTAATAAACTTTGATTTTGCAACATTTTTTATTTTCCTTCTTTAGTTCTAAAAGCCCCGCCTTTTTTATAAACCCTGTATCTCCTTTTTAGCTTCTTTTCTTTTCTTGATTTTCTCTTGTCCAGGTTTGGTTCTTCCATTTTATTTTCTCCTTTGAGCTATTTTCCCATACATCTAATTATCTCTTCATCACTACCATAACAACATTCAGCATTATACTTGCTACAAACTTCTTTTCTATATTTCATTATTTTATTCTTCATCTTTAGTAGCATCCTCTTTCACATATTTTTTCCATGCATCCTCGTAAGATTTGAGGATTTTCTGAGCTATTTTATGAATTTCCTTTGGCTCAATGAATTTATCTTCTATTTCCATTCTAAAACTTCCCCCTTAAATCCCTCAACCTCAGTCTTATCTCCAACTTCTACTTCTTGTTCGAAATTTGTATAGTTCATTGCTCCTATCTTCATTTTATCACCCCTTTTTACCCAAAAAAGTATCATTATTTTGACTATATATTTCTTTAAATCCGTTTAATATACAAGCCACCCCAAAATCAAGTCTACTACTCTTCGGAATACTGAACCTATCAAAGAAATCATCCCAAGTCATCTCAGTCCTTGGATTGCCCTTTAATATCTTATAATATTCCTCGCTTAAATTGATATTTTTATCTCTCATTTTAATCAAAAATCTCTTCTAATTCTTCTTCAAATTGAGCCAAAGCATTTTCATCAGATGGCTTTAGATACTTCTTTAAAAATACTTTCAGTTTTTCTTCATTCATTTTTTATCCCCCTTGTAAAAGCCCTGTATGTTCTTATTTTGTTAGCAGAATATATACCACAAATACGCCCTAAACAAGGCAAA
>SDBV01002901.1_pt1 | contig 25565 bp, 20 predicted proteins | sample 2277081 | NCBI WGS metagenome assembly SDBV01 (sample SAMN10402039, study PRJNA504765) | marine sediment metagenome | isolation source: marine sediment core GS10_PC15, 223 cmbsf | place: Arctic Ocean: Southern Knipovich Ridge | collected 2010 | reverse complement strand
GAGATCCTCCTATCAGAGCGGGTCCCCCTCAACGCGGTGGATGCCACCATCCTCGACGTCGAGGGGTTTATCGCGGAGCTTCGCATCGCTGGAGCAACCGTCGATCGCCTTCCGAGGGAACCCAGCGAAGATGGCTCACCTGTCTTCGCCGGCGAAGCGGTAAGCATTTGCGTAGACAGCAGACGGGTGCGGCTCTACGAGTACCCGTCTGACGCCGACCGGCAGCTTGAAACGAAACCCGCTAGAGAGGCAAGGTGCGAGGCCTACCGTGAAATAATCGCTGGTGTTGCCGATGGCCAGAAAGGGGGCAAATCCCAACGAAAGCTCAAAAAGCTTGCCGTTGCGGCCCTGCTCTTCCTGCTCGGGTATCGCAGCCGGTTCAGTGTCCGGACCCGCGGGTTTAGCGCCGGGCTGCTCCACCTTTTCTACCTCTTCGGCTTCAAAACGATCGTCGGCAGACTCTGATTCAGCTCGGCCAAACTCACCTTTTGCGCCGGCTGTTTCCGTTTCTTTTTCAGGAGTTTTGCGAGGTAGCGCGGCGAGTCTCTCCACGACTTGCAGGAGAATCTCCTTGATGCCCTTCGAAAGTACGAGATCCAGGTTGAGATCCAACAAGCTGCCGCTTTGAACGGTAGAAGCGGTCATGCGGTTCTCCTGTACATCATACCAGCCAAAATGCATCTGGATCTCCGTCTTCCTGGCCGTATACGTGCATGCCAACACGAAGTCAGCCTTCACTCGACCCGCCAGCTCAAAAAGGACCGATTCGTCGATCTTCTCTCTGTCCTCAACTCCCTGGATAGGGAACGTATCAGGCAGCTCAGCCCTGGAGATAACAGGCAAACCGGCACGTTCTATCTCCAATCGAATCGCAGCCGAAATAGCCCCATGAAAGGACGTCTTTTTTTCCGGCGCTGACGAGCGGGTCAATTCGAAAACGACGGCCTGGATGGGATAAGCGTCGTCCGCTGCGAGCACGCCACCCATGAACATTAGAAATACAACACTGGCGAATCCGATGCCGGCCTTTGGTGTCCTTCCCATAATCCAAAGCGCACAATTTTTTTGCGCAATTGCCCCTCTGCTGTAACATGGGTTTTATTGTCTTTCGGTTTCAGGAAAAAATGCTTTTTATCACCATGTCTAAAATATACTATAATAGATTTTTCTCTAAAATCAACAATACTTCCAAAGTTTTGAGGAATTTCGCCTGAGATTTATGCGGGTTCGCGCGGCCGCGCCAATCCAGCGGCTCGGGATCGTTTGGTCCGGCTAAAACAGCCTGAGTGATGCTATTTCTCTTCCATCGCAACCGCGCCGGACCATTCCGCCCGGGGAGGTGATTTTATATATGCCTTGCAGCGGCCGAGAAACATTTGAGAGCACTTGTCCCCGGACAGGATTTTCTGAATCTCCTCAAAGCTGCGCGCTGCTCTCTCAAACTCCCGATTGTAATAGAGCTCCAGCGCTTCGCTGTGAAGTTGCCACGCTTCTCTCTCATTGGGCTTTAATTCTCTGCGGGGTGTATATACGCTCAGGCTTGTGGTTTTGCCTTTCACGATCACTTTATCCAGCATGCGGCAGGGAATATCGTTTTCTATAAACTTGTGCATGGAATCTGAAACGATCATCTGCTCGCCGTATTTCTTAGTCAGCCCCTCGAGCCTCGAGGCCACGTTTACCATGTCTCCGATGACTGTGTAATCCATTTTCTTTTCCGAGCCGATATTGCCAACCGTTACGAGGCCGTAGTTTATCCCTATGCCGATCCGGAAGGCAGGCCTGTTTCGTTTGAGCTGCCAAACGTTGAAGTCTTTCAGCGATTCTATCATCTCCAAACCGGACATCGCCGCCTCATAGGCTTCATCCTCGTGGCTGACGGGCGCGCCGTAAAACGCCATGATGGCGTCTCCTATGTACTTATCAACGATCCCTCGATGCCGGATTATCACGTCTACCATTATGCCGAAATAGTTGTTCAGGGATTCCACTATTTGGTTCGGCTGCATTTTTTCCGATATGCTAGTAAAGCTTCTGATATCGGAAAAAAGAACGGCGAGTATTCGATCTTCTCCTACCAGCATTGCTTCCGGATTGGCGAAAAATTGATCGATTACATCTTTCGGAACGTATTTTTGGAAAATATTCCTTATTTTCTGCTCCTTGTGCTGCGCAATCACGGCTTTGAGGGCATAACCCTTTACCTGCTCATAGGCTTTATCCAGCTCTCCCGTCATGAGGTTAAATGAATGCCCTAATTCTCCGATCTCATCGTGATACAAAATTTCTACTTTTTTGGACAGATCATTGGTGGTTATTATATCTCTCATAGCCTTGACAACGGCGCGCAGCGGTTTGGTAAGGAAGTAGGAAAAAACCAGAAGCAGAACAATCGAAATTGCGGAAGCCCCCCCGAGGATGAACCCGGCTTGCCAGTACATCTGACTTATGGCCCTGTAAAATGTGTCGCGCTTTTCCGTCACAAAAATAGTCCATTCGAAAGGCTCGAACGTGCCTACCTGAGCTATCCTTTCCTCACCGTTTAGCTGAACGGGCTGCCAGCCCGATAGTTTCTCTGAGATTATCCTGGCCAGCCCACTCGTTTCCTCCGCTCTAATCTTGACATCGCTCGTAGCCAACCTGATGGCCCCCGATCCATCGAAGGCCACTATCAGCTCAGTGTCGCTTCTAATTAAGTTTTTGGCGGACGATTCAATGGCTATCTTGACGGCATCTATAAATTCCTGATTTTGCTCCATGTCGTTTTCCATGAGGATCGACCATTGGCTGTCCGCGTAGCTGATCAAGTCTTCCAATTTGAACTGGAGAAACTCTGTTGCTATCTGTGTGATTCCGTTTCTGGCGGAGAAGGAAAGTATTATCCCGCCGGTAACCAGGGGAGCAATGATGAGGGGCAGCACTATAGATACGATTTTAGCCCGGATGTTCATATTCGTGCATAAATATATCGTGATCTCAACTGTCGGTCAATTTCTGCGCCGCCACAGAGGGCTCACCGGTAGGGGAGCCGACGGAGGACTGCGATCGACCCTCCGGCAAGCTTAGATTGGTAGCTGGTTTGCGGAAATTTAACTTGCAGAACATAGCGGCCTGAATAGAATTGTAGTCGAGTAGTGGGAGAATGAGAGTTGAGTGGTCTATACAAGAAAGCGCTTGAAATTCACAGAAAAAAACCTCACCTGCGTCTCGTCAGGGCCGATGAATTACAGCCCGAAGAAGAGGACGAGGGAATAAGCCCCGAGGAGCGGGAAAAAATACTCAGCCAGATCGAAGAGGTTGTCCAGGGCAGCAAGATACAAATATCACCCGCCACATTCTCCTACACCGCAAAACGGAGCGGCCTGTTCATGCCAATCGTCGTAAATATCGCTATTGTTGCTGCCGTTCTTGGCGGGTTGCTTCTGGCATCCGGCTACTTCAACCGAAAAGAGGATTCCATCGTTTCGCAGACATCAGCCCTGCTTTCAGCGGAAAGTAAGCTTATTAAGGCGTTAAAAAAAGAATCAGAGCAGCAGCTCGACCAGAAAGACAAGGAGATATCAGAGATCCAGGGCAGGCTGGTCACGATGAATCGCCAGCGGGAGCAGCTTGAATCGGAGTTCGAGCAGAGATTGCAGGAAAAAGAAAAGCAGCTCAAGGACTCACTCGAAAGCGAGCTTCAGGCCGAGCGTGAGAAACTGCAGAACCAGGGCGTTGCAACTGAAACAGTCGAACAGAGGCTGCGGGAAATCGAAAAAGAAAAACAAGCCCAATTTGAGATCGAGCTGGAAGCCATGAAAAAAGAGAATCAGGACGCCTTGGCCCAAGAGGTTGCGACCATCACGACCCTCATGGCCGAATACGAGCAAAGCCTCGAGCAGGCACAGCGGGAACGAGTCAGCCTGCAAGAGGAATTAATCGAGCAACAGGCCAGGTTAGAGAAGCAGTTTCTGGAGCGAGAGCAAGCCTTGGAAAGCGGTCGCTCCCAGGCCCTGGATGAACTGACCAGTATGCGCGAAAAACTGCAGAAAGAAAAGCTGATATCCGACCAAATTCTCTCCTCCTATGATAAAATTAACGGGCATTTGCGCGGTTCTCAGTACCAGGAAGCACTGAATAATCTCAACGCCTTGAAAGCATTCTTGGGTCAGGAATCACTTCTGTCTCTCCCAGCTATACAAAAAAGGCGCCCGGTAGAGCTATTCATCATTCGCTCTCTCGAAGAGCTGATCGCCGGCAAACTATCGACTGAGCAGCGAGACACATCATCACTGATTGAATCTTCGAACCTAATCACGGCGGTTGCCGCGCTCGTCGAGCAGGGAGATAGCCACTTTGGCGAAGGAAATTTGCCGGCCGCTCGCAAGAGCTACGATACGGCAATGCAGCAAATTCCCTCTGTCCAGCAAGGTTATACGAAACTGAATGAAATGCAGGACCTGTCCGAGCAACAGGAAAGCCGCAAGTTGCGCGCGTTCGTTGTCGAAGCCGATAGTTTGTACCTTATAAAAGATTTTCAGCCATCTATCGATCGCTATAAATCAGCTTTGGAATATCTCAACGTTGATGCAGAGATATCGAACCAGATGATGGATCGCGCCATTGATGCGGGATACCAGTTGCGATCTGCCGGCTTGCTGGAAGAAATCGGGGGACTGCAAAATCAAATTGGAAGCTTCAGGAATGATATCGGCGACCTTCAGAGTGAGATCGAGGCTTTGGAGGAGCGCCGGAAGCAAAGGGAAGCTATGCTGGAAAGGCTCGAGTTAATCAGGCGGCGCTACACTGCCGTCAGTGGTCAACGGGCAGAAGGCTCCACCGAATATTCTGATGAGCTGCTTTCCACCCTTTTCGAGGCTAAAATTCTTGTGAAGCAGATTCTCAGCTCCGATCCGGTTCGCTCGCAGCATCCTGATCTGTATGATGCGATGATGCAATACTTCGAGGTATATGGCGAGAGAAACAGAACGACAGGCGCGGAGCTGGCACTACAGGATGTCATAGAACTAATCGCGCTGCTCGAAAGCCCGGAAGAAGCCGGCAGTCTGACCGTCTGGGAAAAATATAGCGGGAAACTCGACGACGATCTTGTTCTTCAACTTCTTGATATCATACAGTCGCTGATGGAATAGGGCTGACGCGCACAGGTCAGCCGGTATCACCTCCCGCACCGCCCGATTTAGGCGCAAAGAAAAACCCGATATGGCGTTCGCAGCCCCTCAAACCAGCAGTTCTCAATTTGGCTCCGCCAAATTGAGAACTGCCCCTATATGAAGACAAATGCCTTCATTTTCAAGGCGGTTTGCCCATTTTCCCTGCGAAACGCAAGAAAATGCTGAACGTGTTTCCCCAGCAGTTTCATATTGAGAACTGCGGCCCTCAAACAGCTGATCTTGAAATTCTATCCCAGGCTGTATAGACTGGCGCTACATCAAGGAACGAGAAGGGAAACCGCGCATGAGTGAGCCAAGAGATTTGAGCTCGGTGGAGCAGAGATGGAAGCCTTAGCTGCTGATAGGTCTGAATAAAGAGGAGGCATTGCATGAACTTCGAGCACATCGTCATCGACAGCGACCCCCAGGGCACAAAGAACAGCGTCTGCCTCATAGCCGATGTGAACAACGACGGCATGAATGACGTGATCATCGGCGGGTATCAAGGCCAGGACAATGTGGTCTGGTATGAGTATCCGGACTGGCGCCGGCATGTCATAGGCACCGCCCCCCTCGAGGCAGGCGGGGTCGTGCTCGACGTTACCGGAAACGGCAAGCTGGATCTGATTGCCGGTGATCTGCAGGGGCCCAACCTCTACTGGTTCGAGAACAGCGGGGATCCGGGCAGGCAGTGGACCAGGAGAATCATCTGCGATGACCTTTTTAACTACCACGATCAGGTGCTGGGAGATATCGACGGCGACGGCCGGGATGAGCTGATCGTAGCTTCCCAGGGCAGGAAGAAACAGAACGGCATACTCGTTTATTACGACATACCGCCCGACCCATCGGTGAGCCCCTGGCCCGCCGGTTGCCGACATGTCATTTCGGAGGGTCTGGTTCTCGAGGGACTGGCCGTAGCGGACCTGGACGGAGACGGCGAGAACGAGCTCGTGGCCGGGCCTAATATATTCAAGCGCGACGGCGAGATCTGGCACCGGATCCCCATCGACGAGAGCCTCGAGCTGACGCGGGTAGCGGTCGGCGACATCGACGGCGACGGAAAGCCCGAGATCGTGTTTTCCGAAGGCGAGAGTCACCCGGCGCGGCTGGCCTGGGCCAGCGCCTATCCCGAGCTCGAAATGTCTACCATCACAGACGATCTCTTTCACCCCCACAGCCTCGTGCTGGCCGATTTTACGGGCGATGGGACACTCGACATCTTCGTCGCCGAAATGGGCTTGGGGAGGAATCCGCAGCCCGAGGTTTTGATCTACCTGAACCGGGGCGGTGGGAACTTCGAGCGGTTCGTCGTCGATCCGAGCTGCCCCACTCACGACGCCAAGGTAGGCGATATCGGCAATTCAGGGCGGATGTCCATTGTGGGCAAGCCGTTCGACCCGGAGAATCACGTCGATCTGTGGCTCAACCTGGGATGAAAGGCGGCATCTGAAAGTGAACAACTGGTGGGACAGCAGGCGACGCTACCGGCTTCCGGTAGTGGTGGATCCGACCGGAGGTGAGCGCTTCGACAGGGTAATCACAACCGAGATCGATCTCGTCAGGGAGTTGTCCGGATCAGGCCTGCCGGAAACGCCGGCCCTCGAGTCGCTGCGCCTGGTCGAGGTAGACCAAAACGGGACCGTGATCGACAGGCGGGTGCCTTTCCAATTCGACAGCGAGCACAGGGAGTCTGGTCCTGGCGGCGATCCGGCCGGGAAGAAGGGCAAGCTGGCCTTCCTGCCGGCGGGCCGATCCTGGAACCGCGCGAGGTGCTTTCATCTTTACTACGACACGGAGAGCGGCTCCTTTGAAGCGGCCCGCTTCGCCTCTCACATATCTCTTACCGACAACGTCGCGCACGAGGGGCAGGAAAGCTACAGGATCGAAACGGATAACGCCACGTACTTTTACCACAAGCGGGGAGCCGGTTTTGCCGGCATGCTGGACTCGGACGGCAACGACTGGATCAGTCACCACCCGGAAGGCGGTTCAGCGGGAAACTATCGCGGTATCCCCAACCTGGTTTATCCCGAAGGCTGCTTCCACCCGGGGAGCGGCGATTCAAAGAGCACCATCATCGCCCGCGGCCCCTTGAGGCTCGCGATTCTATCCGAGACGACGGACGGCGGCTGGGCCTGCCTTTGGGAAATTTACCCGACCTGCGCCACGCTCAGTGTGCTGAGGATAAACCACCCATACTGGTTCCTGTACGAAGGCACCCCGGGCGGGCGGCTGGATCTGAAGAGGGATTTCTGCGTTCGTTCGGATGGAAAGCGTATTCCCGCTTCCGAGAGCTGGGAGATCATCGATTCCCGACTCGAGTGGGTGTACTTCGTCGACGACGCGACCGACCGTGTGCTGTACCTGATATCCCACGACAATCACAACGAGATAGACGCCTACTGGCCCATGGAGGGCAACATGACGGTCTTCGGGTTCGGCAGGAAGAATCCCGACCGCAATCTGAACAGAGTTGTCCCCGATCCCGGCGTGACGAAACCCACCCCCGTTTGCCGGACCGTGCCTTCCCGCTACTCGATTGGTTTTGCCGAAGGGGGCAGCAGCGGAGCCGCCGAAAAGATGGTCTGTTCCGTCTACAGAGAATGCGTCGTTTCTGTGGGCAAGACGGAGGCAAAAAATTGAATCACGGCCGGGAAGCGGAAATAGAGGGAAGGCGCAGCTCTGCCCCCGAAGGCTGAAGACTGCCGGGGGTTTTTCAAGGTCCCGAGGCCAGATAGCCGCCATCAACGGGCAGGACGGCACCGGTTATCCAGCCCGCTTCATCGGATGCCAGAAAGGCGACCGCAGCCGCTATGTCCTCCGGCGTTCCCATGCGGCCCATGGGGTGCATGTCTTCGATCTGCGCTCTCTTTTCGGGGTTTTCCCAGGCCCGCCTGTTGATGTTTGTGGGCACCCAGCCGGGACAGACGCAATTGGCGCGTATGTTCTCTCTTGCGTGCGCGATGGCTATGCTTTTCGTCAGATTGGCTACCCCGGCTTTTGCGGCAGCAAAGGCTGCCCCGGTTTTGCCCTGCATGCCCCCAATAGAGGCGACAGTGACGATGGCGCCGCCCCCCTGCTTCTGCATCTCGGCAACGGCATACTTGCACGCAAGAAAAACACCCTTTAGATCGAGGTTCAACACCTGCTCCCAGCGTTCAACCGTCGTGTCGACGACCGTGCCTGCCGCTCCTATGCCGGCACTGGGAAAGAGGACGTCGAGACGGCCGAAGGCCTCAACAGCTTCGGCGACCATTTTCCGGCAGTCTTCGCTCTTAGTGACGTCCGCCTTTACACAATGGCACCTGCCGCCCTGTTCTTCTACCAGATGTTTGGTTTCTTGGGCCCCCTCCATGTTTATATCTGCCACGACCACATTGGCTCCTTCAGAAGCCAGGCGCACTGCGGTCGCCCGGCCAATGCCGGAACCGCCCCCGGTTATCAAAGCCACCCGTTCTTCGAAACGTCTCATCTCCGGCATGTATTCTACTCCTTTATTTTTCGCCAGATTACATTGAAACAGATAACAGCATCTGATTCAACCTGCAAGAAGCTCACATCCAGATTTGCTTGGTCCTTTTAGCACGGCGGCGTATATGGTTTGCTGGCGGAATACCTGGCCAGGCACGCGCCGGATGCGATGACCGGCGCAATGAACGCAGTCTGCGACCGCCTGACGGAAAAAGATGATGAGTTCGCAAGAGCAGCTGCGTTGCGGATCCTAAAACGCGAAGCAAGACTATGAATTTTTATGGCTGTAAGGTAAACTCTATTGGCAGGAAATCGAATTCCGCAACGAGGGGATTGCTATGGATCTGAAAGATTGCATTGCCGTTGTCACAGGCGCAGCAAGAGGATTAGGCTGGGCTATGGCCGATACGTTCGCCAAAAAGGGCGCCAAAATCGCGATCGCCGATCGAATGGGAGATGCACTAAAAAAATCGGCTTCAGATCTCCAATCCGCCGGGCACACGGTACTGCCCGTGACAGTCGATATCACTCAAGCGTCGCAGGTCGAAGCCATGGTGGACAAGATAGAAGGTGAGCTCGGCCCCATCGACGTCATGATAAACTGTGCCGGCACTTTCTCCGTTATCAGTCCGGTGTGGGAGGCGGACCCTGAAAGATGGTTTCGCGACATAACGGTGAATCTATACGGAAGTTTTCTCTGCTGCCGTGCCGCCGTAAAGAGGATGGTTCAGCGGAAGCGAGGGTATGTTATCAATGTGGTCAGCAGCGGCGGCGTGGGGGATCCTCATCCTTACTGTACCAGCTACGCCAGCTCCAAGACCGGGCTCATGAGGCTGACCGAGGGACTTGCCAAAGAGGTGGAGGACTACGGGATCAAGGTGTTCGCCCTGGCCCCACCTGCCGTAATGACGAAAATGACCGAGTTTATCATGAACGATCCCGGCGGCAAAAAATGGAGGCCCAATTTCAAGAAAATCTTTGAGGAAGGACACGACTCCCCCCCGGAAGCGGTCGCCGGGATGGCTCTCAATCTTGTCAGCGGGAGGGCTGATGCATTGAGCGGACGCTACTTTCTCGTCAAGAGCGATTTCGAAAAGATCGTTAAGCAAACGGAAGACATATTGGCAAATGATCGGCTGACGCTCCGGATTCGCGCGTAGCGGTTAACGTGTCAAATAAGGTCTAAACAGCAATATAAGGCCGCTTGCCGACGGCAATTTGTTGCACCACTCGTACCATCCCGCCGAATGAGCCGGCAAAAATGATGAGGGACGGCTTCCCGGCACCGAATTCAAAGGTCGGGTTTGGGGCTCGCGCACGGAGAATAGGAAACGATGCGCTCAACGCGAAGGATCCAGAAGGATTTTGATACCATCCATGTGCCTGAGCATCGAGAACGCCGCCTGCCATTCCGTCAAAGGCATTATATTCGATATGATCGCCTTCACGTTCAATTGGCCGGAGCCGATCATCTCGGCGACATCGGGAATATATGCATTATTGGAACCCCATAAACCGCAAATCCTGAGGCTATCCCACGCCACCCGGGACATGTTCAAAGTCGAAAGCTCTTCGCTCAGGCCTGTCAACGATATCCGCCCGCGCCTGGCGACCGTATCCACGGCAGCCTTGACAGCGGCTGGGGCGCCGGATGTTTCGAGCCAGCACGTGGGTGGGCTTTCTCGACGTATTCTCGCCAGCACTTCTTCGCTGCAAACAGAGGCTTCATCGGCGCCCACTTCGAGTGCTTTGGGAAGGCGCTGACCGGCATCTGCCGATGCCCCAAGTACAATGACTCGAGCAGCGCCTTCTATCTTGGCCAGGTTGGCCGCAAGCAGGCCAAACGGTCCCGGGCCGGTCACCACGACCGTCTCGCCGGGCTGGAGCTTCACCAAATCCCGTATGACCGTCAATGGGCAGATAGCCATCTCGAACTGCGTGGCTTCCTCCTGGCTGATGTTATCGGGAGTTTTCCACATCGAGGTGGCCGGCACCCGCATATATTCGGCAAAGCCGCCATCGCCCTTCACTCCTGGGAATGGATGCCAGCCTTGCCGATAGGCTACAGCGTCACCAACCTCGAAATCCGCGACGTTTGCGCCCGTCTCTGCTACTGTACCGCTAAACTCATGTCCCAGCACGACAGGAGGCTCGCAGGGGTGATTGCCGGATTCGATGTGGAGGTCACTGCCGCACACGGCACAGAAATCGACCCTGATCAGAAGATCGTCGTCGCCTATGGCGGGGATTGGTATTTCCTTCAGTTCCAGGTTCGCCGGACCCGAGACTGTTTTGACCAGCGCTTTCATACGGTCACCTCCCTTGCGCCGTTCCGCCATCGGCCGTCCTCTTCGATCCAAAAAGCTTAGCACCACCCCCAAAGCGATGTCAATAAACGAATGGTAGGAAAGCTCCTACATATGGACGCTTCCGTTTAGAGCGCATCACAGGCATCTAATATTTCCGTGCGCTGCAGTGAACAACTTGTCCAGTCACGTCCTGGGAAAGGTAGCCAGAGGGATAGCGGACGAGTGCCGCCGGCGCTGGCGGTATCGCCGGATTACTCCTGTCCGTCAGCCTGCATCCATAGATTGAGGTAACGGTTGTCCTGCCAGCCGTGGCTCACGATACCGAGACGGCCGGGAGCCACCTCAATAATTTTCGTGCCGTCGTGGTGTTCGAAGCGATCGTCTATCAGGTATCTGAGCCACGTTTTTCCCTCTGAGTCCGCTTTTTTATAAACGAACAGGCGGCTGCGGCTCCGATACGGGGCAAACGGATCGTGCTCGCCTACGATAATCTCCACCTCGCCGTCGTCGTCGAGGTCGGCCACACCGACCGAATGCCCGCAGCGCACCTTGTCGATTACATGCACCTGCCACGGGGTCCGCGGATCAACGGGCTGCTCCAGCCAGACTATACGGGAATAGGGAATAAAACGGTTGGGATAATCCAGAACCTCTTCGCCCATTACCACATCCATTCGGCCGTTGCGATTGATATCGGCAGTTTTGAGCCTGGCAGGCTTGAATCCCTCCATCATTACATGGGGTGTAAAAGTGCCGTTGCCGTTGTTCTCGAGCCAGTGCGAACCGGCTACGATGTCGCCGGTTCCACTTCCGCTGATATCGGCTACCGCGAACTCCTCACCATAAACAACCGGAGCCAACACCTTCTTGGGCCAGATGTCTCTGCAGTTCTCGGGCACGGCAAAGAGCTCAGGATAATGAGAGGATTTGAACGCACTGTGATAGCCCACGATGAGAGCGGCCTTCCCATCCGGCAGTATCCGGGCCATCTCGCTGCCGTGGGGCCAATCGCCCATACCGGAACCTATGTAAAACGCCTCCCACTCTCCGTCTTGGGGCGCACTGGGCTTGAGCCAGTAGAGGTCGCTGGTCAGAGTGGCATACCAGTCGGCCTGAGAAATACGCGGCTGATTAAAAGCTCGAGTGCGTTTGACCGCGATCAGCTCGTCGCGTCCATCCCCGTCGATATCGTAAGCCGTCAACGCCTCGAACCCATCCGGTATTTGGTGCCGAGGCCATTCGGAACTGATATCTCCGTTCGGTCCCGGATTGGCATACCACCAGGAGCCGCAGGCCACATCCTTCCAGCCGTTGCCCGTGATATCGACGGGAACCACGTCGATCGCCGTGCCGGGTTTGTCCCGATCGATAAAGCTATGCTCGAAACCAGCAAAAGGTGAGGGGCTGTCGGCTTTCTGCCATATGTGAATTTTCGCAGTCTTATATTTTTTGCCCCACTCCTTTCCCACTACCTGCAAGGTGCCGATCCCCAGTACATCGCGCATGACTGCTTCGTGCGTGCCTGCTCCTTGATAGAGCGTGTCTTTTTGCCAGTTAAGCCCTTTGTCGGAGGTATGGTATTCCAGAAGGCGGGCGTCAAAATTAAGCGGCATGCCCCATCCGCCGGCGGCCATTTCCGCTACGAAAATCCGTACGCTGTCTTCGGTACGCTGAGCTTTCGGCCGAGTTTCCCGCCGGATTTCGAGGGAATGGGCATAGACAAGGCCGGTATCCAGCTTGTGCTCAAGCCAAGGGCGCTGCGGGCTTTCCCCATGCCTGTTCTCGAACCAGGAAATCCTGCCGTCCACGTACTCCGACTCGGCAATCACGATATCCTGTCTTCCGTTCCCGGTAATGTCGACCAATGCCGTCCGGCTCATTTCTCTGAAATTGGGCGCAAAAGTCTTCCGTCGCCACGGTCCATCCAGCGGCCTGTCGCCATCGCACCGGTACCAATCGGCCCCGTGCACGAGCGCAACACGGCCATCTCCCGTCAAGCTACCGGCTGATATACCCTCCGAAAAAACGCCTTCGTCGACGGTGCTCTTCGACCACGCCGCTGCCGGATCGGCTCCCGCCTTGTATATGTAAAGACCGGGGATATCGCAGTAAGCGGCATTCGCGACCATCTCAACTTGCCCGTCCTGATCGACGTCGGCGAAGATGATGTCGTGGGTATGGCCGTTGCACTGCGGGTCGACAACAGAGCTCTGCCAGCTGCTTCCACCGGCAAGCCAGTACCGGAGTATCTGAAAAATCCCCGCCGAGGTTTTTATTCCGGTGTAGACTTCAGGAAAACCGTCGCCGTCCACATCGGCCAGGGCCAATCCTACGGTGAAGTAGCCTTCCGCGATGACCTGTCTTTCATAGGGTTCGGCGCGGTACATTATAAGGGCCCCGTCCCCACCGGTGATGATTTCCGAACGGCCGTCACCGTCGACGTCCCCGACTGTCAGGCTGGAAGCTTCCTGCAATCCGGGGTCAGCATCGAGGATGCGGTAATGCCAACAATTTTCCATAAGTTTCTCTCCCCTGAATTTAATGCTCGAAAATCAATATCGAGCCGACTCCCAATCGCTGTGCCTGATACGCAGCGTCAGACGATCCTCTCTCAGTATGGCCTCCTGCTGAGCCAGGATGCCGTCGAAATCCTCCAAGGCGGAGAAAAAACGCCCGGACAATGCGTCGGCATCGCCGCTCACCAACCGCACTACCAGATCGGCCACGACTTTGGGCGGATAATCCCTGCCCTCATCGAACTGTTGCTTGAAATTGGGCCGCCATTTCTTGCCCCCGGGATCATTCATGATGAAGCGCGTCATTTCGCTCAAGACCACCGGGGGGCCGACGATGAAAACCTTGATACCGTGGCTCTCGACCTCTTTAGCCAGCCCCTCCGAGAGACGCATGAGAGCCGCCTTCGAGCTGGCGTAGCTGGTGTTGTGAGGGCTGGGGCTTCCGGTCCCGCCCCCCACCAGGTTGATGATGTAGCCCCGCCCGCGCTCCACCATGTGCCTTGCCGCCGCACGGCAGCACAGAAAAGTGCCGAAGAGATTGACCCGGGTGTCACGGAACCATTTCTCCGGGTCGGCCTCCCAAACCGGACCGATGTACGAAAACGTGCCCGCGCAGTTGACGATCATGTCTGTCGGCCCCAGCTTGGTCTCCGCCTGCCGGACCATGTCATCGACCTGGGCCGCGTCGGTTATATCAGTGACAATCGGCAGAACCGTGCTGCCGTCAGCTCGAAGATCGGCAGCAGTCTGCTGCAATTCTGGGGCGAGCACGTCCACCAGGGCTGCTCTGGCCCCGCGGGATACGCATGCCTCTGCTACAGCCCGGCCTATGCCGCGCGCTGCGCCGGTTACTATGGCAATTGCGCCATTGAGTTCCATGTTTCTACCGTCCTGAAGTGAGCTCTTTGCAGTTAGAGCCCAAGGAGCGGACTTGCTATACCGCCCCTCCGGCTCTATTCAATGAAACAGATCAGCAGCGATGATTCCGATCACTGCTCGATAAAGAACTGCTCCGGTTCCGCATTGCGCGGAGTCAACATGTAGAAGGCGGAGGGAATGCCCTCGGGCACATTGCGGAAGTTGTTCTTCACGATGGCGAAATCGGGCAGCTGGCCCACCGTGCCGACCCACCAGAGGTTCTTGATGTGCAGATCGATCATCTCTTTGATGTAGGGTTTTTTGTCCTCTTCCGAGACCGTGGCTCTAAGTTTATCGTAGAGCTCGAGCATGCGAGCCGGGTCTCCTGTCGGCTCAACGCCTTCCTTGCCGCCGCTGATATACCACTTGTAGAATCCGCCACCCCAGGAATCAGGCCCTGAGGCTCTAATTGGCGCAATATACGGCAGCAACTCATAGAAGGTGCCGCCGCAAGCCCAGGTGTTGATGGGCAGCAGATCGGCCTTGGCCCGTTCAAACCACAGAGACCTTCCTATCATCTTGACCGATGCTTTTATGCCGACGTCGCGCCAATCCTGGGTGGCCATCTCCAGGATGTCGGGTGCGACGCTGAGGTATTGTGTGGCCTCGATGATCAATTCGAACGGCTTGCCGTCGGGACGCAAACGGAATCCGTCGGTGTCTCTCTTGGTCAAGCCTATCTCATCCAGCAGCGCATTCGATTTGGCGGGTTCGTACTCTATGTGGGCATTGGTCCACTCCGCGGAATAATGCACATCCCAGGACGAAGGGGACGGCTGTCCGGGCACACCTAATCCCCCGAAAAGCGTGTTGCTGATGTCCTGGCGGTCGATGGCATAGGACAGGGCCCTGCGGAATTTTGGATTCCGGATGAATTCCGCCAGAACAGGATCTTCGCTATAGGTTTGGGAGAATGTAAAATTAAGCGAAGCATTTTCCAGGTTGCCCCACTTCACGACGCGATAGTCGCCCTTTTCCTCGTTCTGCTTGAAGAGGGTGTAGTTTACGAAGTTGTTTATATAGCGGTTTTGAAAATCGATCTCCCCGCTCATGGCTTTGAAGACGATCATTTCGTGGTCCGTAGACAGGTCCTCCGTGGCATAGTCGATATAGGGAAGCTGATTACCGGCGATATCGACCTTCCAGTAGTAGGGGTTGCGCTCCCAAACGGCTCGGGTAGCCGGAAGCGGAGTCTTCAATTTCCAAGGGAAAATGGTCGGCATCTCGACGTTATTGATGTTGCTGACGTCGTTTCTGTTCTTGAAATACTCATGCCATTGCTCGAATCCGGCATCTTTGGCCATTTTCGCGAGTCTATCTTTGTCCGTATAGCGGGGATGATACTGGGTTAGATAGTGCTTGGGCGCGTAGTACTCCTTGCCGCCTCCGGGAGCGCTGAATTCCTCCAGAAACATGCCGGATGGTTGAGTAAAGATGAATCTGACCGTATAGTCGTCTACCTTCTCGAATCCGGCCGCTTTACCACCGACATCGAGAATGTAGGTCGGCAACCTCGGAGAAAGCTCCTCGTTCTTCAATATGTCTTCGTGGTAGAAAAGCATATCGTCGGCGTTAAAGGGCTGTCCGTTCGACCACTTCAAGCCTTTGCGGAGGTAGAACGTAAAGGTCTTGCCGTCTCGAGACACTTCATAGCCCTTAGCCACCTGCGGCATCTTCTTGATATCGTTGTCATAGCGGATGATAGACTCTTTCCAGGTTCTGCGGATGATAAAGCCAGTGGAAGCACCCAGCCAGGCCCTGCGCCACGTGCCGCCATACTGCCCGATTTCCTCAACAGGTTGTATTACCATGATGTCGGAGGCTTCCGGCAACCTTTGCTCGACCGGCGGCAGCTTACCGGCTTTGACCATCTCCGCGAGCATGGGGGCCTCGTTGAAAGCCCTGATTTTATTGCCGGTTTGCCTCTCGTACTCCGCCAGTGTTCGGAAGACCTTCAGGCCCTCCGTTTTCTGACCGGCTGTTTTCTCGACCCCTGCACCCGTAGCTTCCTTCGTGCCCGATGCAGATGCTGTTGCAACTGACAGCAGCGCGAGCACGAGAGCGAATATGATACACTGTTTCATACGCTTCTCCTTTATGGAAAATAAGGATAGGCAATATGCTATTAGAGCACACAAGAATTGTCAATAGGAACTTGTACATGATAGGATGACAGTGGAAATTGCCGGTAATACGGAAAGGAGGCTCAGCCATGAGCAAACCCAATACGGAGCTATACAACGAGCGCCTCGCCAGATACGTCACAGCCAACCACAACGGAAAACCGGACCGCATACCAATTCGCATCTTCGCGGAGGAGCTGGCAGCCAAGTATGCGGGGTACACTAATTACGAAACCGCCGTAAACCACGAGCTGCAGTTCGACGTAAACCGCAAATTTGCTGAAGAGCTGGGCTGTGACGCGATCCAGACGAATTCGATCGTAAACTGGATGGTGATGATAAAAGCACTGGGTTGGGAAGGGATTACTTTTCCGGGAATCGGCCTTCCCGTCGATGTCTGCAACCAGTGGACCGAGCCCAAATGCGAAGAAGAGGCTTTCCTGAAGGCCGATGAATACGATCGGTTCAGCGACGATCCCACGGCTTTCATACTCAATACATGGTTACCTCGTTTCACACGGCACATCAATCCGCCAGGCTGTGCCGTGACTTTTGAGCACAACACGGCTTTGTTAGGCGGCCTGCTGGCTTACAGTACCCTATTCAACACATGGGGCCGGAAAACCGCCGAGCTCATCGATGCCGGCATCGTGCCGGCCGTCTCATCGGTTCTCAAAGCTCCTCTGGATTTGCTCGCAGATAAACTGAGAGGATACCTGAATCTCTGCGGCGATCTGGTGGAACAACGGGACAAAGTGATCAGAGCCTGCGAAGCCATGATGCCCCATCTTTTAGAGTTGGTTTTGTCAGGGGCCGATCCCGATCGGAACATCCCTTCCATCATCTGGATGCACAGGGGCTGTGTCCCATATATATCCCACGAGGATTTCAGCACGATTTACTGGGCCACCCTGAAGCCGATCGTGGAGGAGCTATGGGCTAATGGACAGCAGATCATCTTCTATGCCGAAGGCAACTGGAATGCGCATCTGAAGGCCTTTGCCGAGCTACCCGAGAAAAGCATAATATTCCACGTAGACAAAACCGACTTCATGGCGGCCCATCGAGCGCTGGGAGGCAAATTCTGCCTGAGCGGCGGGATTCCCAACGACCTGCTGGCCATCGGCGGAACCAAGGACGTGCGGGCCTACTGTAAAAAGGTCATAGACAGTGTCGCGCGAGACGGCGGCTACATAATGGATGCGGCCGCCTTGATAATGAACGACGCCAAAATCGACAACGTCAGAGCCATGATCGATTACGCCAAGGAACATGGGGCCTACAGCCGGAGCGCCGCTCCTGCCAAAACCCTTCAAGAGATCAAAGCCTGCGACCGGCCGGGAAAAGGGGCGTATCGCTTTTTAGAGCCCAAGAGAAAGCCGGGGGTCTGCGTCCCATGGGAGGAAAAGAGGAAGGACCTGCCTCCAATTTCGGGAGACGAGCAGCTGGCCAGGCAGAACTGGGAGATGGTGGATCGGCAGGCCTGGACTTTCTGCTGGGTCAATCTTACCTGGTAAGCCTGTAAGTCGTCGGATCCCGCGCCTTTAATCCCGGAGCTATGCGCTGAAGCCTACCTGTAGGGATCGGCTGCATCCCGCAGGCCGTCCCCGAGGAAATTGAAGGCCAGTACGGTTATGATGACAAAAAGCACCGGCAGCATGATCCAGGGATAGAGGGCCACGGACCTCACGTTCTGAGCTTCTTTGAGAAGCACACCCCAGCTGGTGACAGGCGGCCGCAAACCTAGTCCCAGAAAACTGAGCGAAGTCTCGCCCAGAATCATGAAGGGAATGGCCAGGGTTGTAGTTACGATTACGTAACTCAAAAAGCCGGGGATCAGGTGTTGAGCGACGATATGGAAGCTTGGGGCCCCGGCGATCTTGGCAGCCATGACGTAATCTTCTTCCCTGAGGGAGAGCAGCTTGCCCCGTATAACCCGTGCAACCCCGGTCCACTGTACGAGTGAGAGCACAAGGGTAATTCCGAAGTAAATCCTGAGGGGCGGCCAGTTATGAGGCACCGCCGCGCTCAAGGCCATCCAGAGGGGAATCGTGGGGAACGAGCGCAGTATCTCGATGATCCGCTGGATAATCATGTCGGGTACGCCGCTCAGAAAACCGGCGATTCCGCCCATGACGAGCCCAATGACCAGCGTCATTGTGATTCCCACCAGCCCGATCGAGAGCGAGATACGCGACCCGTAGAGAATCCGCGAAAAAAGATCCCGGCCCATGCGGTCGGTACCGAAAAGAATGACTACCTCTCCTTCGGCGACACCGAACAGGTGGATGTCCATCTCCCACAGGCCCCAGAGCTTGTACTTTACGCCTCGAACCAGGAAACGTAGGGGGTATTTCTTGGCTGTATCGATGGTGTAGATTCGGGCCAGGGTGTCGGGGTCCATCCTGACATTAAAACCGTACACGAAGGGCCGCTGGAATCCGCCTTCCTTTTCAAAGAAACGCAAACGTTGGGGAGGGCAGTAGATGTTTTCTTTGTGGCGCAGCTCCAGGTCGTATGGGGCGAAAAACTCGCAAAAGACAGCGTACAGATAGATGAGCGATAACAGACCGATGGCGACCATGGCCAGCTTGTGCTTGCGGAACTTACGCCACATCAGCTGCCATTGGGAAGCGACGTAATATTTATCCTCGAGCTTGCTCGTTCCGGGTTCGGCTGTGGGCTGCGAACCTATAATTTTTTCGTTCACACTGTCGCTCATTGTTTCGCCTTCTCATAGCGGATACGAGGATCGACGACCACCAACAGGATGTCCGACAAGAGAGTACCGATAACGGTCAGCGTCGCGAGTATCAGCATGAAACTCCCGGCAAGAAACATGTCCTGGCTCATCAACGCTTTGAGGTAGAGCGGACCCGCGGTGGGCAGGTTGAGGACTATCGCGGTGATTGTCGCGCCGGATATGATGGCCGGCAGCGTCCAGCCTACCGTGCTGACAATAGGGTTGATCGCCACCCTGACAGGATACTTGAAGAGCAGCGCGTGCTCGGCAACACCCTTGGAACGGGCGGTAACCACGTACTGCTTCCTGAGCTCGTCCAGCATGCACCCGCGCATCACGCGGATCAGCGCACAGGTTCCGGCCGTACCGACCACGATCATGGGAATCCAGAGGTGTTTGATGAGATCCCAAATCTTGGCCAGGCTCCAGGAGGCCGCTACAAAATCCGAGGAAAAGAGTCCCTGCAGGTTAATGTCGAAATATTTGTAGAAGAAAAACATCAGCACGAGCGCCAGCAGAAAGTTAGGCGTGGCCAAACCGATGAAACCTATGAAGGTGAAGGCATAATCACCGAAAGAGTACTGGTTGGTGGCGGAGTAGATGCCGATGGGTATGGCCAGGGCATAGGTGAATGCCAGGCTGGCCATTGATACGACCAGCGTCAGCATGAGCCGCTCCCAGATGAGCTCGCCGACCGGCCGGTTCCACTCGAAAGATCTGCCAAAATCGCCGCGAATAAGGCGGCTAACCCATTTCAGATACTGTACATAAATAGGCTGCCCCAGGCCATACTGCTTCCTCAAGGCGGCCACGGTAGCCTCGTCCACTTTAACGCCCTCCTCCTCGAGGCGCATAATGTAGGAAGTCAGATAATCCCCAGGCGGCAGCTGTATGAGCACGAAACTGATTATCGAAATCATGATGAGTGTTGGAATCATGTAGAAAAGCCTTCTCACGATGTACGAAAGCATACGAGTCTTCCCCTTCACACAGTAACGGCCATAGTGACGGTAGCAGCATTCACGGTATATCGCAAATCCTAATCCATTGCGACCCACGCCTGTTTCTTGTTGGACTCCACCGCCCTGTAAATGTTAGTATATTTTTAATTGCTGGACTGGATTGCGTCAAGCTGCATCACTGATTCCGAAGCAGAGCTTTGGCCAGGATTGCAGACAGCAGTTCTCATTTTGACGAAGGAAAAATGAGAACTGCCTTGAACTTTGATATATGTCTGCATTTTCAAGGCGATCCGCCCTATAATAGCACGCGGATCGCAGGAAAATGAGGAACCTATCCCACCTCCAAGGGCATATTTAGAACTGCTGGATTGCAGACAGCCGCACTTGACGTAAGCGGAAAGAATTTCTAGAGTTAGAACGCCAATGCGCGACAGACGGGGGGAATCGATACGTCATGCTGTCAAAAGATGTTCTGGCTGAAATGTACCGGCAGCTGTACACGATCCGCACTTTTGAGACTCAGTGCATAAAGCTGTATCGCTCCGGGCTGATCCGGGGCTATTTTCACCCTTACCTCGGAGAGGAGGCCATCGCCGTCGGCGTGTGTGCGGCTCTCAGGGAGCAGGACTACGTCGTGAGCACTCACAGGGGCCACGGGCACTGTATTGCCCGCGGCGCATCCCTCGAGAAGATGGCGGCGGAGCTGCTGGGCAAGGAAACCGGCTACTGCCGGGGGCGCGGCGGTTCCATGCACATCGCCGACATAGCCGCGGGCAATCTAGGCGCCAACGGTATCGTAGGCGCCGGTATCCCGATCGGCGTTGGAGCGGCGCTGGGGGCCTACATCAGAGGTGAAGACAGAGTTGCGGCAGTCTTTTTCTCCGACGGCGCGGCCAACAACGGCGTCTTCGCCGAAGCCATGAACCTGGCGGCCATCTGGAACCTGCCGGTCATCTTCGTCATGGAGAACAACCAGTACGCGGTCTCTACGCCCGTCGAGAAAGTCAGCCGCACGGAAAATCTGTACGTGCGGGGCCAGGGCTACGGTGTGGAGTCCTCGCTGGTCGACGGCAACGACGTAGTGGCGGTGTACGAACGGGTAAAAGCGGCCGTAGACCTGTGCACACAGGGGCGAGGGCCCGTGCTGATCGAGGCCAAGACCTACCGCCAGGCGGGCCACCACGTCAACGACCCCGGCGCCTACATGCCGCACGACAAGCTGGAGTACTATAAGAAGAAAGATCCCGTGCCGGCAGGAAAGAGATACCTGCTCGAGCAGGCATCGGAGCAGGAAGTCAGGCAGATCGAGGAATCCGTGGACGGGCTGATCCAGGCGGCCATTGAGTTTGCCAGGAACAGCAAGGAGCCCGATGTGGCCGAATTCCTGCAAGAGGCGGAGTCGTACTGATGGAAAAGGCAACGGCCGAGAGAGCGGCTGTCAGGTCGCTGATGTATCGCCAGGCGCTGAACGAAGCTCTGCGTGAGGAGATGCAGCGTGACCCCACGGTATTCTGCATGGGTGTGGGCATCGGGGAAAGGGGCGGGTCGTACAAGGTAACCGCCGACCTTCTCAGCGAGTTCGGGCCCAAGAGGGTCTTCGATGCCCCCATTTCAGAGGCCAGTTTTACCGGAGCCGGTATCGGCGCGGCCATATCCGGCATGCGGCCGGTGGTGGAGATCCTCTTCGTCGATTTCACCATGCTGATCCTGGATCAGATCGTGAATCAGGCCGCCAAGTACCGCTTCATGACGGGCGGGGACGGCCGGGTTCCCCTGGTACTAAGGACTCAGGGAGGCATGGGAAACGGCCTTGGCGCTCAGCACTCGCAAAGCCTCGAAGCTATCTTTTATCACATACCGGGGCTCAAGCTGGTGACTCCCTCGGTCGCTCACGATGCCAAAGGCCTCCTGAAAGCCTCTATTCGATGCGATGATCCCGTGATCTTCATCGAGCACAAGCTGCTCTATATGAATGAAGGCGGAGTCCCCGACGGAGAGTACACGATCGAGCTCGGCCGGGCGGACATCAAGCGCGAAGGGAGCGATGTGACGCTGATAGCCTGGTCCAACATGATTCCCCGGTCTCTCGCGGCGGCCGAGAAGCTGGCGCAAGAGGGGATCGAAGTCGAGGTCGTCGACCCCAGGACCCTCGTGCCGCTGGACAAGGAGCTGATTCTCGAATCGGTGCGCAAAACGGAGCATGTGGTCATCGTGCAGGAAGCCGTCAGAAGGGGGGGAGTCGCTTCCGATATCGCATCGATTATTCAACAGGAGGCGTTCGACTACCTCGATGCGCCGATCGAGATCGTGGCCGGAAAGACCACTCCCGCGCCGTTCAACCTGAATCTAGAGCGGGCCTGCATTCCTCAGGAAGAGGATATCATCGCGGCCGTGAGGCGCGCCGCCTATTCGAAGGGGTGAGGAAAGACCAATGGTGCCCATAATAATGCCCCAGATCGGGCAGGACATAACGAAAGGCTCCATTATCGAATGGCGTAAACGGGAAAACGATCCAGTGCAAAAGGGAGAGGTGATCCTCGTCGTCGAATCCGAGAAGGCCGCCTTCGACGTGGAGGCGGAAGAGTCGGGGGTGCTGCTCAAGATCCTGTACGCAGAGGGCGAGCAAGTGCAGGTTCTCGAACCGGTGGGCTTTATAGGCCGGCCGGGGGAGTCCGTATCAGCGGCCGGGAAGGAGGGCGAAACAGAGAGAGCAACGACAGCCTCCGCTGCCGATACAGGGCCCTCCGCGCAACCGGCTCGGGAACGTAAAGACGCCGGGGAGCAAAAGCTCACGGCTTCGCCTTCTGCCCGCAGGATAGCGCAGCAGCGAGGGATCTCTCTGGAGCGCATCAGGGGCAGGGGTACGGGCCCCAGGGGGAGAATCATCAAACGCGATGTTCTCGCCTGTCTCGAGCAGTTGCCGCAGGCAGAGACACCGGCGCCTACGAAACCTGAGGCGGTGCGCAAGGACCGGGAGATCCCCTTCAGCAAAGTCAGGCGGATTACTGCCGACAAGCTCACCCTGAGCAAGCAAACCATCCCTCACTTCTATCTCTTCTCGGACGTGGACATGGAAGAGGCCATGGCCTGGCGCGCAGAATTAAACCGGGGGCGCAACACCAGGGTCACAGTCACCGATCTGATAGTTCTGGCTACCGCGCGCGCGCTGAGAGAGTACGACGGAATGAACGCCCACGTGGGGCGGGACAAAATCACGATCAAGGGCCGCATCAACATCGGCCTCGCCACTGCCACTCAGGACGGTCTCCTGGTTCCCGTGATCGAAGACACGGACGAGAAGGACATCCTGGCGATCTCGCAGCTGGTAAAACGCAACGCCGAGCTAGCCCGCAGGGGCAAGATGGCCGGCCCGGCGGCCGGGAGCTTTACCGTTACCTCTCTGGGTATGCTGGGAGTGGATCGCTTCCTGCCCATTATCAATCCACCTGAGTGCGCCATTTTGGGCGTGGGAGCCATAGAACCGAGGGTAGTGCCGAGCGGAAGCTTTATCGGTGTCAGGAAAATGATGACGCTTTCGTTGGCATGCGACCACAGGGCGGTGGATGGGACATACGCGGCCCGGTTCCTGGGCAGATTGAAGGAGATCCTGTGCAATCGCTATCTGATAGAAATCTAAATTATTTCGATTTGGGGGAGCAAGATGAAGATCTTTCTGGATACCGCGGATCCTGACCTCATTCGGAAGGCTCACGACACGGGGCTTCTGGACGGGGTAACGACCAACCCGTCGAAAATCGCCGAAAGCGGAAGAAAATTTCGAGAGGTAGTGGCGGAAATTTGCTCGATTACGCCCGGGCCGGTGAGCGCCGAAGCCGTCGCGGATACCGCGGAGGATATCGTACGGCAGGCCGAGGATATCGCCAAAATCGCCCCGAACGTGGTGGTCAAAGTCCCCATGACGGTGCATGGGCTTCGGGCCGCCCTCGTCCTGGAGACGGAGAAGAATATCCGGGTCAACGTGACCATGATTTTCTCCTCGACCCAGGCTTTTCTGGCCATGAAGGCCGGCGCAACGTTTGCCAGCATCGTCCTGAGCCGTCTGGACGCCATTGCCAACGAGAGTGAAATCCTCGTGCAAGATGCGGTCACGATCAAGCAGAATTACGGTTTCACATCCGAGATTCTTGCCGCCAGCTTGAAGACCCAGAACCACGTTCTCACGTGCCTTAGAGCCGGGGTGGACATCGTGACGATTCCGGACGCACTCTTTTTTCAGATGTTCAAACACCCGTTAACGGACGCGGGCCTGGCCGAGTTCGATCAAGCCTGGAAGAAGGTAAGGACCTGACGTATTTTTAGCTCAGACATCGTGAGGAGATGATCGTGAAAAAACTGAAGATAAGCATGGGTATATGGGGAATCAACAACCTGCCGGATCGCTTCAACGTGAATGGGTTCGGCGAGTTCATCCCCGTATTGGATCGGATCAAGATTGTCGGCGAGACGGAGGGAGTCGACGGCATCGAGCTGCATGTGCCCACGGAGATCTCCGTCGACACACAGAAAGATGTGGAAAAGATCCTCGACGATTACAACTTGAAGATGGTGCAGCTCTGCGGGCACACCTGGACGGAGAGACAGTACAAGTACGGCGCCCTGGCCGATCTGGACCCAAAAGTCCGGGCCAACGCCGTTTCCCGGGTTAAAGAAGCGCTGGACATGGGCGCCTATTTCGACGTGCCCATCACCGTCCTGTGGCCCGCCACCGACGGCTCCGACTTTCCCCTGCAGTCCGACTACATGCGGCTCTACGATTACTACGTGGACAGCGTGCGGCAGATCATGGGGTACGTGCATCAGAACGATTACAGCACCAGGGTCTGCATCGAGCCCAAGCCCTTCGAGCCCAGGTCGCACATCCTCTACGGCACCACGGGCCAGGCGCTCTGCCTGGTGAATGAGGTGGACGACCCGAGCTTCGGCATCAACATAGACATAGGTCACAGCCTGATAGCAGGTGAGAACCTGGAAGATCAGCTGGCGCTGATATACCGCTACAAGAAGCTTTTCCACACCCATTTCGACGACAACGATCAGCAGGCCGATATCGATCTGCCGCCGGGGACGGTCAACATGATCCGCCTCGTTGCGGTCATGTACGTGCTGGATGGGGCCGGCTACGACGGCTGGTACGGGCTCGACCTCTTCCCATACCGGGATGACCCCGTCGAGTTCCTGAAGCTGTCCGTAGAGAACCTCGGTCTGGCGCAGCAGGTCGTCGAGCTCATGAAGGCCGAAGGGGCCGAAGAGCTCAGGGCCAGGAACGGCGCGGGACCGCAGATGGCGGCTCTGATACGTGACTGTATCAGGAAGGCGCGCTAACAATGTGCGCGTGGGGCGTAGATA
>SDBV01002900.1_pt1 | contig 25573 bp, 13 predicted proteins | sample 2277081 | NCBI WGS metagenome assembly SDBV01 (sample SAMN10402039, study PRJNA504765) | marine sediment metagenome | isolation source: marine sediment core GS10_PC15, 223 cmbsf | place: Arctic Ocean: Southern Knipovich Ridge | collected 2010 | reverse complement strand
GAACGAGGGAACCAAAATCCCTTGTGTTACCATTTACACCACCGGGTAGTGGGCAGCATCGCTAGATTCTATTGCCTCTCGCACTTGGCGGCAAGGGTAGCGGCGAGGCCACCAGTGGCCCCCACGAGAAAGGGCCCCTCTCGCCGATGCGTGGCGAAAGGGGCCCTTCAAACCTTGGTATTCCAACTTTCCGCTGTCCTGCAAGTCCCCGTCGTTTGTTCCGGCTGCGGCCCCCGCCACATCATAATCAACTGGCGTCTTCACCGGGCCGTCGAGCCGGCGGCCAAATACACCACCTAAAACCCTTCCGCACAGTTCGCCCAGATTTTGCCGGTCGAGTTCATGTACAGCCATCCTTCACCCGTCCCATTCGGCCCGGTGGGCACCGAACCGACGGCCGCCTCAGTCGACTCCCCGTTGAACGGATTGTTCGGCACGGCGTCGATATAGGGCCCAAACCCGTCGGGCGTCGTGGAGGTCAGATCGTTCAGGGTCGCCGGATAACTTCCGTCGTGCATCTTGTACAGCTCTACCTGGGAGCGCAAGGTATGCAAGTTGTATTCCACGGCGCTCTGCTTGGCATCCGTAGTGGAATCGGCGAACTGCGGAATAATGGTGGCGGCCAACACGGCCATAATGATCACGACGATCAACACTTCGATCAACGTGAAAGCGCTCCGCCACCGATTCGCGTTCAGCTTTATGTTCATGGCAACTTCCCTTCGCATCGACCAAGCTCCTCTAATCGGTGCCCGCTTTTCTTCGGAACCCCTTCGTGTTCAATTCTGACTCGCCGGCCGGTTCCACGCCCATCTCGACCGCGTGACCAGCATCACGCTGCCGTCGACTCACGACCAAGCTGAATTCCAGCATTCCTCTCAGTCGCCGCGCACCCGCCACGGCAAACGCGACGGCGGGACGCCCTTTGTTAGTTACGTTTATTTTTGGGGGGCGTCAAGCAGAAGTTACTTCTGGCCCTGGACTTACTTTCCGGCCAACCATCATCCGAGGTGCCCAAAGATCACCCAAGCTGACAAGTTTTCGCTCCGCCCGGCCGTGCCGCCCACCCCGGCAGCATGTCCTCGTCCCACATCACCCTCTCAATCCGCGCAGGTTGTGCAGGCAGGCCCGTCGAGCCCGTTGGCACAATCAGATTCGCTCCGACCAACCAGAAGTGCAGCAAGGCGAGTCTCAATGGCCCATATATCGCGGAGTTTCTCAGCCACCCAGAACTTCCATGTCAAGCACCTGGCCCATTATGACGATACCTAGCCATACTGCGCCGTCCGGGCGTCAGTCTACAATGCTTGCGTAGTCAGGGAAATCGCAGCGGAAAGCGAGGTTATAGGATTTTCGGTAATGTGCGTGGAGTGAGTCGGCCGAATAGACTCCTGGCGGACTCCGCCAGTTTGACTAGGCCTTTGTATTTGTTCCAAGTGGTGCTTGAAGGAGGCAAGTGATGAAGAAGCTCTTGGGTCTGCCGCTGATCGCCGCAGTGCTGGTGGCACTCGCGGCCAGCACGGCTGATGCCTGCTACTGCGGCGCAGCTAGGTATCGTTTGTTCAAACGGGGCTGCTGCTCGACCGATTACGCTTGCTGCAAGATGCAGTGTCATACGGTCATGAAGACCTGCAAGGAGATCGTGTACGAGAAGCAGCAGTATACCTGTTACAAGACGTGCTACGAGCGCGTGTGCGAGCAGAAGACGATCAATTGCGTGAAGTACGTTCCCGAGACCCGTTACCGGGAGTGCACCTACACGGTGTGCAAGCCGGTCTGGGAAACCCGGGTGCGGACTTGCAACTACACGGTGTGCAAACCGGTCTGGGAGACCAAGACCAAGGAGATCTGCTACACGGTCTGCAAACCGGTCTGGGAGACCAGGACCAAGGAGATCTGCTACACGGTCTGCAAGCCGGTTTGGGAAACCCGGACCAAGGAGATCTGCTACACGGTCTGCAAGCCGGTTTGGGAAACCCGGACCAAGGAGATCTGCTACACGGTTTGCAAGCCGGTCTGGGAGACCCGCACCAAGGAGATCTGCTACACGGTTTGCAAGCCGGTCTGGGAGACCAAGACCAAGGAGATCTGCTACACGGTCTGCAAGCCGGTTTACGAGACTCGGGAGCGGGTTTGCCGCTACACGGTGTGCAAGCCGGTGTGGGAAACCAAGACCAGGGAGATCTGCTACACGGTCTGCAAGCCGGTGTACGAGACGCGTGAGCGGGAAGTCTGCTACACCGTGTGCAAGCCGGTGCATTACACGAAGACCATTAAGGTCTGCTGCGGCCATTGGGAAACTCGCGAGATCGCCCCGACGTGTTGCGAGCCCGCGGCCTGCGAGCCCGCCGCCTGCCAGCCGGCCGCTTGTGCGCCCGTAAGACAGTGCCGGGTGTGGGTGCCGGAGATCGTGGAGAAGGAGATCCAGTGCGTGAAGTACGTGCGTGAAACGTGCGTCAAGAAAGTTCCCTACACCGTCTGCAAGATGGTACGCGAGCAGCGGGTGAAGACCTGCACCTACAAGGTCTGCCGGATGGTCAAGGAGTGCCACGAGAAGCGGATCCCCTACACCGTTTGCAAGATGGTGCCCGAGCAGCGGGTGAGGACCTGCACCTACAAGGTCTGTAAGATGGTGCCCGAGCAGCGGGTACGAACCTGCACCTACAAGGTCTGCAAGATGGTCCGGGAGAACCACGTGAGGACCTGCACCTACAAGGTCTGCAAGATGGTCCGCGAGAACCACGTGAGGACCTGCACCTACAAGGTCTGCAAGATGGTCCGCGAGAACCGTGTGAGGACCTGCACCTACAAGGTCTGCAAGATGGTGCCCGAGCAGCGGGTGAGGACTTGCACGTACCGCGTTTGCCACATAGTGAAGGAGTGCCACACAAAGCAGATTCCGTACAAGGTCTGCAAGATGGTACGCCAAACTTGTGTCAAGCAGGTGCCCTACACGGTGTGCAAGCCGGTGCACTATACCAAAACCATCAACTGCACGAGGCTGGTGCCGAAGAAGGTTGCCTACACGGTCACGCGTTGCGTACCCAAAGTGGTGTGCAAACAGGTGGCGGTGAAGGTCTGCTGCCCGGTCCCGTGTGCGCCCGCCTGCTGCGAGCCCGCCAAGGTCTGCGCACCGGCCGGCTGCGATACGTGAAGTTGGGCAAAAGCATGCCTACCTTCTGAGCTACGGAAGGCCTGGTCTAGCCATTCGCGGCGGCCCAACCCCTAAAGGGTTGGGCCGCTGCTTTTCTTGGTTCACCTCCTGGCTGCAAGCATCCCGGCAAAACCACTCATCTCCTGGCTGGTCGAACCACCAGGAATTCTGGCCACACTTTCGCGATACTGGCATTGGAGACTCTTCGGCTGATGTGGTATAAGATCCCCTTTGGCTGCAAGGGCGGCGGGCCGGAAAGAGTTCGTTGCACACCAGCAGGGCGAGGCCGCAGCCGGCGGCTGTAGACGGAGCCGGACCATGGATGGCTGGCAGACCCCAGTGGTCGCCTCCGATGGGAGGCAGACGGAAGTTGCACGGGAGTGGCAGCTCAGCGTCATTTTGCCGGCCTACAACGAGCAGCAGGCGATCGGCAGTGTGCTGGAAGAGATCGTCGAAGCCCTCTCCGACGAGCCGGTTCGCTACGAGATCCTGGTGGTCGACGACGCCTCGACCGACGGTACGGCGGCCGTGGCCGAGCAGTTCGGCCGCCGTAGCCGGCAGTGCCCGGTCCGCGTGCTCCGCAGCCCAGAGCGTGGCGGGGCAGGTGCGGCGCGAAAGCTGGGGATTCGCCAGGCCCGCGGTGAAATCGTGGTCATGCTCGATGCCGACGGAACCTACCCGGCCGCGTCGATCCCCGAGTTGCTGGCTCACTTTCCCGCCTATGACCAGGTAAACGGCGCACGGACCAGCGAACAGGGCACCCTGCCCTGGTTGCGCCGCCCGGCCAAGTGGCTGATCCGCAAGTTGGCCTGCTACCTTACCGGGCACAAGATCCCGGACCTGAACACGGGGCTGAAGGCATTCAAGCGGGAGGAGATGCTGCGGTGGCTGTGGGTGGTGCCGGACGGGTTCAGTTGTGTGACCACGATGACCCTGGCATTCCTGACCAACGGGTACGCGGTAAAGTACGTGCCCATCCCCTATAGGCCGCGGATCGGACGCAGCAAGTTCCACCCGATCAAGGACGGCCTGGCCTACCTGGGCACGGTGTTGCGGATGGTTCTGTACTTCCGCCCGCTGAAGGTGTTTCTGCCGCTTTCGGGCCTGATGATCGCCGCCGGGGTGGCCAAGAGCGTGCTAAGTTTTGCGTGGACCGGTAGCATGCAGGAGTCGGACATCGTGGTGATGGTGGCCGGATTCATGACCTGCATGTTGGGCCTGTTGGCCGAGGTTGTGGTGGCCCATCACCGCTGCTAGCAGGACGTTGAAAACGGGGCAAGGTTTAACCTTGCGTGGGAGCAGAACCGATGTCGCAGCACGTCGAACGGCCCGCCCATTCGGAGGGGTATGCTCCATGTCCCCCCGATGGGAAGGGCCTGGCAAGTGACTTCGTTGTACCGGGAACTTGCTTTTCTCGAACCGCCGAATCCACCCGGCAAGACGCTTCCCTCCCAAAACATCCTTCGCGCGATCCGGTGCTGCGGAGTCTCTACCTGACGGCCGCCCTGGCCGAAGTCCCACGGCTGTTGGGAGCCATTGACCGCAACCCATACCGAGCCACCTACGGTTGCCTGGACCGGCAGTACTGGCACTATCGCACCAGCAACTTCCCTTCGGAGATGTATCAGGAGGGCGTGCTGCCGCTGGCACTGGTGTATGCGGCCGCCTTGCCCGGAAACCGCTGGCACGGCGATCCCCGGGTGCGCGAGCTGGCCGTCGCCGCCCTGCGGTTCACGGCCAGAAGCGGCCACCGTGACGGCTCCTGCGACGACTACTATCCCTTCGAACGGGCGATGGGGGCCGCGGTCTTCTCGCTCCAGGCGGCTGCCGAGGCCTACCGGATCCTCAAGCTGGACGACCCGGAGCTGCTGGGCTGGTTCCAGCGGCGGGCAGCCTGGCTGATCGGGCACGACGAGCCGGGCCGGCTGGCGAATCACCAGGCCCTGGCCGTGCTGGGGTTGTTCCGCGTGGCACAGATCACCGGCAAACAAGAGTACCGTGCCGCTGCCCGGGCACGGCTCGACAAGCTGCTGGCGTGGCAGAGCGACGAGGGATGGTTCGAGGAGTACGGCGGAGCCGACCCGGGTTACCAGACACTCACCATCGACTGCCTGGCCAAGATCCGCAAGCTGACCGCCCACAGCCAGTTGGATCAACCGCTGCGCAGGGCCGTGGCCTTCGCCCGGCTGTTCCTGCATCCCGACGGAAGCTACGCCGGCGAGTATGGCAGCCGCGGGACCTATTACTTCTATCCCCACGGCATGGAGCTGCTGGCCCCCGAAGACCCCCATGCGGCTGACCTGGCCGACGGGTTTCTGCGGGGGCTGGCCGCGGGCAAGCAGGCCGCCTTCAGCGACGACCGGATGTTCGCCCACCAGTTGGGGAACCTGATCGAGGCCTACGCCGACTGGTCGCCCAGGCGCCCGGGGCACGAAGCGCCCGCGGTCGAGCCGGCCCGCTACTTTCCCCAAGCCCGGCTATTCGTCCGGCGCACGAGGACCTCCCACACCGTAATCTCGGCGGCCCGCGGCGGAGTCTTCAAGCACTTCGGCCGTTGCGGTGGTGCGATTACCGATGCCGGGTTGATACTCCAAACGAGCGACGGCCGGGTGGCCGTTTCCCAAGTGCACGATCTGAACCGCTGGGTCGAGCCGATCGGCGGTGAGGGACCCCAGCGCGGGGCCCTGGCGGTCAGCGGCCCGCTCTACTGGAGCCGCTTCGAGACGGCCACCCCGATCAGACAGGCGCTGTTCCACGCCGGCATGTGGAGCGTCGGGCGGTGGTGCCGAACGTGGGTACGCCGCGCGTTGCAACGCCGGCTGATCACCGGCGGCCGCACCTGCCCCGTCCGCCTGCACCGCAGCTTCGAGTTCCTGCCGGATCCGGCGTTCGCCGGGCCGGGATTGCGAGTGACCGACACGATCGAACTGACCGATCCCAGCCTGCAGGTCCGCCGGATGGCCTTCGGCACCGACCACCAGACGGCCTACGTGGCCGCCTCTGGAGTCTACCAGGAAAGCGTGCTGCGGCCCTGGACCGACCTGCAGCCGTATGTCGACGAGTTGAACACCCAGCGACGGGTGACCGTGGTCCGGGAACTCTAGATGTTCGTTTTGTAAGTCCTTGTGCAGTCCGCGACGGGCCGTTTAGCAGCCGCCGGTACGGCGGCTGGCGGTCGGTGCCGCTTTCGGCGTCCTGGCCGACGTGCCGTCGGCCGCTAAACACTGCGCATAAACTTACAAAACGAAGATCTAGCGCCCGGTGAGAGCGTAGAGATTTGCCTATTCGGGTGGCTGGGCGGCCAGCACACCGAGAGGGCCTCAGGTTCTCGCCCCGGCCTCCGGGCGAAGTGTCCCTGCCGGAGTGACTTTTCTGCCTCCTTGCCAGGGCCGATCGTTCCACCCGGCCCGCCGTCGGGGCCTGCCCGGCGAGGCCCGGGGGGCTCTCGCCAGAGAAACCGGCCGATTTTTCGCGGACCTGGCACGAAAATCAAGCCCCGGCCGAGGCAACTGCCGCGGGCACGATCCCGCAGCAGACCCCATCGCCGCAGGCTTCGCGTGCGGCCGGCGCTGCCGAAGATCGGGCCTCGAAAACTTGACTCGGCGGCTACTCGACTAATAATCCTTCGGAGCGCCCGCCCACCGGTTTTCGATCGCTTGCCCGGTTGAACGCCGGTTGTTGCCTCCGACCGTTCTGCGCGCTGCGGGCGATGCAGACCTTGTTTGGTTGCGCAGTAAGTCAAACCGAGAGAAGGAGATGAACCATGACACGCAGACTACTGATCCCCTTGGCCTCCCTGCTGATCGTGGCGGTAGCCGGCTCGAGCCTGCTGGCCCACTGCCAGATACCCTGCGGGATCTATAACGATCCGGTGAGGTTCGCGCTATTGGAGGAGCACGTCACCACGATCGAAAAGTCGATGAATGAAATTGAACGGCTCTCCAAAGAGGAGAAGGCCAATTGGAACCAGATCGTTCGCTGGGTGAACAACAAAGAAACGCACGCCGACAAGCTGACCGAGATCGTCACCTTCTATTTCCTGGCCCAGCGCGTCAAGCCGGCCGATCCCAAGGACCGGGCCGCCTTCTCGAAATACGTCCGCCAGGTCACGTTGCTCCACCAAATCATCGTCCTCTCCATGAAGGCCAAACAGACCACGGACATCGAAAACTGCGCGAAGTTGCGGGGGCTGATCGCCAGGTTCAAGGCGTCGTATCTTGGAGAACAGGCACACGATCACGCGGGTGAGCGTGACCGCAAACATGCGCGCGACACGGGCGCGACCAAGCCGGTGAGCAAGCGCGGCTGACGACGCAAGACGGGAGGCGGGTTAGAGGAAGTTCCGCAACACTCTCCTGCAATAGCCGGACCGCAACGCGGTCCGGTTCCGGCGAGCGTTGCTCGCCGGCTATTGAGGTCCTCGATTTGTTGCACGATTTCGTCAACAAGACTACTAGCCGGCGGCCTGGAGGTTCTTGGCGACGAAGCCCCAATCTACGACGTCCCAGAAGCCTTCCACGAATCGGGGCCGCTCGTTCTTGTAGTCGAGATAGTAGGCGTGTTCCCAGACGTCGATCGCCAGCAGCGGTTCCTTGCCTTCTTTCAGTGGGTTTCCGGCGTTGCTCATTGCCAGGATCTCGAGCTTGCCGCCGGGGCCGGCGGCCAGCCAGGCCCAGCCCGAGCCGAACAGGGTGGCCGCGGCCTTTGAGAAGGTCTCCCTGAAGGCCTCGAAGCTGCCGAAGTCGCGCCTGAGGATCGTGGCCAGATCGTCGGTCGGCCGGCCGCCGCCCTTGGAAGGCGACATGCAGTTGAAGAAGAACGAGTGATTCCAGGCCTGTGCGGCGTTGTTGAAGACCGCCCCCTCCGACTCGACCACGAGTTGACGCAACGGCAGTTCCTTTTCCTGCTTTCCCTCGACCAGGGCGTTGAGATTCTTGAAGTACGCCGCGTGATGTTTCCCGTAGTGGTACGACATCTGCGTTTCTGAAATGAACGGCTCCAGCGCGCCGATCGCATAGGGAAGTTCCGGCTGTTGGAAACTCATTTGCAAATCTCCTTCTCACGTAGTCGGGTTTGAGTTTGGGTCACCCGCCGAGTGGGCGGCAGGCCTGCTCCTGGCGTGATCTGCCCCGGACAATCCGCCTGACTTATGAACGTGGGGCCCGGGCCAATCCGTGCAATCGTACGACACTGCCGTGGGGCGTGCAAGGCTGCGGCCGGGGTAGAGTTGAGACGGATTATCAGCGTCCGCCCAGGTCTCACAACCGTGACGACTTGTTCAGACAAAAGCCGAAAACGAACCGGACCGTTGCGTGTCTTTGCCGCCTGCGCGGCGGCGTGGACACCTTGGCCGCCCGGATCACGCCCGGGCTGGAAACGCTGCTACCGGTCCAGCCGGTGGATGCGGAAGTTGTCGCCCCACGCCACCGGGGATCGGAGACTGGGGCCCCTGCCCACCACTACCACGTAGCGGGCGCCCTGGCTGCGACAATCCTCCAGCGCCGCCTCCAATTCCGGATGGTCCGGCTCCAGGGCCCAGCCCGGGCGGCGGCAATAGTAAAGCAGATCGATCGTGGTGCCGTGGATGGTTACCACCGGCTCATCCTCGGCGGTCAGTCGCCGTACCTCACGAGCGGCTTTCAGCACGCCGCGATCCTCACCCGGTGTGACGAATGCCGGACGGACCGTGTAGCGGAGCGAAAGGATCAGGGCCACCGCCAAAAGCACGGCCACGGCCGCCCGGCCCGGACGCAGCCGCTGTTGGATCACCTGCCAACCCAGCCCGGCCACGATGCACAGAGGCGGCAAAACGGCCATGTAGTAGTAATTCATCTCGTGGAACTTCCGCGGCAGAGCCACCACCAGTAGGACCATTGCCGCCAGCCAGGCCGCATATTGCCGCCACCGGCGATCCAACAGCCCGGCCAACAGGAGCATGAAACCGACCGGTGTGAGCACCACTCCGGTCAGGTCGTCCAGGATCTGGCGATAGAAGTCCGCCGATCCCAGCAACCGATATGCCGCGAGCTGGGCCTCCGTACTTTGACGGACCGAGTAGAAGATCCGCTGGGCAGACGGGCTCTGGGGAGCCGCCGTCTGATAGGCGAAGGCGTACCAGAATGCCGCGGGCAAGACTGACAGCACCAGTACGGCCGCGAAAACCGGCCGAGCCAGTCGCTTGGGGATACGATCTGCACGGAAGACCGTCACACTCAACGGCAGCACGAGCACCAGCATGTAGACCTTCGTCAGCAGCAACAAGGCCAGGCAGCCGCCCGCGGCAAGCAGCCATCCGAGCCGCCGGAACTGAAGCCGCCGATCAGAAGCGGCCAGCCAGCGGTCGAGCGTGTAGAAGGTGGCCAGCGTGAAGAACACCAGCGACGCCTCCAGCATGAAGCTCTGGCCGTAGATGATGCCTACCGGCGAGAGGGCCAGCACCGCCGCGGCGGCCGTGGCGGCTGTCTGACCGTGCCGGCGGCGGACCAGCAGGAACATCACCGCCACCGAGGCCACGCTGAAGGCCACGGCGGTTGCCCGCCCCCATACGTCGAGCGACCCGCCGAATATCCGCCAAAGGCCGCCCGTGAGGTAAGCCGAGACCGGAAACTCGAGCATGTGCAGCGACCGGGAGCCACCCTCGAGCAGGTCCAGTGTGGGGTAGAACGTCCCGGCGCGGTCCTCGGCCCAGTTTCGCGCGATCATCGCGTAGACGCAGCCCTTGGTGGCAAAGCTACCCAGCAACGGCCGGGTGATCCCGAACAGCCTGACGGCCGCCGTCAATGCCAGCAGCCCCCAGAACACGGCCGGAAAGTGGCGATCCTGGGGTGGCTGGGTGGGCTGGGGGCTGCCGCCGCGCAGTGACATCGGCCGGTTCTCCGCCAAATGGTGGAAAAAGATGCGGGTTAGGAAAGCTCTCCGGCCGAATATAGCGTTGCACCTCAATGCATCACAGGGGAACTCTGCTGGACTCTGAACTCCACCGGGAAAGGTCCGTTCCATGGCTCGCAGTATGCTCGCCTGCGCCCTGATTGTCTTGGCCGCCGCGACGACCGGTTGCAGAATGTGTGCCCACCCCTACGACTACTGCGGTCCCACCTTTACCGGAGAGGACTGCCAACAGTGTATGCCGATCGCTCGGGAGTGCTCGATCTTAGCGCCGGGCACAGGGCCGTGCTGCGGGACCCAGATGGCACCGGGGACGATTGTTCCGATGCCCTACGCCGAGACAGTCGACTCGGCCGCTGGGGTCGACCAACCGATCGAGACGGCCACCACCGTTCGGCCACGGCGCTGGACGGCCGCCGCGCCGGGTCGTCTACGGTAGCGGGACCGACCGAGTGCCCTGTCAGCCCCGCCTTGATACGCGGGCAGACAACCTGCCCCTGGCAGCCGTCAATTCAGCCTTGACGGAGCACTACTGGCAGCCGTTGAAAAAGCTGTAGGAGGCGACTCCAGTCGCCGATCGAACGACGAGAACCCCGCAAATCGGCGACTGGAGTCGCCTCCTACAATCAAGTGCACCAAGAACCGGCGGTTTTTCAACGGACTGTTGGCACATTCCGCTGATTGCCCGTGGTTGCACTACGGTTTTCTCCGGCGAAGGGGGCTTTCTTTCGCGACGGGCTTCCGCTTGCTTGCAAAGTCCGGCCCGATCCGCCAGAATGATCGGCCTCCCATCGGTGGGAGATTTCCAATGCCCACCGAATGGGCGGGCGGCGGGAATCTTCTCACGAACTGAAAACATAGGGGGCGGCGGGGCGGCTTTTCCCACAAGTTAAGGAACGTCGCGGATGTATGAGTTGAAACCGGAGCTTGTTGAAACGCCGCCGCAGACCGTCCCGGGCATTCTCCGCCGCCTGGGGCCCGGGCTGATCATCGCCGGCTCGATCGTGGGCTCCGGCGAGCTGATCGCCACCACCAAGACGGGCGCCCAGGCCGGCTTCTGGCTGCTGTGGTTGATCGTGATCGGTTGCGTGATCAAGCTGTTCGCGCAGGTCGAGTTCGGCCGCTACGCGATCTCCTCCGGCAAGACGGCCATGGCCGCCATGAACGAAGTGCCCGGGCCGCGGATTCGCGTGAATTGGCTGGTGGGATTCTGGCTGATCATGTTTCTGTTCAGCATGGGACAGTTGGGGGGGATTCTCGGTGGCGTGGGGCAGGCGCTGGCGATGAACCTGCCGATCGACGGGAGTTTCAACCGGCTGCTTCAGGCACAGGATGAGTGGGCTGAAGAGGCCGAACCGATCCGTGCCGAACTCCGCTCGGCGGAGGCCGACGCCCTGAAGAGCGACGACCGCCGGATCCGCGCCGACACAGAAGAACGAATCCAAGAGAAGCTCAATCAGCGGATGCGCGGCCCCTGCCCCGATTCCTACACCGAGGGGTTCTTTTGGACCGACGACGTCTATTGGGGAATCATGATCGCGCTGGTCTCGGCGGCACTTCTGGTGATCGGGCGATACGCGCTGATTCAGAACCTCTCGATGTTCTTCGTGGCGACGTTTACCGTGGTGACGATATTCTGCGTCTTCGGGCTGCAATTCCTCGACAAATACGCGATCCAGTGGAGCGACCTGGGAAGGGGGCTGAGCTTTCGGCTGCCGCCGGCGGTGGAAGGCCTCACCCGCTCTCCACTGGCCACGGCCCTGGCCACCTTCGGCATCATCGGTGTGGGGGCCACCGAGTTGATCTCCTATCCGTACTGGTGCCTGGAGAAGGGGTACGCCCGATTCACCGGACCCAGGGATGAGTCCGAACAATGGGCCCAGCGAGCCCGAGGCTGGCTGCGGGTGCTGCGCTGGGACGCCTGCATCTCAATGGTGATCTTCACGTTTGCCACCGTGGCGTTCTACCTGCTGGGTGCGGCCGTGTTGCACAAGGACGGGGTCGACCCCCAAGGAAACCAGATGATTCGCGCACTGAGCCTCCCGTACGTCGAGGTCTTCGGTCCCTGGGCTAGGTGGGTGTTTCTCTTCGGCGCCGTGGCCGTGCTCTACTCGACCTTTTTTGTGGCCATTGCCGGACACACCCGGGTGGCGGCGGATTCGCTGCGGGTCTTTCGCGTGGGGGTGGCGACCGAGCCCGCCCGGCTGAAGTGGATCCGCCGGTTCTGTGTCATTTTTCCGCTGGTTGCCCTGGCCGCTTGTATCCTGATACGCAAGCCGACCCAGTTGGTGCTGGCCAGCGGGTTCATGCAGGCGGTGATGCTTCCCATGCTGGGCGGGGCCACCCTCTACTTCCGCTACCGCCGCTGCGACCGGCGGATCACCCCGGGAAAGCTGTGGGACCTGATGCTGTGGATTTCCGTGGCCGGACTGCTAGTGGCCGGCGGCTGGCTGGCGCTGACGAAGCTATTCCCCGGGCTGGAACAACTGGGAATGCAATGATCGCGGGCCGCGTCGACCAAATGGCCTTGCGTGACTCCGGGACGAATCGTTTAGCCACCGCGGCCACGCGGTGCTGGGATTCACCCGGCGTGGCCGCCGGGGCTAAACGGCGACGTTTCCCAAATCACGCAACCCTGCTTGGCCGCCGCCTCTTCCGCTCAGTTCGTGGTGACGGGCCGCCGAGGCTTGGATGCCACGGTGGCAACGCCCGAGTTCGTCAGCCGGCTGAGAACCAGGTCCCCCTTTGATTGGGAAACCGCGTACACCTGCACGTCATTGCGCCCGGGACGAAACGCATCCTCGGCCACGATCGTCGAGAATCGACCCACCCCGTCGGTAATCTGACCTACCTCCGCCACGCCGCGGATCACCCCGTTGACGGCCACCGCCAGGTGGGGCGCAGGGCCGAGATCTCGACCGCAGCGCAGCCGGCCTCGGATCAGCGCCGGAGCGAAACCGGAGGTCGGATCATAGTCCTCCAGTGACGCAGCGTCTTCCAACTCCACTTTGGTCCCCACGATACCCCTGAGGTCCAGGCTGGCCACCGGGCGGCCGACCAGCTCGCCGTGAGGCCCCAATCGATACAGTCCGTGCGGGTCGTCCCCGCTGCCGAACAGGCTCAGCTTGTTGCGAAGTGCAGCAGATTCCCTGCCCAGCGCGGCGACGACGACGATTTTGCCGTGCGGCTCGCCAAACTCCTTGTGGCTTGCCAGGTAACATTGATAGATGATCTTCTGAGGTCGCTCGGGCGCCGACGGGTCCAACGCATGGTTACCGTCGATCTGCCAGGGAATCTCCACACCCAGGACATGCGCAATCGTGGGCAGGATGTCGACCGACTCCACGTTTCGATCGCTTATCCGCCCTTCTTTCTGATAGGGCACCTTGATCAACAGCGGCACCCACGCGATGTCCTCCACGTTCGTAGCCATGATCTCTCTTCGGTATTCGCCCGGCCGATGGCACACACCATGGTCGGCGGTGATCACGATCAGCGCTTCGTCGTAGAGGCCGACCTGCTTCAGGTGTTCGATCATCTCGCCTATCAAGGTGTCGGTGCATCCCACCTGCAAAAGGTGGCGCTGATACTCTCTGGCAATAATCCGCCGGTCCCGAATCCATCTGCCTCCATTCGTATATGCCGTCAGACTCTCACTATGCCTGATGTATTGTTTTCCCGAGGGAAGGTATTCAAACGGGCGGTGGGGAAACCTGGAGTGAACAACGTATAGCCGCGGTTCAGTGGCGGGCTTCAGGCCGCTGATAAACTCTCGGAAGCTCCCCGGGGGATCGGCCCAGGCTCGCCGTTCCACCAGTCTCCGGAAGTTCGCCCATTTGTCGCTAATCTCGGGAAAACCCTCCCGGATCAGGTCCCGGGGGACCACCAGGTGCCGGTAAATCACCCAAAGGTCGGAAGCCATCGCCCGCATCCGCTCCCAGAGGCTGAACTCGGCCGGGATCTGGTTGAGCACTGGCGGGCACAGGTTGGTGCAGAAGTCCAATGAATACAACTTATAGGTTCCCGCCAACAATGTGAAGATGTTGTGGGGGTATTCGCTGATCGTAGGTGCCGGCGGGCGCCCCGGCTGCTGGGGATACTTCCCCGTGAGCATGGATGGAATCGCTCCCGTGGTGGAGGGATGGACGGTCGTGGCGTTGCGAAACCACGTGGCCTCTCGCGCAAGTGCGGCAAAACTGGGGTACCGGATCGGATCGATCCGGCGCCGCTCGTCCATCAGCGAGGTCGTGGGAAACTCGTCCAGGATCACGAGGATCACAGGGGCCGGGTTCTCTACCGCCGCGCCTTTCTGCTGCACGTGGGTCTGGCCTCGATCCAAGACGATCTTGGACACGGGGGAGTTCAGCAGAAACAGGCCCGGAAGCACGATTACGGCGGGGGTCAGCCCCGTAAAGAACGTTCGCACGGGGCCAAGGCGAGCGTAAACCTCGGCTCCGGCAATTCCCAGCACGATCGCGCCCGCCACCAAGGCGATACCCGGTACGGATTCGGCCCGTTTCAACACCTGCAGAAAGCCGATCGTCAGCAACAGCGCCACCACGCCCAGGTGGACGCGCAGCCGCACGGTGCGGCTGACCAGCCCCACCAGCACCTCGGCCAGAACGATCGATGCCGGCAGCACTCCACACAGGATCACCACCAGCAGGCAGACGTCCAGCGGCTTGCAGTGATGCGCCACGAAGAACGCCGGACCGTCCGAAAGAACGGCGAACAACGGCTGCGCTATCGCGAAAGCCCACAGAACGAAAACGTGGAGGCCGTCGGTAAGCCACTGGCGCGTGTCTTTCATTGGTCACTCTGGGAATTATGGGGTGGGATGGGTACTCGGAAGTGCAATCGCGGGCCGGACGCCGGTCAATTGCGATTGCTGGCGAAGTAAAGTACGCGCGTACCCGAGGTCAGTTCCTCGCGGCGTTGGATGTGAAACGCCCGGGAAAGACAGGACTCGAAGAAGTCCACCGTGTAGTCGTGGTACTGGTCTTCCTTGTTCCGCAGCAGCTTCTCGACCATTGCGTCATCCCTGGTCACAAACTCGATCACTAAATCGCTCCCCAATTCCGCCAGCCAATCCACAAAACTGCTGACCGGGATATTGGCGCTGATCGTGACGTGGTGAATCAGCGCCAGGCAAAGCACAAGATCGGGCTTACCCCGTTCGGGCAGCACCTTGCGCTCCAGATTGCGCCAGCCGATGTTCGGCGACGGGTCGGCCAGATTGTTGACCAGTGGAACGATCGAAGTGTTCCGCTGCCGCTTCAGCGCGCGGTAAAGGCGGTCGACGGCCAGGTGGTCGGCGTCCATGGCAACCACGTAATCTGCGTTCTCCGCGGCAATTCGCGAATAGCTCCCGGTGTTGCAACCGAGATCCCAGACCAGCGGCCACCTGCGCGACCGGACGGCGTCTCGTACAAACGCCGCTTTGAAGTCGTTGTCGACGTCCGCGTAGCTGTTGTTGCCCGAGTATTCCGACCAGACCGAACTGCGGCAATTCCACGTCAGCCGACCCACCAGCCTTCTCAGCCGGCTCACGTTCGACTTGATCATCTCCGCGCTGAACCCGGCCTCGAACAGATCGCTTCGGACGTTTTGCGAAGTGTCGCCAAACCGGTTTTGGAGCTTGGCGTGCAGGTAGACGTCTTTGAGAACGCCGGGGCGGAACATGTCGCGCAAGGACATCAGGTTGCTGCAACACTCGGGGGTAATCCCGTCGATGCTGCCACGCATCCAGGGATGAAAGGGAATCTGCTTGTAGGCCTGCAAGAGCAGAGGATACAGGAACATCTGGCAGAATTGGCCGTAGCCCACCCATACCGCTCCCCGCTCCAGCCGCGTGAATGAGGGGATGTCGATAAACACGGGCTGGGAGCCCACCCACTGGATGTTGTAGGGCGTTGCGTCCTTGAGGATCATCTCTTCGTCAAGCGCGGCCGCCAGCAACTCCAACTGGAGCAAGGCTGCATCCTTCAACATCGAGAACGGCCATTCATAGGGATAAGAGACGAAGGGAATCCGGTCGTGCTCCAGGAAAGCCGCCCAATCTTCCAGCCCGGAAAGGCCGGGAAATTCCGCCTTGTCGACCCTTCGCGTGGCGACGATCTTCTCGCTCTGCATGAACCGGCGAAAGAAATCAGTCGCGCACAGCGCTTCCCATTCTTGCAGGGCCTCGGCGCTGATCGCGCGATAGACCCTGCCCGGACCATAGAAAACCCTGCCGTGCCGGTCGCGGAACGAGCCGGGGTCGAGCGCTGCGGCGGTAGAACACGCCATAGCTGCGGCCTTGTGCATGGTTGGTTCTCGTTCGCGAAAAGGTGTCAGGAACCTTTTGTGCGAAGCACCCTTCGGGCCGTTCCAGCAAAAGATTCCTGACACCTTTTCGTTGCCTAGGCCGCCCTCTGCCGTTCTTCTGCTTGCGACTGCTGGGGCAGCTCGAGCTGATCGGTTTGGGGAGCCGCCTCCTGCGCGGTTGGGCTTCCCCTGCGAGAGAAGAACGTGCGAATGCGGTGCCAGAACAGCTTGGCAAACACGAACAGCCCGCCCAGGCCACCCAACACGATCTGTAACAGCATGGTTCCGGAATTCGCGTCCAGATACGCAAATGGTATGGAAACCGTGTTCACTTTGAGTTTCCCCTCTTGTTTGAGTTATCCGAGACACTCCGGAAACTGATGAGGTGTCCAGGTGTCGCTGGTTTGGGCGTTGTCCGAGGACGCCGAGCAGCGTAATCGCCTCAGAAGTCGATCACCTGGCCGTGCCGCACACCCTCGAAGTTGGCCGTCCGCGTGATTTGCCCAGCCCTCATTTTCCGAAAAACCCCTGCAACAAGCATAGATCGACCATGGCAGCCTGGGGCTTTAGGGAAAAGTGGCGACTTCGGCACCTTTTCCGGCCCGGTCGAAGGGCATCTGCCGGGTCATTCGGGCCGGGAAGGTACCGAGGACGGCGCCCTGAGTCAAGGTCTGTCCGGCCAACGGGACAGGCGGGGCTATCAACAAACGCAAGAAACGGGAACTTGTTCTTGCACAAGTCCTTACCCCCATCGGCCCGCAAGGCGCTTCGCACAAATTGGACCCGTCCCCTTTTCGGCTTGTTGCACGGGGCGTTATTTGCTACCGTCCGCCGTTTTTGCGGGAGATATCGAGCCGCGAGGAGTTGCCGCTTTGATCCGACGCCTGCTCTTTGGGTTGCTGGGCCTGCCAATTGCCGGTCTGCCGGTCTGCGCGCAGGACTCCGACGCAGCGCTGGCCCCCAAGTTCCCTCCCGCCGGCGTCCGCCGCCTGCCGGAGGTCGAAGTGATGCCGCTGCCCGACGCAGTTACGTGGCCGTCGGCAGACCGCGGCCAACCGGGGCCGCATCTCGAAGCACCCTCGGCAGAGTTCGTCTTCGACGATCCCGAAACTCCGCCGAAGCTCTGGCAGAGCAGTTTCGAGTTGGGACTCGACGGGACCGAAGGAAACAGCCAGACCCTCAATTTCCGGTTGGGCTTCGATACCAAGCGAAGCACTCCGCACGACCTGCTCACGCTGGATCTGGACTACCGCAGGAATACTGCCGGAGAGGAGGAAACGGCGCACCGGGCATTTCTCGACTGGCGCTACGAACGGCTCTTCGCCGAGTCTCCGTGGACCTGCTTCGTGCACGGGACCGTCGACTACGATCAACTGACCGCGTTCGACGTTCGCCTCACGGCGGACATAGGTCTCGGCTATCACTTGATCAAGACCGAATCCACCTTGCTGGCCGCCCGGGTCGGTGGCGGATTCTCACGCGAGCTCGGCAGCTCGGACGAAAGCTACGTGCCTGAGGCCGTTTTCGGGCTGGATTTCGAGCATCGACTCAATCAACGCCAGAAACTGACCCTGGCGGTAGAGCACACACCGGACATCACCGACTTTGGAGATTACCGCTTCACCGCCCGAGCCGGCTGGGAGGTCGTGATCGACCAGGAGATGAACCTCAGTCTGAAGCTCAGCGCGTTGGATCGCTACGACAGCACCCCCGACGGTGCCCAGTCGAACGACCTGGACTACGCGGCCGTGCTGTTGTGGTCGTTTTGAGGTTGGGGGCCGAAGCCACCCCTGATTTGTGCCTTCCGCTGTAGCAGATCACGTAACCTGCCGGTGGATGAGTTCTCCTCTGAGTTAGCCGATCAGGCCAAGGGCCACGTCGTCGAGGAGATCGTCGGCCATCTGGCGCTCGTCGATGTTCTCGGGATCCGAGCCAAGGTCTCCGGTGGGGAGTGTGGACTGGCCGAACAGATCTCCGTGCAGCTCTATATCAGTTTTGTCGTCCTCGACGTTCCAACTCCTGTCGAACAACCGTCCATAATCCGAATCTGTCGCCAACATCTCGAAAACCCGGTCTTTTCTCGAAGGCGTGGAAACGGTCGAGCGGATCATGCCGGATGAATTGGTCTTACCCCACAAGAAGAACAGACTGTCCAGCGGGCGGGTGTCGATCGCCGGGCCGGCAATTGAGCGGTACACGTCATGGGAGGAGTATTCCGGCAGGAGACTCGACGATGGCAATCGTGGCATTCCCGGGCTCAGGCTGGCGGCCATCACGTCATGCCCGTGGCCGTGCTCGAAGGCCAGCTTGTGGCCCAACTCGTGGGTGACGACCGAGAGCAGATCCATTGCGCCGCCGCCCCAGCCGAAGCCGGCGGCGTCGCGGTCGATCCAGATCATGTCCGACGACGAGGCGGTGCCCAACACCGAGCCGGAAAGGTCGGCCACGCGCACGTCGATCTGTCCTAAGCCGACGAGGCGATCAGCACCGATTCCCGCGCCGGCCCAGTAGGAGATGGCCTCTTGCACGACGGGAGCAAGGGCTTGTTGGCTCAGCGTCGTGCCGCCGGCGCCCACCGCCAAATCTGACGCGAGCAGCTTCTTGCCGCCGTCGTGAATCGCGATGTTGCCGCCGCCGAGGTCCGTGCCAGTGTAGCTGTCGTCAGCGTCACCGAGCTGGTTGTCGTAGACAACCGCATCGCCGTTGTCCTTGTCCCAGATCTTGATTCGGAACTTGTCCTCTCCGCCACCGCCGTTAATCTGGCCGTCGGTGCCCGTGAGCATGAAGCCGTAATCGCCGACACCGTTGATCGTGCCGTCGCCTTTGAACTTGGCATTCGCCCCGGCCACTACCAACCACTGGTAGCTGGCGCTATGGAAATTCAGGTCGCCGGCCTTGAACTGGAACTCGGTTTGGCCCGTGGGCGTGGTGGCTCCCTTCTTGTATTTGGAGACGAAGCCGAAGTTGGCCTTGCCGGTCAGAGTCGGATCGGCCATGTAGGCACCCTCGGGCGAGGCGATCCAGCCGCCGCCGGTGACGAACCCGTCGTTGGGGTCGTAGACGACGATGTACTGATAGAGGGACTCGTCCGAGCCGGTGTCGTCGTCTTCCACGGTCAGCTTGACCGTGTACACACCGGGTGTGGCATACGCATGGCTCCCCGTGACACTTGCGACCCCGTCGGAGTAATTCACCGTCCCGGCCGAAGTGTTGCTGTCGCCCCACTCGATCGTAGCCGTGTAGACATCCGACGTGCCGGGATCGAAGAACTGGCTGCTGAGCGCCACTGGGCCGTTGACGTTGATCACGTTCGGTCCAAGGACCAGCGGGTCACCAGTGCCGTTGAGAATCACTTCGAGGTTCTCGATGGCCCACGATTCGTCATTGCCTCCTTGCCAGCCGCTACCACTGGCGTACCAACTTATGGTCACGCTATCTGCTGTGTGGGGAATGTTGTCAAAGATGGGGTCGAGCCCCAAGTTGTAGGCGGCGTCGGGCCGCCCGCTGAAGCCGCGGTTTGATAAAGGAAAAGGCGTAAGTTGCACACCGGCCGGAGGCAGGTAGCTTGGGTCAGCCACATCGTGATTGTCGAACGTCTCGGAGAAAACCGTGTTGCCGTCGATTTCGACGTTGAAGGAGTCCGGGCCCCATGTCAGATCCGAACCATCCCAGGAATCGATGATCGCAGCCAGGAAGTTCAGATCGATGCTTGCGTGAGGCTCCAAGCCGGTTAGCGTGAGCGTAGTCTTCTCTCCGGGGGATCCTGTGGGGCTTCCTCCCGTGGTATTCCTCAAGAAGTTCCCTGCGAAAACGTTTGAGTCGGTCCCATAGCCGCCGAAGCCCTGGACACCATCCAGGCCGACGGTAAACGAAGCCGTCACCCCCTCGGCCACCGTCGGCGACACATCGAAGTCGTTAGAATAAACGACCTCACTGCCGTCCAGAATGAGTTCGACGTTCTCAATGGCCCACGATTCGTCGTTGCCTCCTTGCCAGCCGCTACCACTAGCGTACCAACTTATGGTCACGCTATCTGCTGTGTGGGGAATGTTGTCAAAGATGGGATCGAGCCCCAAGTTGTAGGCGGCGTCGGACCGCCCGCCGTTGAAGCCGCGGTTTGATAAAGGAAAAGGCGTAAGTTGCACACCGGCCGGAGGCAGGTAGCTTTGGTCAGCCAGATCGTGATTGTCAAACGTCTCGGAGAAAACCATGCTGCCGTCGATTTCGACGTTAAACAAGTCCGGGGCACTGCTGCCGTCCCAGGAATCGATGATCGCGGCCAGGAAGTTCAGGTCGATGCTTGTGTGAGACGGCAGGTTAGTCAGTTGGAGCGTAGTCCTCGCTGCGGGGTTTCCTTCCCGGTCATTTCTCAAGAAGTTCCCCGCAAAACCCGCTCCCAAGTCGGCGAAACCCTGCACGCTTTCCAGGTCGACGCTAAGCCAATCGCTCACCCCCTCAGCCACCATCGGTGAAAGATCGAAGTCGTTAGAGTAGACGACAGTGCTGCCCGGGCCGGCCATGACGGGCGCCACGTTGTGGACCTTGACGTTCACGTCGCCATAGCGGGAGCTCAGACCTTCACCTACTTCGTAGTGTGCGTAGATTCGGTCGGGCGAGAGCGCAGCGTCATAGAGGGAAACTTCGTCAATGATCCCCTCAAAGTGATTTCCGTTCCCGGGGGAAGGTCCATCATAAAAATAACTGCCATCCCGCCTGGCCCCGATAGCAACGTTGGCCGAGTGGGGAAACAGCTTTCCTACACCATCTACTTCCCCGAAGCTCTGTCCATCCAAATAGCCGACAATCGTCCCCGCGGTCTGATCGAACACCAGGGCAACCTGATGGCGAGTGCTTGGAGCAACCGGGGTGCTGACGTAGAGCGGCCCCCAAGGGGTCGTGGCGCCCGAGTCGTCATTGGCGACGTTCCATCCATTGACGTACAGCGAGCCGGAATCAAGGTACACGTTCAGCCCCCGAGTGGTACCTCCCTCTTCATACAGGACTTGCCTCGTTGCCACATCATCCGCGTTGAACCACAATTCGACCGTCCTCTGCGTGTAGGGACCACCGGTGTTGATCAAATAATGATCCGGAATCTTCACTTGATCATCAATTCCATCGAACTCGGCAGCCGTATCAGGATCACCGATCAGCAACCCGCCGGCGCCCAGCGTTACGCCATCGCTATACGTTCCGTTAACGGCAGTGCCGATCGAGCCCAAGTTTACCGCAGTCGTGCCGGAGAGTTCCCCAAGACGCCAGTAAGCAATGGGGCCGTCGGCCAAGGTGTAGCCCGTGCCGCTGCCGCCGTCGTCATCGGTCACGGTCACGTTGACCGTGTAGTCGTCTGAAGCCGTACCGTTACCCGGTGAGGGCCCGTCATCTAAGTATTGGTGCGTGGCCGAGAAGCTCAGGCCACCTAGCGGCAACGTCAGCGTGTCGACGGGGCTGCCGTCGCCCCAGTCGACTTGCACCTGGTGCGTGTCCCCCCGCGTGCCCGAATAGTACACTGCCAGATCGATCTGACCCTGCAACTCGATCTCCGGATGCGGCGAAGAATCGCCCACCACCTTCCAGCCGTTTAGGGCATTGATTGGGCTGGTATTCGTCCCAGGGGCCACGGACAGTTCCCAACTAGCCTCACCGCCCCGCTCGAAGCCGACCCACTGGAACGTATGGCTACCTGCGGCAAGCGTGGCTTGGCCGAACCTGTCCTCGAAAGAATGTGTTGTGTTGTCCACGATCACGTTAGTACCATCGATCCGCAGCCGGCCGCCGTCGTCGCCGCTGAGGGCAAAGGAGAAGACCCCGGCCGTATTGACCTGCAAGGTGCCGGTCCCGAGGATCGCATAGTCGTCCCCGCCGCCACCGGGCACCGGGTTGCCGGCCGACCAGTGTCCCGGAGTATAATCATTGTCGTAGATGTCGGCCTGATCCAACTGGGCCAGGACCATGGTGCTCGGCGAGGTACCGGCGATCATCGCGTCCACGTTGGCCAGATTCTGAATCCTGGGGACGAGGCGGCGGTAATAGGCCGTAACGTCGATCTGGCCCTGCAATTCGATCTCTGGATGCGGCGAAGAATCGCCGACGACCTTCCAGCCATTGAGACCATTGACTGGACTCGTATTCGCTCCTGGGGCGACGGAGAATTCCCAGCCGGCACCGCCACCCCGCTCGAAGCCGACCCACTGGAACGTATGGTTACCTGCGCCCAGCGTGGCTTGGCCGAATCGGTCCTCGAAAGGGTGTGTAGTATCGTCGACGATCACGTCGATACCATCGATCCGCAGCCGGCCGCCGTCGTCGCCGCTGATGGCAAAGGAGAAGACCCCGGCCGTACTGACCTGCAAGGTGCCGGTCCCGAAGATCGCATAGTCGTCCCCGCCGCCACCGGGCACCGGGTTGTTGAACGACCAGCGCCCATCGGCGCTATCCCTGATGTCGGCCTGATCGAACTGGGCCATGACGGTGGTGCTCGAGACCGTCCCGGCGATCATCGCGTCCACGTCGGCCAGGTTGTTGACCTGGCCCTGGCGGTACGCTCCCGGATCGACAATGGTGCCGCTGAGCCTCGCCACGCCGTTCTCGTTGATCGGCTGCACCGGGTGCAACACTATGTCCGGCGCCACGTTGTCGACCGTGACCGTGAGCGTGTCGGAATGAATCCCGCCGTCGTCGTCGGTCACGGTTACGGTAACGGTGTAATCGTCCCACGGCGTGCCCGACGGATCATCGTCGGCGTAAATGTGGGCCAGACTAAATGTCTTGTCCGGATTGAGCACCACCGGCCGCACGCCCGTGCCGTCACCGTAGTCGACCGTGGCCTTCCAGGTGTCGGCCCCCGGGTCGGTGAAGGAGCCGGAACCGGTGAACAACGACCCTTCATCAATCGTCGCAGCAAGACCGGCGTTGACGAGAGGATCCACGTTGTTGACCGTTACGGTCGCAGTATCCGTATCTGTCGCCTGCCCGTCGTCGACTTCAACTCTCACTGTTCCGGTGTAATCATCATTCCATGTGTGGGTAGCCGTCGGGCTGGAAGAATACGCTGTATCCCAGGTGCCGTCGTCCTCGAAATCCCAGCGGTACTGGAGCGGGTCGCCATCGGGGTCGCTGGAGCCGGAGGCATCGAACGTCATCGCAGAACCTTCGTCGGCACTATACGGACCGTTTACGTCGGCCACCGGCGGGGCGTTGATATCCACGTACGCCGTGGCAACCGCACTGTCATCGATGCCGTCGTTGGCAATCACCTCGACAACTCGCTGCGTGGTGTTCGGGATTGCTGACGTGTTGTTGTAGATAAGTGTGCGCAAGACCTGCTGATAATTCCCGGCGGTATCGTCGCCGGTGAGACTGAGCACTCCCGTGGCCGAGTTGTAGCTGGCGGTGACGTTGGTGCCGGTGGTATCGGCGGCGAGCGACTCGCTGGCGCCGTCGAGCGGGTTGGTGATCGTCACCGTGGCTGAGAATATGACCGATTCTCCTTGACTTACCCAGTTTACCGAATTGAGAAACATTGCGAGTGCATCCGAATTGCTGCCATTCAGTTGCGATTGCTGACCGTAATGGTGAAACGAGACTAAACAGTTTGCCGAAAGGTGGACAGCGCGGCCTTGTCCGAATTCCCAAGGGACGACCGCAGCATTGTCGGCATGATCCACCGCTACGACTATAGCCCCAGGCTTTACGGCCCCGCCGGGGGTTGCGCCGTGGTTGCTAAAGGAAGCTGCCGTCCAAGTACCAACTCCGTCGGTTATTGGATGCACGGCGGTCGGAATGATTTGAGGTTGGAATAAGTAAGCGGTCGACGCGGCTACAGGTAGCACGTCTTCCATCGCGTCATAGCCCGCACCAGTTCTAGAGGCCAGGAAGTACGGTACCCATCCCGATGCGAGAAACCCGCCGCCGCCTGCAACAAAGTCTCTGAGCGCTTCGCCGAATGTGTTCCAGTCATTGTCGCCGTGACCCGAATCTCCGATCAAAACGGCATCGTACTGCGAGATTTCAACAGCGGTGTCGATGTCTGCGCCGCTCACAATATCGACGGTGTACCCTTCCGCTTCCAGAAGTGTCTTCACGAACGGAATCGTGTCTGTGCTATTGTCCCCCGCTGCTTCCAGTGCGATTCTCCGACCTGAGCCGTGGACTCCACCGTCAATATCAGTGAACGTCAGGTCGGTATCGACAATGGCCACCGGCCCACGGTCCTCGGTGAAGGTGGCCGCGAAATCGATCCCCGCACCGTCCGATCCGTTCAAATCGACCACCGGCGGGTCGTTGACCGGGTCGACGGTGATTTCGACCTCGGCAACCGAGTAGAAAGAGCCGTCACTAGCCTTGTACGTAAAGCTATCGGTCCCGTTAAAGTCGGCGTCCGGCGTATAGGTGAAGGAACCATCGGCCGCCAAAGACAACGTGCCGTGGCTGACGTTGGTATCGAGAATCGCCGTGAGTGGATCGCCGTTCGGATCGCTGTCGTTGGCCAGCACCCCGGCGGGCGCCGAGACCGTGAGCGTGTTGTCCTCATCCAACGTATAGGAGTCGTCGATTGCGTTGGGTTGGTTTTGATGGATGACCAGGTTGTCGATGACGGTGGACCCGCTGAACTGATTCCACCTAAAGGACGTTATGTTTGTCCAACCTGACGCGGGAAAGGCCAGGGTGCCGGTGCCCGGCACGCCAATAGAAGCTCCAGCCGATGATACAAAATTGGCGGAACCGGAATGCAATAACACGTCGAGTTGCGACACGCTAAAGGTCACCCCGCCCATGTCGAATTCGAACGGCTGCGAACAACAACTGGAATGGTTGAACAAATCTCCCGACGGATCACCAGCGTAATTGCCAAGGTGAAGATGAGGGCTGCTGGGGTAGAGCGACGTGACCGTCACGCCCGACTCCGTATAACTCACGGGGGAACCCGACCCCGCATCGAAATTGATGGTCACCGAGAGCAGCATGCGCTGTTCCAAGGGCTCGAACGCCAACCGTCGAGCTCGGGATGCCCTGTTCCATCTCTCAGTGCGGCGTGTCTGCCGCCGAGTGCTGGGGAAAGCGGAACTCTTGAACAGATCGGGCCAAGCTGAAAGTGACATGACGAAGGGTGCAAATCGCGGTTTGCGCGCCGGCGTTAACTCCGGGTGTTTTGGATGCTTAGGCAAGGGCATTTAGCCGAGCAGCGTGTGACGATTGGTGTTGACAAGCGACGCACCAGACGTACGG
>SDBV01002899.1_pt1 | contig 25574 bp, 22 predicted proteins | sample 2277081 | NCBI WGS metagenome assembly SDBV01 (sample SAMN10402039, study PRJNA504765) | marine sediment metagenome | isolation source: marine sediment core GS10_PC15, 223 cmbsf | place: Arctic Ocean: Southern Knipovich Ridge | collected 2010 | reverse complement strand
CCGCCATCAGTTCGCTGATCACCAACGGGCCGACGGCCAGCAGCAACCGCGGTTCCATCGGTTCCAAGGCGAGCCGTCTGGCGCGCGTCCTTTTCGGGCCGCCGGCCGCCCTTCGGCCAACACCCCGTCCTGGCGTTCCGCTGCTGGATTCATCAGGCATGACCGTCTCCGTCGAGTGCTTACCCAACTGCCGCTGTACGTTGTGCCCTTCCCGTTTCCGTAGGCAGACCTGTGCACAACCCGCCAATTGCCTCCATTATGGCTATTATTGCCAAACATGCAAGCATTTCCTTGGGAAAGTCGGGCGGAGTAAATGTAGGGCCGTCCGCCCTAGAGATCGATCCCACACGACACACGGAAGCGCCGGTTGCGTCAAGGGCGGGCGAGGGGACCTAACCGATTTGTCCAGAACGACTTGCGAGAGATTGGGCCGACGTCGCGGCGGTGACCGCTCGGCTCGCCGCGGGGAGCAAGCCGGCCGATCGGCCAGACGCCGGTATCCAAGTCCCTTGCCGGATAAGGCGTTGGAGAGCTGCGCACCCCCAGACAAATCGCCCGTGGTTGCCACGCGAACGAAGAAATGCCCCGTCCCCTTTCCTCAGCGCGCATAAGGATAGGCTTCCTATTGAATGTGGCCGTGGCGGCTAAACGGGTTGAGTGCCTGGAATCACGTCACCCGATCGAGATCAGCTTGACGTCGAAAAGGGGGTTATCCGATGGGTTCTTTCGAAAAGAAATTCAGCACGACCACGACCCGGTACGTGATCGACGGTCAAGAGTACGACTCGCTGGACGACGTTCCGCAGCAGTTCCGCAAGTTCCTGGCGGACAAAGATCGCGACGGCCGTCCCGATTGGGTGGAGGATGAAATGCAGCGCCTCCGAAGTTACCCCACCGGCCGCGTCGAGGTGCGGGCCGTCAACGGCGCGACCACCTACAAGATAGGCGATCAGCAATACAATAGCCTGGAGGAATTGTCCCAGCCGTATCGGGCACTGCCGGAGGACCGAGACGGCGACGGCGTGCCGGATCTCTTCGACCAGGTACCTCGCCCGGGCTCCGGAAGCCTGCGGGACAAATTCCCGCAAGCCTTCAACGCACTGGCCGGCCGAACGCGTGCGGAACCTGGGCCCAGGGAGGAAGCGATTGACGCGATCGTGCTCGATGATCCGCCGCAATCCAGCAGCGATTCAGAAATCCAGCGGCCGCGACGTCGGGCGGAGCCGATCGAGAAAGTGCCGTATCGCGACCCCGGCCACGATCGCGATCTTGAATTCGGCGGCGAATCCAGCGGCGGGGCAGTCTTTCTGCTGATGCTCTTCGTCCCCCCCGTGGTGATCGTGGCCTTGTTGGGGCTCTATCTCAGCGGCCTATTGGGAAACTGATGGCCAGTCCCCAGGCCTTCCCAATGCGCAAAAAAAAGGTTCTTCAGGACATTTCGTGGCTCCTGCGGCGTCGCCCGAGTCTGCTACCCAGCAAGTACGGGTTCCTCTTCTCTGTTCTGGGCGGGACAGAGAAGAGGAACCCGTACTGGTCGCATCGTTCAGCCACTAAGTTGCCGAGGAACCAAAAAAAAAGCCCACTGGGTGCCTGTCAAGCGTCGGCACGCAACGGGCTTCCACCGCGGGAATATGCTTGACACCTTGTGCGGTGTCCCTGTCAGGGCGCCGTCGGCAAGGCAGCCGCACCTAACTCCCTGACATTGAATTATACGCCATAGATTGCCCCGGGGAAGCCACTGAAGGAAAAAATCCATGAAAAAGAGCTGTGGTGGTAAGTCGTTGTTGACAATCAGTTTGGGGTTAGGTTATTAGGAGGTTAGGCTGTTAGGGTTGCGAGGACAAACCTAATCCCTAATCCCGTAAGCTCCTAACCCCTTGGTTGCGGCCATGCCGCGCTGCGGTGTATGCCGCGGGGGTCATATTTCGCCGACCATTTGGTCGAATTCTTCGATCGGCATGGCGGCGGTGGTGAAAAAGGATATGTCGGTCAGGCGCTTCAAGGCGATCGAGGCCTTCATCGCCTCGGCCATCCGCGGCAACTCGGCGATGATCACCAGATCGTACTCTCCCAGCAGGGCGTAGATCGTCTTGATCTTGCCGCCGGCATTCTCGATCGCCTGGTGGGCCAGTCGCGTGCGTTGAACGCTGATTTTTTCGATGGATTCCCTCGAATACCTGCCAAACATGAAAAACGTCGGCATCAGTGGCTCCTTTCCCTGTGCGGCAAGAATAGTAGCCGTCTCGCTCCGCGAGACGAAGCTTCATCTCGCTGCGGCGAGACAACAATGGCTTCATCTCGCGGAGCGAGATGGCTACTATGGGCGTTGCCCTGAGCCCTTAATCTTACGCCGAAAACACGCTGGCAAACTATGAAAAAGTTTCCCGGCAAGAAGGCGAATCACTCCACGGGTTCCACCACCGGCTGCTGTTCCGCCGGCGCCGGCGGCAGCCACGGATTGGCCCAATCGCCCCAGTGCTGAAGGTAGATGGCGTAGGCGTTGACCTGGTCGGCTTTTTGTTCGAGCCACCCTTTGGTGTCGGCGATGATCTGCTGTTCGGTCTCCAAGGTGAGCTGGCCGGCGAGCACCCGGGTTCGCAGGAAGACGAAGTAGGTGTCCAGAACGTCGCAACGGCAGTAGTCGTTGATTTCCGCCAACCGGCCGTTGTCGTACATGTCCTGGACCATGTCGCCCTGGACGTCCATCTTGCCCGGCTTTCCCAGCAGATTGGCCGCCAGGTTCAGTCCGCCGGTGAATCGGGTGGAGCCGAAGTTGGTCAGCAGTTCGCAAAGATCGATGTGCGACTTGGTGTTGTAGCGGTACCGGGGCTGGTCGAAGTTCTTACCTTCGCTCTGGAACCAGCCGGGCACGCGCAGCCCGTAGCGAAAGGCGGCCAGCTCCAGCAAGGGCAGGTCGAAGCCGCGCCCGTTGAAACTCACCAGCGTGGGCCGGCGATAGTGCTGCCATCCCCGCCAGAAACTCTCGGTGATCACGTGCGGGCGGAACTGCGGTTCGTCGAGCACGACCACGTCGTCCAGACGGAAATCGCCCCGCACCTTGCCCACCGCCACCGAAATCGGCAACTGGAACGTGTACGGAATGAAGTCGTTGTCGTACTTCTCCATCAGTTCGGACCGATACCGCCCGACCGCCTCGGCCGGCTCCATCGGCTCGCCCGGGTAACGCAGCCTGGCCACCAGTTGGGCGTCGGCAGCGCTCTCGATATCGAACACCAAATAGCGAACGGCCACGGACATGATCGGGTCCCTCCGGGCTGGCAGCGGATTGACATCGCACCATAGCCTACCAAAACCGACCCCTTTCGGGGAAGATAGGGGACGGGAGATTTCACGTTTTTTCGATCCGGGAGAACCATCGCCATGAATCGCGCCATGAATCGACAACGGCTTTTGGAGCGTTTTCTGCAATATGTCAAGATCGACACCACCGCCCGGCCAGACGCCGACGACTATCCCAGCTCGCCGGGACAGCTTCAATTGGGCCGCCTGCTGGTCGAGCAGCTCGGCAGAATGGGAATCGACCAGGTACAGCAGGACCGGCACGGAATCGTCCTGGCAACCGTCCCCCCTACCATCGACGGCACGACCGAGACGATTGCCTTGTGTGCCCATCTGGACACCTCGCCGGAGACGCCCGGGGCAGGAGTCAAACCGCAAGTAATCGAGAAGTACCAGGGAGGCGACATCACCCTGCCGGGGGATTCGGGCCGGGTCATCCGCACCGCGGAACATCCCGAACTCCATGGGCTGATCGGCCGCACCATCATCACGTCCGACGGCACCACGTTGCTGGGCGCCGACGACAAGGCCGGCGTGGCCGCGATCATGGAAACGGTCGCCTGGATGACGGAACATCCCGAAATCCCCCATGGGCCGGTGCGGGTCTGCTTCACCTGCGACGAGGAAGTCGGCCGCGGCGTCGACAAGCTCGATCCGAAGCTGGTCGCCGCGGCGGCCTGCTACACGCTCGACGGCCAAGGGGCCGATACGATCGACGTGGAGACCTTTTCGGCCGACCTGGCCGTGGTGACCGTCCGGGGAGTGAACATCCATCCGTCGATCGCCAAGGATCGCATGACCAACGCGCTTCGCGTGGCCGCCGACTTCCTGCAGCGGCTCCCCCGAGATCGGCTCTCTCCCGAAACTACCGAGGACCGTGAGGGCTTTCTGCATCCCTACGAGATCGACGGGGGCGTGGGCCAGGTGACGTTGCGGATCCTGCTGCGCGACTTCGACACGGCGAAGCTCGCCGATCAGGCCGAGCGGTTGCGGCAGGCGGCAGCGGCCGCCACGGCGGAGTTTCCCGAGGCGCAGATCGACGTGGACGTCACACGCCAATATCGCAACATGTGCGAAGGTCTCGGCCAGCAACCGCGGGCGGTGGCCTACGCCGAGGCGGCGCTTAAGCGGCTGGGCCGCACGGCCAAGCAGACGATCGTCCGCGGCGGCACCGACGGTTCCCGGCTGACCGAACTGGGACTGCCCACGCCGAACCTCGCCACGGGCCAGCACGCGCCCCATTCGCCGCTGGAATGGGCCTGCCTGGACGAAATGGTCCTGGCGGCCGGGTGGCTGGTGGCTATCGCCGAGCTGTGGGCAAAAAACGTTTAGTCGCCGGGGCTGAACAAGCGGAAGCCCCGCAATCGCGTAACTCAATTCACTCGCCATGCAAGCTTGACTTCCAAACGTCCTCTTCTGTTTCGGCGGGCGGATCCTCGATACTCTTGCGAATCCGGCGGGCCTTGCGTCGCATTAGCAGGCCGAGGAAGAACGGAATCGTCAGGATCACCCAGACCACCACCAAAACCACCACGTTATCCTGCTCCTCCCGTTTCGTCAGCGTCGAGATGATCAACACGGCGACCAGGATCGACAACAGGCTGCCGGGTGGGATCAGGATCCAACTGAGCACGGAACAAACGCCGGCCTTGCGCAACAGTATCTGCCGGGTCATCCGTTCGGCCAGTTCGGCGGCCGCCGCTTCGGCGAACTCCTGGGCTGCGGTAATCTCTTCTTCGCTGAAACGACGTCGGCAATAACGGCAGAGGCGGGCTTCCCGCCGGATCAGTTCGGCGCAATCCGGACAGGTCTTCGTCCCGGCCTGAACGTTCGACATGACCGCCGAGTGGCCGCCCTCGACGTTCTCCTGTCCGCAAAGATTGCAGCACGCGGACGCGCGGTCCCGGCCCAGCGGAACCACCGGAAGGAAAAACAGCGTGAACCATGCCCGGCGGCGGTGCAGCGTATGAAAGGTCTCCTTGCCACACGTCGGGCAAGCGCGAAGATCTTGCCCACAGTGTCTCGACGAGGTGACCAACCCGTAAAAGTTCATAACCGCATCTCCGCCCGCCGAGCCGACTACTTTCGTGCTTTAGTTGAGGGTGTCCGGGAATTCGAGGCTGTAGGGAACGGCCTCCGTGCCGTTCCGTGGAACTGCCGATCGCGGCGGAACGGCACGGAGGCCGTTCCCTACAGAGATCTCCGGCGTTTCGAATTCCCGGACACCCTCACTCTAGTTGCTACTGGACCATTTCAAGGTATCAAAACACGTCGAGTTTGGCCACCAGCGCCCGCGACGACGGGAAGCCTATGGTCGGCCGACGCCGAAGCCGGTAAACTGGGTATGGTCGGTCGATTCTCCCCGTGGCGTGTGCAATGATCCTGTTGGTCGACAATTACGATTCGTTCACCTACAACCTGGTCCAACGGTTGGGCGAGATCGATCCCTCGTTGGAGTTGGAAGTCCACCGCAACGACAAGATCACGGTCGAACAGATCGAGGCTCGAGGGCCCACTCACTTGATTATTTCGCCCGGCCCGTGTACGCCCGACCAGGCGGGCATCTCGGTGGCGTGTGCGAAGCACTTTGGCGGCCGGATCCCCTTGCTGGGGGTCTGCTTGGGACACCAATCGATTGCCCAGGCGTTCCATGCTCGAATCGTTCGGGCCGGGCGGCTGATGCACGGCAAGACCGACATGATCCACCACGACGGCCGGGGCCTCTACCGGGGCCTTCAGAACCCGTTTGTGGCCACCCGATATCACAGCCTGATCATCGAGCCCGGCACGCTCAGCGACGAGTTCGAAATCTCCGCCTGGTGCCACGCCCCGGACGGTTCCCAGGAAATCATGGGCATCCGACACAAGCAGTTGCCCGTGTTCGGCATGCAGTTTCATCCGGAGAGCTTTCTGACCGATCTAGGCGCCACGCTGCTGGAGCGATTCCTGGCGGTGGCGTAGGTCTGTTGGTGGCTTCGGGAGGATGTAGTATACTACCTGACATGCTGGGTGCCGCCTTGGAGAGCTGTTGTGCCGACCATATTTCGACACAAAGGTTATCGGTTCTTCTTCTTCTTCTTCTTCTCCAACGAGGGGTCGCCACGGGAGCCGGCACACATCCACCTCCGTCACGGTGAGCGTGTGGCCAAGTTCTGGCTCGTGCCGCACGTGGCGTTGGCCAATGCGTGGGGGATGTCCTCGCCGGAGTTGACTCAACTGCGGAAAATCGTACAGGAAAAGCGAGAAGAGTTTGAAAGGGCATGGCATGAACACTTCGCATGATCTCCCAAGAGCCCGCAAAATATGGTTCGATCATGACAACCTCTGGGTGGAGTTGACCGACGGTCGACAAGTCGGCATCCCGCTGGCGTATTTCCCTAGGCTGCTCCGCGGTAGTCCCGAACAGCGGGCCAAGTGCCAGATGAGTGGGGGCGGGTCCGGCCTGCACTGGGAAGAACTCGATGAGGACATCAGTGTTCCCCGCCTGCTAATGGGGCTCGCTCACCAGGAGGCCTCCGCATAACGCGTAAGGCCGTAGGGTGGGTGCTCGCACCCACGCAAAACGTCCGGCGGAAGGCTCGTGGGTGCGCGCACGCATGCGAAGCGGTCCAAGCGTCGAAGGCGCATGGGGGCAAGCACCCACCCTACCATTTTCGCCCTGGGCAAAGCGGCCGATTCTGCGTACGCTGGGGCCATGTGGCCGAAACTCTATCACTGGTATCGTTCCACCTTCGGCTACGCCGTGGTCGCCGCGGCCGTTCTCTGGGCGGCGCTGCCGCCATGGGGTCGGCTCTGTTGGCCGCTGGCATGGGTCGCCCCCGTCTGGTGGGTGTTGCTCATTCGAAGTGAAGGGCTGTCCGGCCGCCGCCCTTACCGGGCGCTCTGGCTGGCCGGGTTCCTCTTCTGGCTGGCCGCCGTCTACTGGCTATGGCTGCCGCACTGGACCACCCGCTTTGGCTGGGTCGCCATCTCGTTTTACTTGGCGTTCTATTTGCCGGTGTTTGTCGGTTTGGGCCGCGTGGCCGTACACCGGCTGCGGGTCCCGGTGATTCTGGCCGCGCCGATCGTCTGGGCCGGCTTGGAACTGGCCCGGGGACATCTCTTGACCGGATTCACCATGGCCAGCCTGGGCCACACGCAGTACCGCTGGATCGAACTGATCCAACTGAGCGACCTGGCCGGGGCCTATGGCGTCAGTTTCCTGGTGATGCTGGTGGCCGCGTGCCTGGCCCGGATGTTGCCCTGCGACGGCCAATCCCGAACCTTCTGGCCGTTGCTGCCCGCGGGCGCGGCGGTCGCAGCGGCCCTCCTTTATGGCTACGTCCGCACCTCGGGCCCGGCCGCCGGTCCAGACACTCCACCAGCCACTCGAGTCGCCCTGATCCAAGGCTCCACCGACACGGAGATCAAAGCCGACCCCGAGAAGCAGAGGGAGATTCTTTTGGACTATTTCGAGCTGTCCCGGGATGCCGTCCGGACCTACGGGAAGGTGGACCTGATCGTCTGGCCGGAGACGATGTTTCGCCAGACGTTGGTCAGTTTCGACGGCGACGCACGAAAGCCCCCGCAATTCGATTGCTCGGAGGCGGAGTTTCGCCAATGGCTGGAGAAAGCCGCCGCCGGGAGCCGTGACTTGATGGCGCTTTTGGCCCGGCGACTCGACGCGCCGCTGATCCTCGGCGTGGATCGGCATCATTACGGGCCGCAGCGGGTGGAGGCCTTCAACTCGGCCGCGCTGGTCGCCCGCAGCGGCGAACTGTTGGACCACTACGACAAGATGCACCTGGTCGTCTTCGGCGAGTACGTGCCGCTGGCCGAGTACTTCCCCTGGGTACACCGGTTGATGCCCATGAAGATGAACCTCAGCGCGGGCACTGCCCCGGTGGCGTTCGCCACGAACCAACTTCGTTTCGCTCCGAACATCTGCTACGAGACCGTCATCCCGCACCTGATCCGCCGGCAGGTCAATGACCTCAAAGCCCAAGACGCCGAGCCCGACGTGCTGGTCAACCTGACCAACGACGGCTGGTTCTGGGGCTCCAGCGAGTTGGACATGCACCTGATCTGCGGGGTGTTTCGTGCGGTGGAGTGTCGCAAGCCGTTGTTGATTGCGGCCAACACGGGTTTCTCGGCATGGATCGACGGCGACGGGCGGATCCTCAACCCCCTCCGACGACGCGCCACCGACGTGATCCTGGCCAAGGTCCGCGCGGACCCGCGAGACAGTTGGTATCTGCGGCACGGCGACTGGCCGGCGGGCGTATGCCTGGCGGCGTGCGTGCTGTTCGGCGCGGTGGGCACGTGGGACCGAATCCGCCGGCGTGTGCATGTTGGTCGAACTCGCCCAGACCCCTCGTAACGACACGACACCTCGTGACGACGCTCTGAGTCGTCACGCACGATCGGACACTCGGCGTCCTGGAATCACCGTAACATCTTACACTACCGTGAGTTCCGGCTCAGCGACTCGGAGCGTCCGAACATAGCACCCCCACTTAGGGAAGCCTTCGTCCGAAACCAAAGGGGGTTCAGGGTTCAGCACTCCAGCGTCCAACCGAACAAAGTATGGAAGCGCAGTCCTGACCCCTGACCCCTGCCCCCCCGCGGAACGCAGTCCGCGGGCGTTTCACGCGAAGTTGAAAACGCTGACCCCTGAGAGCACGTGTACAAGCCGTTATGGATAGGGGGCGTGACAAAACAATCTAAGGGCCACTGCCGGGTTGATTGTCACCCAGCTACATAACGGCCTGCCGCTCTCCCCCGATCGTCCCAGTTTGGCCGGCTTCCGCGCATTCTCATTGACATGAGAAAATGGGCGAAGTTATACTAACGAAATAGCTTCGCGGGTGTGTGTCTGTCGTTTGCGCGAACCGATTTTCAACGGTCCAGACAGCCCCGGCTTGGCGTGCCGGACAGAGTTGAAGGGAAGCGGTCCGCGGCTGACGGAACAGAATCGCTCGGTTGGGTCCCTGTCGCGTGTTCAAAGGAGAGGTCTGCAATGAACCTCGTCGGCAAGATCTTTACGGTGCTGATCTTCGTGATGAGCCTGGTGTTCATGTCTTTTTCCGTGGCGGTATACGCCACCCATAAAAACTGGAAGGAGGTAGTCACCAACCCCGAACGCACGGCGACGATCGCCAAGCCCCTTGGGTTGACCTATCAACTGCAAAAAACGAGAAAGCGCAACGACGAACTCAAAGACCAGAAAATCAAACTGGAAAACGAGTTGGCCAAGCAGAAGAAGGCCGCCGAACAGGTCAAATCAAAACTGGAAACCGAATTGGACACGGTCAGGCGAGCACACATATTACTCCAAGAACGGCAGGTGGCCCTGGTCGACGACGTCCGCGAAGCGGTCGCCGACATGAACGCCGTGCAAGCGCGGCTGCTGGAGTTGCGCAGCGACATCAGCGGGCCGGACGGGCAAAGCGGGCTGCGGGGAGATATCAAACAGGCCCGAATCGACCGGGACGCCAACTTCAAAGAGGCCCGCCAACTGGAAGACGAATTGCACCAGGCGATCATCGAGCTGAAACGGGTGCGGGCGCGCGAGTTCGAGTTGTTGGGCGAACGAACCAAGGCGATGGACGTCTTGCGGAAGTTCGGCCTGAAGCCGGAGCCCACCCTCTACACCAACATCCCCCCGGACGTCAAAGGAAGGGTTCGGGCCGTCAACGAGTCGGTCCCCGGCGAACGCCTGGTGGAAATCACCATCGGCGCCGACGACGGACTGCTGACCAAACACAAGCTGCACGTGTATCGCATGGGCGAGAACCGGAAATACGTCGGCGATATCGAAGTGATCAAGACGTATCCCGACAAAGCCGTCTGCACGATCGTTCCCAAGACCTTGCAAAGCCCGATGCGGGAGGGGGACCATGTCGCCAGCCGAATCCGCTAAGAAGTCCGGCGGACCCTATCGGAAGCCGCGGGCGGACGTCTATACGGTGCTGTTAGTGCTTTCCTTGATCGCGCTGTTGCTGGCCATTCTCTGCCTGTGGTTCGAGATGGACATGTACGAGTGGAAGTTCATGGGCGGCCCCGTCGTGTCGGCGGTGCATGGCGTGTCCGCCGGCGCTGTATGCTCTGAACCGCGAACGGGGCCATTGACTCCTGACTCCCCGCGGAACGCAGTCCGCGGGCGTTTTATACGAAGTTGAAAACCCTGACCCCTGACTCCTGACCCCTGACCCCTGACCCCTGACCCCTGACCCCAACGCCGAGCACGGATGCTCCATCGCCTGTTTAACTACTTCACCTGCGATCTGGCCGTCGACCTGGGAACGGCCAACACGCTGATCGGCGTGGTCGGCGAAGGGCTCGTATTGGACGAGCCGTCGGTGGTGGCGGTCCAGAACGGCTCGGGGCGGATTCTCTCGGGCGGCTGCGCGGTCGGACGCCTGGCCAAGCAGATGCAGGGCCGTACGCCCGAGTCGATCTCCGTGGTGTGTCCCTTGGCCCACGGCGTGGTCACCGACTTTACGCTCTGCGAGGCGATGGTCCGCTATTTCCTGAACAAGGCCCAACGCCCCGGACTCAAACGCAAGCCACGCGTCCTGGTCGCCGTGCCCGGCTGCATCACGCCGGTGGAGAAACGGGCCGTTTTCAACAGCATCCAACGGGCCGGGGCCCGGCAGGTGTGGCTGCTGCCGGAGGCCACCGCGGCCGCCATCGGCGCCGGGCTGCCGATCGCCGAGCCGCTGGCCAGCATGGTCGTCGACGTCGGCGGCGGCACCACCGAAACGGCCGTGCTCAGCCTGGCCGACACCGTGGCCGCCGAGTCGATCCGCACCGGCGGCCATGCGATGGATCGGGCCGTCGCCGATTATCTCCGCCGCCACTATAGTCTGCGGATCGGACTGCCGGCCGCCGAGCGGTTGCGAATCGAACTCGGCAGCGCCTACCCGCTTGCCGAAGAGCAGGTCCAACAGATCAGCGGCATGGACACCATCAGCGGTCTGCCGCGCACCGCAACGATCACCAGCGAGGAGGTCCGCCAGGCCCTGGCCGATCCGTTGGAGGCGATCCTCGAATCGATCAAGGCCACGCTGGACCAGCTCGGCCCGGAGCTGGCCGCCGACCTGGTCGACCACGGGCTGGTGCTTTGCGGAGGCGGGGCGTTGCTGCGGGGGATCGACCAGTACATCAACCAACAGACTGGCCTGCCGGTCCGCGTGGCCGCCCAGCCGCTGACCACCGTGGCGGACGGACTGTTGATCTGTTTGGAACACTTCGACAAGTGGCGGCCCACGCTGCAGTCGAGCGATGATGACGTCTGACGGGGAAGGGAAATTGAAAATTGAAAAATGCAAATTGAAAATTGAAAATTGGCAAGGGTCGGAACCCCCGAGGGCCGTATGACGCCGACTGCGTTTTTCAATTTTCAATTTTCAATTTTCAATTTGCATTTTTCAATTCCTAAACGGCGGTTGACCGGGAATGTCCGCGCATCTCGACAAACTAACCGCGAAACTGGCCTCTCCCTCGGGAACGTTGGGGATTGGCCTGCTCGTGGCGGCGGTGTTGGCAACGTTGCCCTCGCCAGCGACCGACCCGCTTCGTGGCGCCATGGCGAGCCTGTTGAAGCCGGGGCAAACTGCGGCGCTTGCGGTGCGGCGGCAAGGCGAACTTGCCACTACGTGGACCAGCTCCCATTTCCAAACGGCCGCCCGACTGGCCGAAGCCGAGCGTGAGTTGGAACATCTCAGACGGGATCACGGCCGGCTGACCGCCGAGTTGGCGGCGGCTCGATTTGAACCGGCCGAGGCAGCCGACGATCAAACAGAACGGTTGTTGTGCGCCCGAGGCGTGCCGGCCCGTGTCCTGGGCAGCCAGGCAAGGGCGTTTCTGGCGCGGCGTCAGATGTTGGACGTCGGCGGCGCCGCCGGCATCCAACCGGACGCCTTGGTGGTCAGCTCGCCGGTGGTGATCGATCGCGGCGCCGATGCGGACGTCCGGCCCGATCAACTGGTGCTGGCCGGCGGTCGGGTGTGGGGAAAGATCGCGCAGCTCGGATCCCACACCAGCACGGTCCGCACGGCCACCGAAGCCGGCTATCGCGACCTGGTGCGTCTGGCCGGCCGCCGCGGCCCGCAAGGCGTCCTGGAAGGCACCGGCGACTCGCTGGCCCGCATTCGTCAAGTGCCGGTGACCGAGCCCGTTTCGCTCGGCGACCCGGTCTACACGTCGGCCACCGAAGGCGTGCTGTCGCCGCCGCCGCTTTACGGCCACGTCGTTCGGCTTCAGCGACCGGTCGGAGCGGCCCATTGGGAAATCTGGATGCAACCGGCCGTAACCGACGGCGGGCCGCAGCGGGTGGCCGTGGTGCGGCTGGAGTTGAATCCACGGCGATTGACGACGAGAGGCCCGATCGCAAGGCAATAGTGTTCAGAGGTCGCCGAAAAGCGGCTTGGGAGTTCGTGACCTGGGTGGCTGGGGCAAAGCGCAGCGGTGCCCCAGACGTTTGGATTCTGGGGTACCGCTGCATAGCAAACCCGTAAAAGCTTGTTTTCGTGGCAAACGTTTGGGGTGACGGGATGGTCAACATTGCAAATTGAAAATTGAAAATTGAAAATTGCGTAACACTTCAGCCGAATGGCGAAACGCTTCGTACGATGGCCCTCCGAGGCCGTCGAGAGATTGGATGTCACCGCGACGGCCTCAGAGGGCCATCGTACTGCAGACGGCTGAAGTGTTACGCAATTTTCAATTTGCATTTTTCAATTTTCAATTTTCAATATTGGTTGCGGCCGAAGGCTGCCCTAAGCTTTGCCCCAGCCACCCAAAATGCCAGGTGGTGCGTGCCAAACGGAGTCCAATCCAGTGCGTTTTCTATTGCTGAGCTTGATCGTCTACCTTGCGGCGGCGATGGAAACGTCGTGGGTCGATGCGATGCGCATCGGCCACGTCGTACCGGACTTGCTGGCGCTGACGGCGGTCGTGTGGCTGTTGACCGCCGGCGGCCCCAGGGCGTTCTTGACCGCGGGGGGAATAGCCTTGGTCGCCGATCTGATCGCGCCGGGACGCCCGGGCGTGGGCATGGGATGGATGCTGCTGGTCGGCTACGTCGTGACCCGGCTGCGGACGCGGTTCAAGCTGGATCATCTCGCGCTACAGGTGACGACCGTCGCGATCGCCGTAACCGTATGGGCCATGGCCGTGGCCGCCACCGGCCGGCTGTTGGGCGACGTCCTGCTGCCGTGGTCGACGATCCCGGCCCGCGCCGCCGGCGTGGGCCTTTACACCGCCGGCGTCGGGCTGCCGGTGCTGATGGTCGTGGGATGGATTCGGCGGCCACTGCTTGGAAAGAACAGCAGGTTAGCTGAATTCGGAAGCTAAAGGAATCAGGCTGAAGAGATCAGACCGACAAAAAAATGTAGCCATCTCGCTCCGCGAGATGAAGCTTCGTCTCGCGGAGCGAGACGGCTACTATCCGCCGGCCATTCTTGCGTTTCAAACGATTTCACCACTTATCATTCATGCTCCATCCTTCCCTCTCCCCATGTTCCACGACTGGCACCAATTCCATCTGAACGGCCTCGCCACGCCCGCGGTGGTCGATTCGCGGCGGCGGTTGCGGATCTGCCGGGCGGGACTGCTGCTGCTGTTGGCGGGGGTGTTCGCCCGGGCGGTGCAGCTTGAACTGACCCAGGGATCGGCGTTTCGGGCCGAGGCGGTCAAGCCGCTTCGGCGCGAAAAGAGTCTGCCGGGCGTGCGGGGGCGGATCCTTGCCCGGGATGGAACCGTGCTGGCCGATGATAGGCAAATCCTTACCGTGGCGGTCCGCTATCGCTACCTCGAAGAGCCGCCCGATCCCCGCTGGCTCCGCCGCACGGCTTCGGCGCGATTGTCAAGGGCCCAGCGCAAGGACGCCCAACGGGTCGTGGCCGAAGAAGCCAAGGTCCGCACCGAACGGGCCGAGTTGATCCGCCGCTTGGGACAACTCTGCGGCCTCTCGCCGGAAGAGCTCCGTCGCCGCTCCCGCCGCATCCAGACTCGGGTCGAGCGGATCGCCCGCAGTGTCGCCAGCCGCCGCGGAGTCGAAACCACCATCGCCGAGCAGTTGGACCATCACGTGGTGGCCGAAGACGTGCCGCTGGCCGTGGTGCCCGAGATCGAAGGGCATCCGCAGCGATACCCGGGCGTGAAGATCCTCACCCGCCGCCGGCGCGCCTATCCGCGGGGATCCCTGGCGGCCCACGTGTTGGGGCATCTTGGCCCGGTGGAAAACAAGGAACTCCAAGACGAACGGGCCGGCTACCGTGCCGACGATTTCATCGGACGGATGGGCCTGGAGCGGCAATACGAATCGCTGCTGCGACCGCGACGCGGCGTGGCCGTCGAGCTGACCGACCACAGCGGGCGGATCCTCTCGTCACACCGCCGCCGCGAGCCGGGCGTGGGACGCGACCTGGTGCTCACCTTGGATCCGCAACTGCAACGCGCCGCCGAGACGCTCTTGGACAGTGCGCTTAAGCGCCGGGCGATCGCTTTTCCCGACGCACAACCGGCCGGCGGGGCGATCCTGGTTGTCGACGTCCACAACGGCGAGATCCTGGCTGCCGCCTCGGCCCCGCGATTCGATCCGAACCTGTTCGTGGCCGGAGAATCCCGCCAGCTTGCCGCCCTGTTGGACGACCCGGGCCATCCGCTGTTCGACCGCGTGGGCATGATGGCGATTCCGCCCGGCTCGGTCTTCAAGACGCTGTCCGCCGCGGCGATGTTGCAAAGCTCTACGGTCGACCCCCAGCAACCGTTTTTCTGCCAAGGCTACCTGCACCAGCCCGATCGGCAGCGGTGCGCGATCTATCGGCGTGAAGGCGCCGGCCATGGCGACGTGACGCTGGTCGACGCGCTGGCGCAAAGCTGCAACGTCTACTTCTTCCACCATGCGGGCCGGTTGGGCCCCGGGCCGCTGGTCGATTGGGCCGGGCGGTTCGGGTTCGGCCGCCCCACGGGCGTGGATCTGCCGGGCGAAGCGGCCGGGGTGCTTCCCTCGCCGGCGACCATCCACCAACTGGAAGGCCACGACTGGCGGCCGGGCGACACGCAGTCGCTGGCCATCGGGCAGGGCTCGCTGACGGCAACCCCGCTGCAGGTGGCCCGACTGATGGCGGCGGTGGCCAACGGCGGCCGGCTGGTCACCCCGCACGTGGTCAGCCGTCTGGGCCTGCCGGCGTCGGGCGGAAATCCCTCGCCCGCGGAGGAGGCGGCCGAGCAGATCCGGATCCCGCCGCCACGGCCGATCCCGGGCCTGGCGAGCGAGACCTTGGCGGCCATCCGTGCGGGTCTGCTGCGGGTCGTGTCGGATCCCCACGGCACGGCCCATGGAACCGTCCATCTGGAAACGATCGCCGTGGCCGGAAAGACCGGCACCGCACAGACGGGCGGGGGGCAGGCCGATCACGCCTGGTTCGCCGGCTACGTGCCCGCCGAGAATCCCAAGCTGGCCCTGGTGGTCGTCCTTCAACACGCCGGCGACGCCGCCACGGCCGCCGGCCCGGTCGCCAAGCGCTTAGTGCTGCATGTGCAGCAGTTGGGGTTGTTGTAAACGGTTGTCGCCATGCTCCGCGCTGCGAGAGATCACCTCCGACAGCCCGAATCCGGGGGCGCCCTCAATCTACCGGAAACTTTGCGGGCGGCTTAGCAGCGGGCCTTTCGATTCCCACGTCAATCGGATCATCCGTGTGTCTCCATCCGTGTGGAAACAATCCGGCGTCATGTTCCCACACGGATAGAGACACACGGATGGGGAAATACTTGCTCCCAAAGCATTGAAGCATAAGGATTTATGCGATCGCTGCGCCATAGCGTACAGCCTCGACGAGAAACCGAGGGGGCGGAGGCTTGAATTCGATCTTGAAATGGATTATAAGGGAGAATGAAGTTTCATTGGTCCTGTATAAGCAACCCTTAACAACTGTATAAGAGAATCTGTTCTCGGCGGTCCCGGCAGGCAAGTCCCACGCACGAGGTCCCGGATAGCACAATTCAGTCCACCACCTTATACTGCCGGGCCGTTTCCCCGGGCCGTTGCAAAGTGGTGAGCGGGCGTCCGGCAGACTTGCTTTGCGGTTGGCTTCGTTGCGATCCGAGGTCCCCGTTTTCTCTACAATGCAAGGCGACTGCCATGGCGGAACCCGTCTGTCCGGACGTGATCGTGTATCTTTGCACCAATTGCATCCCCACCGGCGGGAAGTTGCCGCGGCAGTGGGCCCACGATGGGGCGCACGTTTTGGTGCGGGAGGTACCGTGCAGCGGCAAGATGGACGCCCAGTACCTGCTTCACGCGTTGGAAGGGGGAGGACGCGGCCTTTGTGTGGTCACCTGTCCCAAGGGAGAGTGCCGGTTGGCCCAGGGTAACTATCGGGCCGAGATCCGCATCGGCACCGTCCGGCGGCTGTTGGCCGAGATCGGCATCGAGCCGCAGCGGGCCGAACTGGTAAACGGCTCGCCGGACGATCCGTGGGAGGGTTTCGAGCGGGACGTCCGCAACGCGGTGGGACGGCTCTGTGCCTTGGGGCCCAGCCCGATCGGCCCCCAGACGTCGCAGACAGAAAATTCAGCCGAAAGCGCCTAAGGTTAGACCATGCCGGAAGAGAAAACGGAACTTCAACAACGAATTCAGTCCGGTGGGAAGATTCTCCTTGCCGAGGTGTCGCCGCCGGTGGGGAGCGATCCGGCACCGGTCCGCGAGGCGGCGAAACGCTTGGCGGGAAGGGTTCACGCCTTGGGTGTGAGCGACAACCGACGGCGGGTGTGCATGTCGGCGCTGGCGGCCGCGTCGCTGGTGGCCGCAGAGCGTGTCGAGCCCATACTCCACGTGGTCACTCGCGACCGCAATCGCATTGCCCTGATCTCCGATTGCCTGGGGGCCCGGGCACTCGGCATCCGCAATATCCTTTGCACCAGCGGAACCCATCAGACCCTGGGGAGGTTCCGCTCGGCCAGAAACGTGTTTGATATCGATTCGGTTCAATTGCTCAACACGTACCACAAACTGGCGACCAACGGCTCCCTGGTGGGCGAAGACGGCATCCCCGCGGACGGCCCTTTATGTCTGGGCGCCGTGGCCGCTCCCTACGCCGACCCGATCGAGATGCAACTGATGCGGCTGTCCAAGAAGATCACCGCCGGGGCAGAGTTCTTGATCACGCAACCGGTATTCGACGTAGAGCGATTCGAGGCCTGGTTCCAGGAGGTCACGCGGCGCGGCATTCACCAGCGGGTGGCGATCGTGGCCGGTATTCAGCCCCTTGGTGACGCGGAAGCGGCCCGAGCGTTTGCCCAAGAACGCCCCTCGCCGATGGTCCCCGACGCGCTGCTGGGGCGGATCGCCTCGGCCGCCGACAAGACGGCCCAACGGGCGGTGGGGATCGAGATCGCGGTGGAGACGATCGGGCGGCTGTCCGGGATCGACGGCTTGCGCGGATTCCAGATCGGTGCGGAAGAAGACGTCGACGCCGCCTTGGAGATCATCGAGAAAGCCGGACTGGAGACCGACTAGTGCTCAGCAACAAGCCAATTGATGGGTGGGGTGGCTGGGGTCGAGCGCAGCGAGCCCCCAGTTCTTGCGTCAGACAACTGGGGGCTCGCTGCGCTCGACCCCAGCCACCCATCAATCTCACTGCTACTGAGTACTAGCCATGGCCGAGAAGACCCACATCCATACCGAGCCGGCCCCGCCGCGGTTTCGTCCCGTGGGCAAGCTGGGGATCGTCGATTGGCGCGAGGACTGTTCGAGCTGCCACAACTGCGTGAAGCGAGGTTGCGTCTACGGGCTGTGGCGCGACGAGGCCGATGTTCTGCGCGACGAGCAGGGTTACTTGGACTATCTCTATCAGTGCAAGGGCTGCCTGAACTGCATCCAGGACTGCACCAAGGGAATCCTCACCCGGGTGGTCAATCCCGAGTACCTGCGGCTGGGCGACGACTACTACACGCCGGACATTATCCAGACCACCTGGTATCAATCGGAGACGGGCCGAATCCCGGTATCCGGGGCGGGCTACGGCGGACGCTTCACCGGGCGGGGATTCGATTCGATGTGGACCGATATGTCCGAAATCGTGCGGCCTACGCGCGACGGGATCCACGGGCGGGAGTACATCAGCACCAGCGTGGACATCGGCCGGAAGCTCGCCCACCTGGCCTTTAATGAAGAAGACGGCCAACTGAGCGCGTCGTGCAAGCCGCCGCCGCTTCTGGAGAGTCCGCTGCCGGTGATGTTCGAGGCCGTTCCCCAGCGATGGCATTGCGGCGACGTGATTTCCTCGATCGCCAAGGCGGCGTCGCAGATTGGAGTCTATGCGGTGATCGGCAGCCGCGACATTCCCGCCGGATTGTCCGTCGAGCAGGAAAACGTTGTCCCGTGGATCAAAGACGCCGAGCCTGACGCCAACGGTGCGTTTGCCGGGGCGGCCATGGTGATGGTTTCCGACGGCCAAGACATCGCGGCGGTGCAGGCTTCGTTGAAAGAGGAAAACGCGGACCGCATCGTAGCCGTGCGTTTGCCGGCCTCGCCCGGGGCAAAGCGCCGGGCCATCGAGCTGGCCGAAGCGGGCGCCGAGGTGATCCACCTGGTGTTCGACAGCCACGGGCGTGAGGACGCCGAGGCCAATCCCCGCCACGTGCGCGACGTGCTGCGGGAAGTCCACGGGGCCCTGGTCAAGGCGGGAACCCGGGACCTGGTCACGCTGTCGGCCTCCGGCGGGATCGCCCTGCCCGAACACGTGGCCAAGGCCGTGCTTTGCGGAGCGGACCTGGTGGCCATTGACGTTCCCTTGGGGCTGGCGCTGGAATGCCGGCTCTGCGGCCAGTGCGAAGAGGGCGAGCGTTGCCCGGTTAGCATGGCCGATATCGATGCGGGATACGCGGTCCGCCGGCTGGTCAACCTGATGGGCGCCTGGCACCAACAGTTGATCGAGTTGCTCGGCGCCATGGGGATCCGCGAGATGCGCCGGTTGCGAGGCGAGACCGGCCGCTGCATGTTTTTCGAGGATCTCGAACGCGAGACCTTCGGCCGATTGTTCGGAAAACGAAAAGATCAAAACGAGATGACCGTCTAGCCGCTGGCGGCTTCGCACTTTCAAGACCATGAGCACCACGCCCACCACCAACTCTCGAACCGCCCCCCAACTGGCCGAGGAGTTCGCCGCACGCCCCGACTACGCGGAGGTCTCGCGGCAACCGCGAACTGCCTCGCCGCGTTACCGCAACGAGATCGGCAAGTTCAGCGTGCACCGCTCTTCGGCCTGCGCCGCCTGCGGCCGTTGTGCGGAGGTTTGCCCCTATGGCGTCCACGTTCGGCCCGACGGCTACCGGCTGATGGTCCGCCCGTTCGAGTACCGGTGCATCGGTCCCGATTGCAAAGCAGCGGATGCTGTGGGAGGCGACTCTGTCGGCGACCCCCCGTGCACCGGTTCGTCCGTCGCCGACAGAGTCGCCTCCCACAATAGCGTCGCCGACAGAGTCGCCTCCCACAATTGCGTCGCCGAGTGTCCGCGGCAGGCGCTTTCGGTGTCGGAGAATCCGGCGTTTAAGACCATCGGCGACTACCGCTGGACGCCGGACCTGCTGGCGGCCACGTGGCAGATGGCCGAGACGGGCCGCCCACCGAGTCCGCATCTGGAAAGCGAGATCGGCGCCACGGGCGGCGGTTTCGACCGGCTGCGATTCCGTTTTCCCGCGGCGCCGCCGGAGGATCTCCGCCGCGAGGATATCTCCACCGAACTGCTGCTGAACCGCCGAAACGACTCGCGGCCGAAAATCAAAATCGACGTCCCCTGGTACGGCGGCGGCATGTCGTACGGCTCGACCAGCACCCACGTGCTGATCGGCCGGGCACGAATGGCCAAGGCCTTCAACACGCTGACTTGCACCGGAGAGGGCGGATACCTCGAGCGCTTGATCCCCTACAAAGACCACGTCATCACCCAAGTGGCCACGGGGCTGTTCGGCGTGCGGGAAGAAACGCTCCAGCGGGCCCCGATCGTCGAGTTCAAATACGCCCAGGGGGCCAAGCCGGGACTGGGCGGCCATCTGCTGGGCGACAAGAACACTCCGCCGGTGGCCGCCATGCGCGAGGCGGTGGTGGGAACCTCGCTGTTTTCGCCGTTTCCGTTCCACAGCATCTACTCCGTAGAAGACCACAAGAAGCACCTCGATTGGATCGCCCACGTCAATCCCCGGGCGTTGCTCTCGGCCAAGGTTTCCACGCCGGTCGACGTCGACATGGTGGCGGTCGGCTCCTATTACGCCGGGGCCCACATTGTCCATCTCGACGGCAGCTACGGCGGCACCGGGGCGGCGCCGAACATCGCCAAGAAGAACATCGCCATGCCGATCGAGTACGGAACGCTCCGCGTACACCAGTTCCTGGTCGACGAGGGAATCCGCGACGAGATCACGGTGATCGCCAGCGGCGGGATCCGCACGCCCAGCGACGTGGCCAAGGCGATCGCCTTGGGGGCCGACGGCGTGGTGATCGGCACGCCGGAACTGGTCGCCGTGGGCTGCATCCGCTGCGGAAACTGCGAGAGCGGCCGCGGCTGCGCACGGGGCATTACCACCACCGATCCGGGACTGATGCCGATGATCGCCATCGACTGGGCCACGCAGCGGCTGGTCAACCTCTACCACGCATGGCGGGAAGGGTTCATTGACCTCCTCTATCGCCTGGGGCTCGATTCTCCGGCGGCGCTGCGAGGCCGGACCGACTTGTTGATGCACTTGGACTACGAAGACGGTGAATCCGATTAGCATGCAAACCGTATCCCCCAGCGCCATATCCCCGAGCACCACATCCCCGAGCAACCGCGCGGAGGTGATCCGCAAGGCCCGCGCCCACCTGCGGCCCCAGGGCGAGTGGTTCCCCAAATCCCCCGAAGCCGAAGGCGGCTGCGGCGTGACCGGCTTTGCCTGCTCGATCCCCGTCGGCGGCCGGCACATCTACGAGCCCTCGATCCAGATGCGCAACCGCGGCAACGGCAAGGGCGGCGGCATCGCGGCCTGTGGGCTGGTGCCGGAAGATCACGGCGTGTCGCGCAAGGTGCTCGACGAGGACTACCTCCTGCAAGTCGCCCTGCTGGACACCGATGCCCGCGGCGAGATCGAGAAACACAGCATCGAACCCTACTTCGATATCGACCAAGCCGGCCTGGTGCCCACGTTGGACGACTACCGCGACGTGCCGCTGCTGGAGGTTCGTCCGCCGGACGTGGCCCGCTACTTCGTCCGCGTCAAGCCGAAGGTGCTGGCGCGTTTTGCCGAAGAGAAGGGCCTGGCGGACCTTGCCGAGCGGGAAGTGGAAGACGAGTTCGTCTACCAGAATTCGATCCGCTTAAACGACAAGTTCTACGCCTCGCTGGGAGAAAAACAGGGGTTCGCGTTGTCCCATTCGCGGAATCTGCTGGTGATGAAGATCGTGGGTTTCGCCGAGGCGGCCGTACAATACTATCGCATGGCGGACATGCAGGCCCACGTCTGGATCGCCCACCAGCGCTATCCGACCAAGGGCCGCGTGTGGCACCCGGGCGGGGCCCATCCGTTCGTGGGACTCAACGAGGCGCTGGTCCACAACGGCGACTTCGCCAACTACCACTCGGTGAGCGAGTACCTTGCCGGGCGCAACATCTTCCCGCGGTTTCTGACCGATACCGAGGTCTCGGTCCTGTTGTTCGATCTGTGGAACCGGGTGTACAAGTATCCGATGGAGTACATCATCGAGGCGCTGGCGCCGACCATGGAACTCGACTTCGACCGGCTGCCGGCCGAAAAGCAGCGGATCTACCGTCAGATCCAGGCGGCCCACATCCATGCCTCGCCCGACGGCCCGTGGTTCTTCATCATCGCCCGCAGCCTGGCCGAAACCGGACAGTTCCAGTTGGTCGGCATCACCGACACGGCCATGCTCCGGCCGCAAGTGTTCGCCTTACAGGAGGGTGAGGTTTCGATCGGGCTGGTCTGCTCGGAAAAGCAGGCCATCGACGCCACCTTGGCCAGCCTGGCCGCCGAAGACAAACGGTTCACGCCGGTGGCCGACCAATACTGGAACGCCCGCGGCGGAAGCTTTTCCGACGGCGGCGCGTTTCTGCTGACGGTCTCTCCCACGAAGAGTCGAGAGTCGAGAGCCGAGGGTCCAGAGCAGTCGGGAGTCGAAAGTCGAGAGTCGAGAGCTGTGGACTCTGGACTCTGGACTCTGGGCTCTGGACCATATACGCTGCGAGTAACCGACAAGTTCGGCAAGCCGGTCACGACTCCGAGACAGCAGGTTCACTGCGACCTTTCCGTCTCCGCAACGGTCCCCAACGAAACCGGCGAGGACCTGGCGGTGATCGAAAGGGCGAGGGCCGACGACGACCCCCGCTTGTTGTTTGGCCACCTCCGCGACCGGATGGTGGAAACCGACTACGATCGATTGCGGTGGTTCGTCGACGAGGTAGCCAACCGGACTGCCGAGCAATCCCCGGCACTGGGGATCGACGCCCTGACGCTCGCCCTGGATCATCGTTACCCGACGGGCGCCAAGAAACGCAGCTCCGTATTGACCATCCTTCGCGGCGGGCTGGAGGAGATCTTCCAGCGGCAGCCGCTTTGCGACCGGCCGGCCCCTTCTTCGTCAGACACACGCACCCATTGCCGGATCACCTGGGATACCCGCGACAAGCTGCGCGGCCCGGAAGCCCAGGAAAAGACGCTGCTGATCGATGGCCGCGGCTTTTCCCCCGAGGGCGAGAACTGCGACGCGGCGCTGTCCAAGACGGCCTACGAACTGGGCTGGCGACACCTGATTCACTACAACTCCCGCGGCACGCGGTTCCATGCGGTGGGGTTCGGACCGGCGACCGACGGCCTGCGGGTCGACTGCTACGACAACCCGGGCGATTACCTCTGTTCCGGCATGGACGGGCTGGAGTGTTACGTCCACGGCAACGCCCAGGACCAGCTCTGCCAGATCGCCAAGCGAGGCAAGCTGGTCGTCTACGGCGACGTGGGGCAGACGTTCCTCTACGGGGCCAAGGGCGGCGAGTTTTTCGTGATGGGCAACGTCGCCGGACGCCCGATGATCAACGCCGTGGGGCGGCCCAAGGCCGTGATCAACGGCACGGCGCTCGATTTCCTGGCCGAATCGTTCATGGCGGGCGATCCCCACAACGGCGGCGGATTCGCGATCGTCAACGGGCTGCGATTCGACGAGCACGGCAACGCCACGCCGCTGGACCTGCCCTATCCCGGCGGCAACCTGCTCTCGCTGGCCTCCGGCGGGGCGATCTACATCCGCGATCCGCATCACACGCTGGTCGATCAGCAACTCAACGCCGGGGCGTATCGGCCGTTGTCGGCGGCCGACTGGAAACTCATCTTGCCCTATCTGCAAGAGAACGAACGGCTGTTCTGCATTCAGATCGAGCGCGACCTGCTCACGGTCGACGGCACGCTGAGAGAACCGCGCGAAGTTTACCGCAAAGTGGTGCCCCTCAAGGACGCCGAGATCGAAGCGGAATTGGAAGGGATGGGGGAGTGACCATGGCAGACACACTCTCCTGGAAAAACACCGACTTGCTCGACGAAGTCCAACGGCGCAGCGGCACGCCGGTCAGCGCGTGTTTCCAGTGCCACAAGTGCTCGACCGGATGCCCCATCGGCCCCGAGATGGACTTCCTCTCGAGCCAGATCATGCGCCTGATCCACCTGGGCGAAGAGGACGTGCTGCGGTCGGAGGCGATTTGGCTGTGTGCGTCGTGCGAGGCCTGCTCCACGCGGTGTCCGATGGAGATCGACGTCGCCGGCGTGATGGACACCCTGCGGATGATGGCCACCGAGCGCAAGGTTGCCGCCCCGGGCGCCCGGGGCCAGAAGTTCAACCGCTCCTTCTTGAGCAGCGTGTGCCGGCACGGCCGGGTCTTTGAGCTGGGGATGCTCGCCGCGTACAAGCTCCGCAGCGGCGATCTGTTCTCCGACGTGGGCAAGTTCCCGAAGATGTTGGCCAAAGGAAAAATCTCCCTGCTGCCCAACCGAAGCGGCGACTCGAAACAGGTGCGGGAGATCTTTCGCCGGGCAGAAGAAGAGGAGGAGAAGCAGCAGTGAAATACGCCTTCTTTCCCGGTTGCAGCCTCGAATCGACGGCGTGGGATTTCGACCGCTCCACCCGGGCGGTCTGCCGCGCGTTGGGCATCGAGCTCGAAGAGATCCCCAACTGGGTCTGCTGCGGATCCACGCCGGCCCATGCCAGCAACGCCTCCTTGGCCGTGGCCCTGCCGGTGGCCAATCTCCAAAAGGCCCGGGCGATCGACGCCCCGGTGATGACCGCCTGTGCTTCCTGTTACTCACGGCTCCGCGCCGCCAATCACAAGGTTCGCAACGAGCCCGACCAGCGGCAACGGGCCGAGCGAATCACCGGCAGCCCGTACGACGGCGACGTGGAAGTACACCACGTGCTGGACGTTCTGGTCAACCACCTGGGCGCCGACAAGATCCGCGCCAAGCTGCAGCGGCCGCTGAAGGGTTTCCGCGTGGCGAGCTATTACGGCTGCCTGTTGACCCGCCCGCCGGAGATCGTCGCCTTCGACGACCCGGAACATCCCACCTGCATGGACGAGCTGGTGGCGGCCGCCGGCGCGGAGCCGGTCGAGTGGCCGTACAAGACGGAATGCTGCGGGGCCGGGCTGTCGATGACGCAATCCGAGGTGGTCTGCCGGCTGGGCCACAAACTGTTGTCGATGGCACGCCGGGCGGGCGCCGAGTACATCGTGGTGGCCTGCCCGTTGTGCCAGGTGAATCTCGATCTGCGTCAGGCCGACGCCGTCAAGGCCCACGGCGAGCTTCCCGAGACGCCGGTGCTTTACATCACCCAGTTGCTGGGACTTGCCCTGGGGCTTTCGCCGGAGGAGTTGGGGCTCAGCGCCCTGAGCGTCAGTGCCGACCCCTTACTGCCGGAAGGCCAACTCGTTGCTACCCGAAGACCGCCACGCTGCGGCTGCTAGGGCGGAGGAAACCCAATGAGCGTCAACAACCATCCAACCACGGCCGGCTCGAACACCAACGGGAAAGAGCCGTGTGGGGCGGTGTTGGTGTGTGGCGGCGGGGTGGCGGGGATCCAGGCCTCGCTGGACCTTTCGGCCGCCGGGTTCCGCGTCCATCTGATCGAGCAGAGCCCGGCGGTGGGCGGCGCCATGACGCGGCTCGACAAGACCTTCCCCACCGGCGACTGCGCCACCTGCATCATCTCGCCCAAGCTGGTCGAGTGCATGCGCGACTTCAACGTCGACGTGTAT
>SDBV01002898.1_pt1 | contig 25578 bp, 19 predicted proteins | sample 2277081 | NCBI WGS metagenome assembly SDBV01 (sample SAMN10402039, study PRJNA504765) | marine sediment metagenome | isolation source: marine sediment core GS10_PC15, 223 cmbsf | place: Arctic Ocean: Southern Knipovich Ridge | collected 2010 | reverse complement strand
ATTCATCATTCATCATTCATCATTCATCATTCATCATTCATCATTCATCATTCATCATTCATCATTCATCATTCATCATTCATCATTCATCATTCATCATTCTGCATTCTGCATTCTGCATTCCCTAGCCTTAATCCCCCGCCATGAAACACATCCTTCGGACGTTCATTGCCGTGGAAATCAACTCGTCGATCCGGCAGCGGGCCGAGCAGTTGATCGAGCGGCTCTGTGGCGTGGGAGCCGACGCGAAATGGGTGGCCGCCCACAATCTGCACCTGACATTGAAATTCCTTGGCGAGGTCGCCTCGCGGGAGATTCCCCGGGTGTGCGAGGCGGTGGGCAAGGGGGCGGCCGAGGTGGAACCCTTCGAGTTGGAAGTCCGTGGAGCCGGTGCGTTTCCCAGCACCCGCCGCCCGCGGACGCTCTGGCTGGGCGTGGGCAACGGCCAGCAGGAGATGGTGGCCCTGCACGAAAAGGTCGAGGACCCGCTGAGGAAGCTCGGGTTCCGGCCCGAGCACCGCCGGCACCAGCCCCACCTGACCATCGGGCGGATCCGCCGCGGGGGGCCGGGTGTGGCCGAACTGGGACAACTCCTGGAGCAAAACGCCGATTTTCACGCGGGCCGGGTCAAGGTCTCCCAAGTGGTGGTCTTCTCCAGCCAACTCGGCGGCGGCGCACCGACCTACGAAGTGCTGAGCCGGGCGAAGCTTGGTGGGAAATGACGCGGGGCACAAGAAGTCCTCGCAAAGGAGCTATTCCCATCACTCTCTCGGGCTCAGCCTAATCACCGGGTTTCACCGCAGTCAACAGCGCGACATCTCTGGGTAGTCTGCTGCGCTGGGTATGACCCTCAATGTTGGCGCGAAAAACCTTGATTGCCGGAAGATCCAACCCGACTGCCGTCTTGAACTGATCGCGCGTCTTGGCAAGCCACTTTCGGTCGCGCCGTGCGTGTTGATACAGGCACAAGACGTCCCCTGGCTTGATCGCGTCGAACACTTCTCGAACCTCTTCGGTTGTCACGTGGGTCGCGCCAGGACAACGCGGCTCAATCCCCGTGTCAGGGTCAAGCAGGACAACAAGGCGGCGGGTTTTCCAGCCAGCTATCTCGGCGATCGCGTCTTGGATGTACCTGCGGCGTTCCCCATGTGAAAACTCCTTGTCGAACACTCTGATTTCGAGGTGGGGCCGTGACTTCAACCGTTCGATGTCAGTTATCCTGCGGAAATGCGCCCAGACCTCGGAGGGTATAGGGACTGGTTCACCGCTCGCAGTCAGCTTCAAGCTTACCTGTTCCGGATGGTAGAACGCGATTTGAAAGATCGTGTGCGCTCTGTGCTGCCGGGCCAGGTGGACCACGGTCCCCCATTTGACAATGTCGCGATTGTCGCCCTACCATCGGTCGCGCATGGATCGCCTTAGGAAGTCGGTCTCATTGATGTGGCCCGGTGATTTGCTCGACCCACGTCCTGAGTTGACGCAGCATCTCCCGAGCCCGCTGGCGGTCGAATTCGTGTCCCGCGGGAATCACGTCGTACCGGAACGTGGTGCCAAAGGGAGTCAAGGTATCCAGTTCGTTCAGATCATCCGGGAGTGGGTGCCCGGCGTCCGACAGAAGGTCCATCAGTTGACGCAGGTTGTGCGTGCGCTGAAAGTAGACGCCGATTTCCGACAAGACTGCCTTGAGGAACTTCTCGGCTGCCTGCTGGCAATGGAAGCCCACGATTTCGTCGCTCACCCGTTGCGAGGCAAGGACCTCCTCCACGAGCGTCTCATCCTCACGGGCTTTCTGTAGCAGCAGGAGGGCCTGTTCATGCCGCCTCATACAGTACCTTCCCCTGCCTGGTCGCTTCGAAGAGGACGTGCCCCGGCGTGTCGCACCACTTCACATAATCCTGCTGACTGACGACCAGCAGGTCGGCCGGAATTCGCAACGGGCTAAGAACACGCATCAGGCGAACCATCTCCCCGGCGGCATCCGGCACCTGTCTTTCCACCACCAGCAAGTCCAGATCACTGCCCGGGTCGGCCTCGTCACGCCCGTACGAGCCGAACAGGATAATCTTCTGCGGGTCGGCCGCCTGGCGCAGCATGTCGACCGCCTTGCCTATCGTCGCATCGTCAATAAGCGTTGCGTCTTTGGGACTTTTCATTTGCCAGGAGGGTCCATTGCCCAACCGTCAGCGGTCAGGATTCCGGGGCCACGGTCCGCAGCGGATTCTCGTCGTCGTCGGCCAGACGGAGTTGCACTGAACCTTGCCGGCCGGCCACGGCCGCGCGAAACTGATTGGGGGTGCGAACCGGCGTGCGGCCGACGCGGCTGATGCGCATTCCAGGGCGCAATCCGGCCTCCCAGGCCGCCGTGCCCTGCTGCACGTCGGTGACGATCACGCCATCGTCATAATAGACCATTCTGCCGCGGGCCCGCCCGTCCGCATCGACCACGGCCGTGGGATAGTCGATCCGCATGCCGCGCCAAGCCGGAGACGGGGTGGTGATGATCTTCCTGCCACGAACCGGATACTTTGCCAGGGTCACGTCGAGCGTGCGCCGGCGGCCGTCGCGGATCACGCTCAATCGGGCTACCGACTCGACCGGCAGCCTGCCCATCTCCAACACCAGCGAGTCGGCTTCGTGGATAGGGCGGCCGTCCACGGCGGTGATGATGTCGTCGGTCTTCAGGCCGCCGGGTCGCGCGGCGGGTGTCCCGGATACAACGCGATCAACGCGAATGCCCTGCATCCCGGTGAGTATCTCTTGCGGCCGCAGGTTGGCCGGCTGGATCCCGAGAAACCCGTACTCCACCTCCCGGCCGGTCTTCAGGGTGTCCACCACGCGCCGAAAGGTCTTGTCGACCGGAATGGCATATCCGGCGGCGGTCTCGTATCCGGCGAAGGCTGCCAGCGAGACACACAGGCCGACCATCCGGCCGTCGAGGTCCAACAGCGGCCCGCCGCTGGTGCCCAGGTTCAGCTTGGCGTCGGTCTGGATGAGGGTCCCGAAGTGGTGCAACGTCCGCTTGCCCGACGAATCGATCTCATCCGGCCCAGTGTGCCCACGGCGGATTGGCGGGGCCTTTCGGTTCAGATTGGCCACGATGCCCCAAGCGGCGCTCGGCTGCCCGTCGCGGGCAATGGCGTAGGGATTTCCCAGCGCGATCACGATGCGTCCCTTCTTCAGGCCGGTCGCATCGCCCAGCTTGATCGGCAGCAGGTCCACCGCGGCAGTGTTGGTGGCGCTGACGGCCAGCACGGCCAGGTCGCTGCGGGGATCGGCTGCTTTGATCCACGCCCGATAGACCTTCCGGTCGTGAGTCCTCACGTAGTAGTCGCTGTCTTCGCCCAGCACATGGTAGGCCGTCAGGATCAGTCCCCGGCGGTCCACCACCACGCCTGTGCCGTATTCGTTGGGGATGAAATCCGGATCGGTCGGATCGGGAGCGTTGGTGGTAATCGTGGTGCGGCCGAACGCGTCGGGCCGCGGCTCGAAGGTAAAGGTCTCGCCGGGCCGGTCCTTGCGAACCCGGGCAATGGCCACCACCGATTTTTCGGCCCCGGCGATCGCCTCGACCAGCACCTTCTCGATCGCCGCGGCGGCTGCCAATCTGCCATGGGCATACTGCCCGGAGATCTCCTGAGAGAACGCAGAAGCTGCCGCCGGGCCCAGCAGGACCAGGACCGCTATCGACCGGAGGAAAGCTGATCTGAACATGATCGGGGGAATTAAGGGGAACGGTTTGCGTCAATCGCGATTTCAGTTTTCTTGGAGCGTGTTTCAGCAGTGCGCGTTCTCACTATGATGGTTGGTCAAACGGGTGCCATGGCCACGCTTGTCGTGGCCATGAATGTCGTGTTTTCCGGTGTGTTCGCATGGCCACGGCAAGCGTGGCCATGGCACCCGGCGTTTTCCGCCGGCGGCTTCAGCCGATTCGCCAGTGGAGTGACACGCCGAAACATCCGGCCAACTGCATCAAAAGGGGAATCAGGAAATGCACACGCAACACCGGTATGAACTGCATTGTCAGGGAGGTCGGCACGACTGCCGCCGTCAGGATCTTCCATTTGAAGTCTACATCAGCAATTAAGGAAGAATACCGCCGAGACGACACTCAAAACCGCCACAAAGAAGAACATCTTCGCTTCTTCGCCGCAAAACTGCCCCGTCCGACGGGGTCCACGTCGTCGCAGCCCTGCCGGGGGACCTGCCAACGCAACCTCCCAAACACAGGCAACTTACGTATTGTAGCCGGCCGGAGGTGCCGCAATCGACCCCGCACGGCAGGCCGGGCAATCGCCAGGCCACCGGTCTATTCTGCTCCCTTCTCCTGCTCGGCGTAGCCGCGGGCGGCCAACACCTTTTCCTTGAGTTCTTCGGTCAAGTCAGGGTTTTCTTTGAGATATTCGCGGACCCGCTCGCGGCCTTGGCCCAAATGCTGCTCGCCGTAGCGGAACCAGGCCCCGGTTCGGGTGACCAGCTTTTCCTCCATGGCCATGTCGAGGATGTCGCCCTCATAGCTGATCCCGTCGGTGTGCATCATGTCGAACTCGGCCAACCGGAACGGCGGGGCCACCTTGTTCTTGACCACCTTCGCCCGCACACGTTGACCGATCACCTGCTCGCCGTCCTTGAGCTGGCCGATCCGCCGCACGTCGATTCGGCAAGCACTGTAGAACTTCAGGGCCCGCCCGCCCGGGGTGGTCTCGGGACTGCCGAACATCACGCCGATCTTCTCCCGGATCTGGTTGATGAAGATCACCGACGTCTTGCTCTTGGAGATTACACCGGTGAGCTTCCTCATCGACTGGCTCATCAGCCGGGCCTGCAGGCCCACGTGCGTGTCGCCGATCTCGCCGTCGAGCTCCTTCCGCGGCACCAAAGCCGCCACCGAATCGATCGCGATCACGTCGACCGCGTTCGACTTGATCAGCATCTCGGTGATCTGCATCGCCTCCTCGCCACAGCCCGGCTGGCTGACCAGGAGCGTCTCCAGCTCCACGCCCAGCTTCTTGGCCCAACTGGGGTCCAGGGCGTGCTCTGCGTCGATGAAGGCGGCGATGCCGCCTCGCTGTTGGGCCTGGGCAATCACGTGCAACGCCAGCGTGGTCTTGCCGCTGGACTCGGGTCCAAAGATCTCCACCACTCGGCCCCTGGGGATCCCCTGCCCGCCCAAGGCGATGTCCAGCGAGAGGCTCCCGGTCGGAATCCCTTCGATCCGGCCTGTTCGCTTGGCGTCCAAGGGCATGATGGCCCCCTCGCCGAATTGTTTTTCAATCTGGGTGACGGTGGTTTTGAGCGTGGGGTTGGCCTCGAGCACCGACGAGCCACCCTCTTTGCCGACCACGGGCTTGGCAGGCGTCTTCTTTGGTTTGATTGTTTTCTTGGCCATTTGCTTGTTGGATCTGGTTTTGGTGGCAGAGACCATGGGCACAGTCCTTTTCATTGCACGGGGAGAACGGACGGGCGGAGACCGCGGTGGGCCCACTTGCCCGCGGCCAATCGGCCGCAGGGCTTCGAGTGGACACCTGAACAGTATACCGCGGTGGCCTATGTTCGGCAAGACCACCCGGGCAGTTTTCCGCCGCGAATCGGCGTGCCCAGCCCCGGTTTTCGGCCCGTCGGGCCTCCGCGGGACGGGCGCCCCCCCGTGGCAACCATGATTTTACCAGGCCGGCAGGTATCTTGCCGAGGGGTCTGGACACTTCGGCGGCGTTTTTTCTTGATTTGGTGACCGAGGCGGCCCGAACCGTTCTGGGCGGAATCGCGCCTCTACCCATGCCCCTCTGGAGACGGGCGTATCGTACGGAATCAAGTGCAGGCACGGGCTAACGGGCTTCCAATGAAAGCGACTCTTCGGCACAATTGATTGACAGCATAAACGACAAGCAGTATCCTGGCATCTGTCAGAACGATCTACGGGGGCACGGCATCGGTGGCAGATCGGTATTGGGGAGGGTCGTCTGATGCACGGTCATCGGAATCGAGCGTTTACGCTCATCGAACTGTTGGTGGTCGTGGCGATCATAGGGATCCTTATCGCGCTGCTGCTGCCTGCCGTGCAGAAGGCCCGGGAGGAGGCCCGGCGGGTGACTTGCCAGAACAATCTCAAGCAAATCGGCCTGGCACTGCTGGCCTTCAACGAGCACACTGGCAAGTTTCCCCCCAGCTCCAGGTGGCCCCAGGGCGTGGATATCGAGCAGAGGAACAACCCTAACCTGCACGAGACCTGGGTGATCTTGATCCTGCCGTTTCTGGAGGGACAGGAACTTCAAGACCAATTCAATCTGAAGCTGCCGATCACCCACTCCCAGAACAAGCCGGCCCGATCCAGGAGGCTGGAGACCCTGCTGTGTCCGTCCGACCCTTACAACGAGCAGCCCTTCAACGGTTCGGCCAGCGCGCAGACCAACCGACTGGGCGACGATTGGGGCCGCTGCAACTACGCGGCCAATGCGGCCTTGGGATACATGACCGACAAGCGTCACGACGAAAGGTGCGGGATACCGATGAACGCGGCGCTCAACGGAAAGGGCTGGCGCGACGATCGAATCCGCGGGGTAATGGGGGCCAACACGTCTATCGGATACAAGGAAATGCGCGACGGGTCGTCCAACACGATCATGGTGGCCGAGATCCGCGCCGGGATCACGGAGTTCGACTCGCGTGGCGTCTGGGCCATGGCGGGCGGCTGCCCCAACAGCCTCTGGGCACACGGCTATTGCGGCGACGACTGGGGACCCAACAGCAACAATTCCCTCTGGGCCGACGACGTGCTGGCCTGCAGCGAGATCTGGAATAAGTACGGCGGGATGGAGGAGGTTGCCCGGATGGGCATGTCCTGCTCCGGCGGCGATTGGCCCAACTTTCAGCAGACGGCCCGAAGCTACCACGACGGCGGCGTCTACGTCTGCCTCTGCGACGGCAGCGTACAATGGATCAGCGACTACATCGAGGTCAGTGTGAACAACCCCAGCCACGCGTCGGTCTGGGACCGGCTGATGCTCTCGGCCGACGGCAATTCGATCTCGGCAGGTCAGTACTGAGGCGGCCGGCAGCCGTTTATGCCTCGGGAGAGTTGCTTGACGCGGTGATCGTACGTTTCATTTCCTTATAGCCCCTGAATGAATCTTTGATCCGCATCGCTGAGCTTCGTCATCGGGACGGTAATCACTGAGCCGCTGAGCTTCTTCAGCCGAACCTGCTCGTTGTTGATTTCCAGGAGTTCAGCCACGACCGTATACTTGCCGGTCGAGTCGGTCCAGGTTCTTGGGCCGGAAAGCGGGCTGGCGTCTGTTTGCCCGTCGGCGACCGTCTGCGAGCCGGTCTCTTCCCGGGGTTTCGCCTCGGCGAGCTGCTTTCGCAACCGCGGCAGATCCCAAATCAGAACGGCGTTGTCTGCCGAGACCGAGGCCGCAAATCGGCCGTCGGCCGAACAAGCGCGAATGCGGTGGCCTTCGAATCGGTAGATCTGCTCGCCGCTGCCGACGTCCCAGAAGCGCGTGCTGTTGTCTTGATGGTCGGAAAGCAGGACGCGCCCCTCGTCGAGGAAGGTCCGGGGGAAGCTGTGGCCGGAGGGACCGGCAATCTTGCGTACGACTTTCCCCCCTTGAGATTCCACCAAGTAGAGCGAGCCGCTCTGTGTTCCCAGGGCGACGAGCCGTTCATCGGGCGAGAAGCGGGCGGTGGTGAATCCCGGGTGCGAATCGACGCGGAACTGGCTCTGGCCTGTATCGGCATCGCAAAGAAAACTCGCGTGGGTGGCAAACTGCGAAGTCACCAGGCGCTTCAGGCTGGGCGAAATCACGAGCGTCACAAAGAACTGCACACCTTTCCCGGCCGACTCAGGCCCCTCTTCCCCGGAGAGATCAATGTGCTTTTCGTGGAGGATCATTCCCGACTCCATATCCCAGCGCTGAAACACCTTCTCCTTGCCCGGCCAGGGTGCCGAGCGGGCGCAGGCCAACCACTTACCGTCCTGGGAAAACGCCACCGCACAAGACCATGTATCCGTTTTCCGAACGGTCTTCTTGCCGCTCAGATACCCGCTGAGGCTGCGCAGTGTCTTGCCGTCTTCGCAGGCGAGCACGTCGATCTTGCCTCGCTTGACGACTGCCAACAGCTTGCCGTCCGGTGAAAAGGCCACCCGAAATTCGCAAGGTTGTATCCACTCGATCGCCCACCTGTGCAGTTCCTTGCCGCTGCGGGTGTCCCAGAGCCGTGCCGTACCGTCGTCACTGGCGGTGGCTGCCCGGCTTCCGTCGGGTGAGAGGGCCACGGAGCCGATCGTGTCGCGGTGTCCCGCGTCCGGGGATATCTCCTTTCCCGTCTCGACGTCCCACAGGCGGACGGCGTTCTTATGGGCCACGGCCAGCCGCTTGCCGTCGGGAAAGAACGCCACGCAGACGGGCGTGGTGCTCTGGAGGCTCAACTTGTGACGCAGCTCCCCGGTGCGCACGTCCTGGATGTGGATTTCTCGCGTGCGTTTTCTCAGCACCAGCGCCATCAGCTTCCCGTCGGCGCTGAACGCCACGGAGGCCCCCACCAACGGATAGTCGCCGCGGCCTTTCCGCTGAGCGACTGTATTCAACAGTTTGCCCGAGGCCACGTCGACCGAGATGAGGAAATCCTGCCAGCCGAGCACGGCGGTCCTCTGGTCGGGAGACGGCCAGAAATACGGCGTGACCGGCGACCAAAGCTTGTAGCGGGGCTTTCCGAACACCTGTTTCACTCCGTCCAGTTTCGCCGTCGATCGATCCTTACCGGTCGCGATCTCGACCAAATGAATCTCATCGTGCTCGGCGGACATCGCGCTTTTGCCGTCGGGCATCAGATACGTCTGTCCCCAGTCGGAATCGTCAATCTGTCGAACCTGCTTGCCGGTCGCCACGTCGAGAATCCGGATCCATCTTTTCGCGTCCTGTGTGATGATTCGCGTGCCGTCGGGAGCCACCGTCTGCCGGGTCAGCGGAAAGCCTGTCCGATTCGTCGCCAACACATGTTTACCGTCGTGGGCGAAGGCAACCTGCATGGCGGTTGATTCACCGAACTCTCGCAGGACTGCCATCTGGGCGTCACTCACCGGACGCGTAGTGCCGTCGGGAAGGTAGCGAGCCTCGGCATAGGAGGTTACCGGATACAACCACAGCATTTTCTGCTGGGCCACGTCCCACAGCCGCACGGTCGCACCGGCCCCACATGAGACGAGCCACTTGCCCGAGGACGAAAAGCAGATCGAGTACACTGTCCTGTCATGCCCCTGCAAGGTGCCCATCGGCTTTCCCGTCCGCCCATCCAGGATGCGGATCGGGTCGTCCCCGATCACCTGCCCAGGCGTGAACGGTCGGCCGGCACACGCCAGGAGGCTTCCGTCGGGCGAGAAGGTGAGCACGCGAATCGGCTTCTCGTGCCGCCAACGAACCGTTCCCAATCGCGAAATCGCTCCGGCCGGCAACGGGTCTCCATAGGGGTCCGTACCCGAGGCCTCCCCGGCCGAGAGATAGCCGACAAGCGACAGGACCAGCAGCAGGCTGGACAACGTGTGGACTCTCATAACGATCTCCTGCGATACTGCTTTCAGTCGAGATAAACACGGTTGGGGTCCTCGGGCGTCTTGATCTCGATCTTGTGATCGGAGATGATGCTGCCCTTCGGCAGCGCCGCCATCAGTCGTTTTACGCCGTCGGCAGTCACCAAGGTCTCCTTCAGATACACCCATTCGAGACCGGTCAGCCTCGCCAGGCTCGCCAGGCCGGCGTCGGTGACTTTGGTGGCGTGCAGGTGCAATCGCTTCAGATTCGTCAACCGGCGGAGGTGATCCAGCCCGGCGTCGGTGATTTGGGTCTCTCCCAGGTAGAGCTCCTCCAGTGCAGTCAATCGGCCGATGTGCTCCAGGCCGGCATCGGTGATTTGGGTCTGGATCAGGCTCAACCACTTGAGGTTGTGCAGTCCGCCGAGGTATTTCATACCGGCGTCCGTGATCGCCGCTGCGCGGAAATCCAAGGTGGTCAGACTGGTAAGACCGTCCAAATGGGCCAGCCCGCCGTCGGTGATCTCGCTGTGTTGCAGTTTCAATTCCTCGAGCCGCGGCAGCCCTCGGACGTGTTGCATTGCATCGTCGTCGAAGCGAGGTTTTCCCGGCGTTGGCACGGGCACATCGGTGGGCTCTCCCGGCCGGATCGCCCCCGGGCGGATGATCAGCCTCGTCGAAGTTGTGGCCCAGTAATCAATGCTCGTGATCCGGCCTTCCCGATCACGCTTAATTACTAGCGAATTGCCCATCTTCTCCAGCGCAGCGACGGCCTTGGGGTCGTCGGACTCGCCGTCCTCCGGCGGTCCACGCGCCTCGCCTTCCAAGAGGATTCCCGTCTTTACTTCTTCGCCAACCCGGATCTCCTTGGCCAACTCTGCCTCCAGCATGGACCGGTTGTGGAACAAAACGTTGCCGCCGGTTTGCGCCACCCGGATGGAAAACCGGGGGCCCGCATGGCCCGGATCGGGACGATAGAGCTTGATTTCGTGAAGCCCGCTGTTCATCGGGAGTGTGAATTCGCCGTCTCCCGCGCAGATAACCTTCTCGTTGACCTTGCACAGGCAGTTGTCAAAGTCGAACGAGACCTCGGCATTTTCGGCCAAATAGATGTGGCCCTGCACCGCCAGGTGGGCCTGGGCCGCAGAATACGTGTCTGGCATCTCGCCCGCCGCCTGCCGATGGTTGAAGTCCTTCTCAGAGTGCACGATGCCGAGCAGGTGGGTCGGGCTGGTGAACGAGTCGCCCAGGTAAAGCCGGGCGATCAGTCCCGGGGCGAAGTTCGCCGGCAGCGAGCTGGGGTCGCCCGGTCTTGCCGTCTTCGGCGTTTCAGGCGGCGGCGCGACGTCTGCCGGCAAGCGTACATGCTCAACGTGGGACTCAACGGTATCACTCGATTCGGGCCGACCCTCAGGTAGGATCAGTGCCGGGTCGGGCCGGCCCAAAAGTAACGTCAACGACACGATCGCTATTAGGCCGGCGGCGATTGCCGCCACGGCCGCGACCGCCAACCAGAGGCGCCGGGCCCGGGGGCGACCTACCTCCATCGTCCGCCGAGCCTCTGCTGCCCGCAGTCGGGCTTTCAGCACGTCGCGCTGGCTGTGGAGCCGGGCCAGCGTGGCGTCGGCCTGGCCCAACTGGTGTTCGATTTCCTCGAGCTGCCGCTCTTGCTCACCGATTTGCCTTCGCAGCGCTTCGACGTGCTCCCCGCACTCCTGCTTCTTCGCCAGCGCGGCCTGTTCCGCTTCCGCGCCGGCGGCCGATTCGAGCATCTGCTCCGCGGCCGCCGCGGCCTCTTCGTTCTCCTTGATCCGTGCCGACAGTTCCCGGAGGATCGCCCGCCCTTCCGGCTGCAGCCGTGCCAGATGATTGCGCCGACGCTGGTAATGGGCCACCGCACCGTCGACCTGCTGGGTGGTGCTTTGAAGCTCCTGGACGAACTCCGGCGCATGCCGGCGGAAGATCGTGGCCGCCCAGTCGCGAAGGCGGACCCAGCGGCGGTTGTCGGCCAATTTCGCCAGGCCGGGGGGCAACTTCGGCTCCGCGAGCGGCTCGGGCGCCGGCAGGATGGTCGTTGTTCGTTTACCGGGTTTAGCCGCGGCAGCCAACGGCCGCCCCTGGCGATACGCCTCCAGGTCGGCCAGCACCTCCACGCACCTCGGGTAGCGGTCTTCCGGGTCCTTGGCCATCATCCGGGCGATGATCTCGGCCACCGGACGGGGCACGTTCGGGGCGGCTTCGCTGAGCGGAAACGGCTCCTCGTAGGCGTGCTGGAAGATCATCGCCGTGGGTGTCTCGGCCTCAAACGGCAGCCGCCCGGCGAGCAACTGGTAAAAGAGGACGCCCAGCGAATAGATGTCGGCACGGCCGTCGACCTTATGCCCCCGGGCCTGTTCCGGGGCGATGTAGTCGACCGTGCCCATAATCATCCCCGTGGCGGTCATCCGCGTGCTCTGGCCGATCATCCGGACCAGCCCGAAGTCGACCACCATGGCCCGGCCGGTCTCGCGCTCCAGCAGGATATTGCCCGGTTTGATGTCGCGATGGATCAGCCCCCGGGCGTGGGCCGCCTCCAGGCCGCCCAGACACTCTCCGACGACCTCGACGGCTTCGTCTACCTCCAGGCGTTTCCGCCGGGCGAGCCGTTGGGAGAGCGACTCCCCTTCGATAAACTGCATGGCAAAGAAATGGTATCCGGCGTCTTCCCCGATGAAGTAGACGGGCACGACGTTCGGATGGGCCACCTTGGCCGCCGCGGCGGCCTCGGCATGGAAGCGGCGGACGAAGTCCTGATCGCGGGCCAACTCCGCCGGCAGCACCTTGATGGCCACCTGGCGATCGAGCGACTCATCGTAGCCCAGGTAGACGTCACCCATCCCCCCGCTGCCGATCTGCCTGACAATCTGAAACTGTCCTAGCCGCTCAAAGGGAAGCTGGCCGGATTGCGGTGCGGAAGCCGGCTGTTTGCCCTTCGGCGGCGTGTCGCCGTGGGGTACGATCGCGCTGCCCCGAGCCGGCGTCTCGTGCATGGAACTGGGGCCCTCTGCCGACTGGGCCTGCCGAATCGCCTGCTCCAGAGCCTCGATCAACTCCTCGCAATCTCCAAACGGCCCCCGGGCGTTATCGCCCAGTGCCCCTTCGAGGACGGGCCGTGCTACGAAGGGAACTTTGGCCTTGACGGTCGGGTCGTACATGTAGCCCAGCACCGGCTCACCGATGAGCAGGCGGCACAACAGCGTGCCGAGCTGATAGACGTCGATCCGCCGCGGATCCAGTGCTTGCCCGTTCTTCTTGAGCACCGCGGCGGCGGCCTCGATCCCCTCGGGCAACTCCAGCCCTTCGGCTGCGGCGAGTTGCGGTGGACAGAACTCGGGATCTGAATCCTCGCCGCCGAAACGCCGCGGCCCGGCCGGCGCGCCCAGTTGCGGCCGAAGCTTCTCGTCGACGCTCACCGCCGCGGGGCTGATCGCCCGATGTGTCCGCCCGTTCTGGTGCAAGGTTCGCACCTGCAAGGCCAGGCGATGGACCAGCAGCAGGCTGTCCTTGACTCGCCACGGGCGCGACTCGGCAAGCACTTCCGAGAGCCGCCGCGGCGTCTGCGATTTGGCAAACGTGTGGGCCATATTCGCTCCGCCTTCCACCGGCCAGGATACACCCGCGAACCATCCTGGTCAATCGTCCTACTTCTGCATCTTCCTCTTCAGTTCCGCCAACTCGGCGGAGACGTCGAGGTCTTCGTCGGGGACCTCGACGTCCTCGGCCGTACCGCCGGCCTCCAGGCCTCGCAGCTCGGCGATCGCCTCGGCCTCGGCCTCGGCCTGCTCCACCTTGGACTTCAGGCGGTCGAATTTGGCGAACGCGTTCTCGTCGACCTCGGTGGTCAGACCGGCGGCCTGGGAATCCAGCTTCTTGCGGAAGTCGGCCGCCCGCTTCCGGGCCGACAGCGTCGTGAGGTTCCGCTTGGCCTCGGCCAGTTTGGCCTTCATGCCGGCAAGCTGACGCTTCAGCGTGCGGCTGGCTTCCTTGGCGGCCTCGATTTGATCTTCCAAGGCGGCTACGACTTTTTCGTTTTCGTTCTTTCGGGCCAGTGCCTTTCGGGCCAGGTCGTCGTCGCCGGCTTCGACCGCCTTCTCGGCCCGGTCCTGCCACTGGTCGCGCTGGGCTCGATTCCGCTGGAGTTCGCGGGCCAGGGTCTTGTCGTTGGCCATCGCCTTGGCCGTCTGCCCGGTGACCTCGGCGATCGACTCTTGCATCTCCCGAACCGCCTGCTTGAGCATTTTCTCGGGGTCTTCGAACTGCTCGGTCAACTCGTTGAGGTTGGCCGAGATGATGTCCGAAATGCGTTTGAATACTCCCATTGGTTTCTCCTTTTTTCTGGCTTGAGGAAAATGGCTAGCTTCTGAGTTTTTCCGGCCACCCGTTGCGGCCGGGTCGTACACTATTGGCTAGGTGCCGGCCATCGACCGACGGCCCATGGTGACTCGCGCCGGCAGCATCAGCACGGCGGCGATCCCGCAGAGCATCCCCAGCAGGTGCGCCCCGGGAGTCCAACTCCAATCCCAGCCGAAGTACGATGCGCGGGCGATGAACGAGCAGAGTTCCATCAGCGGGATCATTACCAGACACCACAGCGCGGGTGCGGAAACGATGCCCCAGCAAACAAACCAGTTCAGCCCGTACTTCGGACGCTTTGCCAGCCCGATCAGCAGCGACAGCGGAAATATGGCCAGATATGCAAAGTCGACCACGGTACCGGGCAAGAGGATCAGGGCCATGATAATCACGGCAAACACGGCTCCGGACGAACCCGCCAGCGCGATTGACAGCAGTAGCTTCGCCAGCAGTCCGATCACGATCAGCGTGCCGAGGTAGGCCAGCAGGTAATACCCGTTGCCCAGCCGCCGGTTGACGGGGTTGCCGAAGACCCAAAGGGCCCACATGTTCAGCAGCAGATGCCAGAAACCGAAATGGCTGAATCCGTAGGTTAGCACCGTGAGCCAGCTTCTGCCTGGGCCAACCGCCCAGGAATCGGACCAGCCGAACAGATAGACCAGCACGTTGACGGCAATCAGCACCGCGTTGGCCACGGGGACCTTGGCCTTCGCCGGCAACGGCTTGATTTCCAAGGGGATGGGAAAAAGCATCGTTGGGCTCCTTCTGTTTCGGTTTGGACGACAGAGGCTGCGCGCTCATCAAGGTTCATGTAGCCGGGCGCCGATTTTCGTAGCCAAAACACCGGAATCTCGGAAATTCGCGCCACACAACACCGGCTGGTAGCGCAGATTTGCACGGGGAAGGAACCACGAAGAGCGACGCAAACCGAGCTTAAGTCTCGTCCACGGAACGGTTTGCGTCGTCAGAAGAGCGGATGATCGTGGTCAGGCGCGTCAGCGCCCCGTCGAGCCCCGTCCGGCGGGGTCGCTCCGCCGCCACGGGGTCCAGCAGGTCGTACGCCCGGCGGACCGCCTCTTCCAGGCCGCCGAAGTCGGCCAGATACTGACCCAGCCGACCCCATTCCAGCTCGAATTCCCCCTGGGCCTGGTCCGGCGGGCAATAACGCGCGACCTGCCGGCGGACCGTCTCTTCGAGCTTTTCCGCCAGCCGCGCCTTGGCGTGCCGGAAGTAGTTGTCGACTGTGGCCGGCTTGACTGCCAGCGCCTCAGCCACCCGGGCTATGGTCAGCCCCTGGCAGAGCCGGCCGTAGAAGACCCGCAAGTAGTCGCCCTTGCCCTGGGCGTAGTATTCGCTGGCCAGCGATTCGACGGCCCGCTGCAGCAGGTCTTCGACCCAGGCGGCATAGAAGGCGTCGGTCTGTTGCTGCTTCGTCTTCTGGAGTTGCTGGACACATTCGGCCATCTCCCCTGCCAGCCGCGCCCGGCCGGCCCGGACCCGATTCCGATTGGAGAGGATCTTGCGGACCACGGCGCACAGAAGTGTCCGCAGCTTGGCCGACCGGTTCGAGACCCAGCGGACCAGCAGGCGGTGTTCCCAGAGGGCCTCGAAGGTCTGGGAGGCCACGTCCTCGGCGTCGTCGAGATCTCGGGCGCCGAAGCGGAGCGAGAAGCGGCACACCGGGCCCCAATAGTCCTTCAGAAAGCTGCCCCAATCCTCGGCGCTGCCCCCGGCCGCCAGCCGCTGGACGAGCGTCAAACGGGTCTGTGGAAAACTCATCCCACGCTCCGGCACTCTGCTGAACAACGCGTGCCCATAATCGTAGCCGGAAGGATCACCGGTTCAATCCTTCCGACGAACACCGCCTGGGGCTCAAACCATCCACTGGCGCCCGCTGTCGACGTGCGTCACTTTGATCTGCGGGCGGGGATCGCCCGAGACGAGCTGAAACGTGAGCGGAACCGCCGAACTGGCCAACACCTCGCCGCCATCCACGCTGGACTGCCCGACCTTTTGCAGTTGGTCCTTTTCCCGGCGATGTAGCTCGAGCGTCCACGACTGGCGGTCCAACAGCAGCAGCTCTACCACGCCGAGACTGGAGTAAAAGGGGATTTTCTCGCGGGTGCGGTCGTCGGGACTGGTGATCTCGACCAGCAAATCTGCACCGCCGCGCCAGTGCGTACCGCAGTTCTCGGCGCTGCCGTCGCGGAGGAACACGGCGACGTCGGGCACGCGGTAATTGTGCTCCCAGTCCTCAACGCGGTCGCTGAGGTTCACGCCGGGAAAGACCTCCGCGAGCCCGGGCCATCCCACGATTTCCTGGAGGACCGACGCCAGCCGGACTACAATCTCTTGATGTTCGTTATTCGGCATGGGCGTCATCATGTGTACTCCCTCCCAGACTTCGTCGTAGCGGTCTGCCCCAATCGCCTTCCGCTCTGCCTTGAGGCGCTCTTCCAGCCAGGGGTCTGTGACTAGGGTGGTCATCGATCGGGTCTCCTGTTTCAACCGGTTGTCAATCACAACACAACTCCCAGCAGTCGGCGGCGTTGCATCAAACAAGCCACGATCGCCCCGTGTCGACGTGGGTCACTTTGATCTGCGGGCGGGGATCGCCCGAGACGAGCTGAAACGTGAGCGGAACCGCCGAACTGGCCAACACTTCGCCGCCATCCACGCTGGACTGCCCGGCCTTTCGCAGTTGGTCCTTTTCCCGGCGATGTAGCTCGAGCGTCCACGACTGGCAGTCCAGCAGCAGCAGCTCTACCACGCCGAGACTGGAGTAAAAGGGGATCTTCTCGCGGGTGCGGTCGCCGGGGCTGGTGATCTCGACGATCAAGTCTGCACCGCCGCGCCAGTGCGTGCCGCAGTTTTCGGCGCTGCCGTCGCGGAGGAACACGGCGACGTCGGGCACGCGATAATTGTGCTCCCAGTCCTCTCGGCGATCGCTGAGGTTCACACCAGGCCGTACTTCCCCGAAGCCGGGCATCCCCACGGTTTCCTCGAAGATATACACGAATCGGGACACAAGCTGCTGGTGTTCGTCGCTGGGCATGGGCACCATCATGTAGATTCCTTCCCAAACCTCGTCGTATCGGTCCGCGCCAGACGCCTTACGCTCGTTTATCAGGCGACCTTCGACGTATGGATCAACCACCAAGATGGCCATCGGACGGATCTCCTTGCTTTCGGTGGGCAGGCGTGACGGTTCAAGCCCCCTCTAAGATATTATCGACCGCAGCAGGAACCGGAGCAACCGGCCGCGGCCATTTTGCCACTTTTCATTCTCCCTATCGGTCGATATTATGATGAGTCCACCGGAAGCAATTATCCCGGGCTGATCGCGGCAATCACCATGAAAACCGACGAACTTCGCGAAAAGTATCTGGCCTTCTTCGAGGGCAAAGGCTGCATCCGCCGCCCGAGTGACGTGTTGGCCCCCCGCTGGGACCCTACCGTGCTGTTTACGCCCGCGGGCATGAACCAGTTCAAGGACCATTTTCTGGGCCGCTGCAAGCTGGAGTTTACCCGCGCAACGACCTGCCAGAAATGTCTGCGGACGGGCGATATCGACAACGTGGGCCGGACCGCCTACCACCACACGTTTTTCGAGATGCTGGGCAACTTCAGCTTCGGCGATTATTTCAAGCGCGACGCGATCAATTGGGCCTGGGAATTCTGCACCCACAAGAAATGGCTGGGGATGGAGCCCGAGCGGCTCTCGGCGACCATCTATCTCGACGACGACGAGGCGGCCGAGATCTGGCTTAACGACGTCAAGCTGCCGCCGGAGAGGCTCCAGCGGATCGGCGAGGACGAGAACTTCTGGCCAGCCAGCGCCCCCAGCCAGGGTCCCGACGGCGTCTGCGGGCCGTGCAGCGAAATCTACTACCACTCAGCTTCCGGCGAGGTCGAGATCTGGAACCTGGTCTTCACGCAGTTTAACCGGGTGGGCTCGCCGCCGAACAACCTGCGGCCGCTGCCCAGCAAGAACATCGACACGGGGATGGGCCTGGAACGCACGGCCGCGGTGCTGCAAGGAGTCGAGACCAACTACCACATCGATATCCTCCGCCCCTTGGTCGAGGCCGCGGCCGAGGTCTGCGGCGTGAAGTACGAGCCGGAGACCGAGAACGGACGGCGGCTGCGGCGGATCGCCGACCATCTCCGCGCGTGTGCCTTTGCCATCCACGAAAACGTCTATCCCGGCCCCAACAAGGAGAAGTACGTGATCAAGCGGCTGCTGCGCCGGGCGGTGCTGGACGGCCACCAGATGGGCGTCAGTGAGCCGCTGCTGCACCAGTTGGTCGGCACGGTGGCCGAGCTGATGAAGAGCCCCTATCCCGAGTTGACCGTAACGGTGGCGCGGGTGGCCGACGTGATTGAGAAGGAAGAGAGCAATTTTCTCTCGACCATCGATGCGGGCCTGGACCGGATCCACCGGATCTTTTCACAGATGAAGAAGGAGCACCGGGGGATGGTGGCCGGGGCCGAGGCCGCCGACATGTTCCAGACCCACGGCTTTCCCCCCGAGCTGTTCGAGACCCTGGCCGCCGAACACAACCTCACCTTCGACTGGGACGGATACGCCCGGGAGATGAAACGACACGGCATCGAGTCGGGCGGCAGTCAGAAGGCCGAGTTGTTCAAGTCCGGCCCGCTGGAAGCGTTGAAGAAGGCCATGCACGGCAGCACTTTCGTGGGCTACGAAACGACCGAAGTGGACGACGTGAAGGTGATGGGCATCATCGCCCGCGATCAACTCTGCGACAAGGTTGACGAACTGGACAGCGAGCACCCCATCGTGCTGGCGCTGGACAAGACACCCTTCTACGGCGAGATGGGCGGCCAGGTTGGCGACGTGGGCGAGCTCAGCGGCGACGGATTCCGCTTCCAGGTGACCGACACCCAGGTCGACGGCCCGTTGACGCTGCACCACGGACACCTCCGCGAGGGCCAACTCATTCTGGGCAGTCTCCTCCGTGCACGGGTCGACGTCCGGCGTAGACAGGCCATTCGCCGCGCACACTCGGCCACGCATCTGCTGCACTATGCACTTAGAGAGCACCTGGGCGAGCACGCCCAGCAGCAGGGCTCAAAAGTGGACGACGACTTGCTGCGGTTCGATTTCACCAATCCCTCCGGGCTGGGGTCGGATGATCTGGCGCGGATCGAGGCCGAGGTAAACGCGAAGATCGTCGCGGATGCCCCGATTGGTTCGGAAAACCTGCCGCTTAGCGAGGCCCGCAAGGCCGGGGCGATAATGCTCTTCGGCGAGAAGTACCCGGACCTGGTGCGAATGGTCTCGATCGGCGAGTTCAGCAAGGAGCTTTGCGGGGGAACCCATCTGGAGCGGACTGGCCAGGTGGGATTGCTGAAGATCGTGGGCGAGGAGAGCGTGGCGGCGGGGACCCGACGAATCACGGCACTGACCGGCCGGGCGGCCCTGGAGCACGTCCGCCGCAACGAGGAGTTGCTGGGGCGAACGGCCGCCGCTCTGAAAGTGCCGGCCGAGGAGGTGCCCGAGCGGGTCGAGGCCCTTCTGAACGAGGTCCGCCAGTTGAAGAAGCAAGCGGCCGCTGAGGCCAAGCAGCGTGGGCCGTCGGCCGAGAAGCTGCTGGCCGAAGCCACCGAAGTCGCCGGCACCCGGATCGTGGTGGCCGAGCTTCCCCAGGCGGCTCCACCGGTGCTGCGACAATTGATCGACCAACTTCGCCGCAAGGCGGCGCCGGTGGCGGTGATGCTGGGAAGCCGGCAGGAAGAGGAAGGAAAGGTGGTGCTGGTGGCGGGCGTCAGCCGTGAGCTGGTCGAGCGGGGCCTCGACGCGGTGGCCTGGGTCCGCAGCGCGGCGGGCGTAGTCGGTGGCGGCGGCGGAGGCCGCCCCGACATGGCCCAGGCAGGCGGAAAGTCGCCGGAGAAGCTCCCCGAGGCGCTGGCTGCAGCCCAAACGGCCATCGAGCAGATGCTCGGCGAGACATAGTCTCTCGCCCGCCCCCTTTTTGAGTGGGCCTGACACAATACTGATCTTCACCCCAGTTGACACGCCTGGGGAGGCGGTCTATCATACCGGGTTCTGTTCGATTTCCCACGACGTTCTCAGGCGAGGGGCCCGGAAAGGGCCCGGTCTTTTTTGGTGCAAGTGATACGATGGCCGTTCCGAAACGAAAACACAGCAACTCGCGGACGGGCAACCGGCGGTCGCAAGACGGCATGAAACCGCTCCTGCTCGAGTATTGCGAGAAGTGCAGTATGGCGGTGCCCTCGCACACCGTTTGCCCCAAGTGTGGGCACTACATGGGCCGCAAGGTAATGGATACCGAGTCTTGAGTAGGATTGCGTTCCTATTTCCCGGACAGGGAGCCCAGCAGGTGGGGATGGGCCGGCGGTTGGCCGAGTCGGTACCGGCCGCGCGCCGGCTTTACGACCGGGCCGCAGAGGTACTGGGCTACGACCTGGCGAAGCTCTGCTTCGAGGGACCGGCGGAACAGCTCGACTCGACCGTTTGCAGCCAGCCGGCCTTGTTCGTCACCAGCCTGGCGGCCCTGGAGGCATTGCGGGCTGAGTCGCCCGAGCTAATCGAAGACTGCTTGGCGGCGGCCGGATTGAGCCTGGGCGAATACACGGCGATGGCCTTTGCGGACGTGATCGACTTTGAGGACGGTCTGATGCTGGTGCAGCGCCGCGGAGCGGCCATGCAGGAAGCTGCCGACGCCACACCGAGTGGAATGGTTAGCATTCTGGGGCTGGAACTGGACGAGGTCCAGGCGCTCTGCGAAGTAGCCCGCGAAGAGGAGATCCTCGAAGTCGCGAACCTGCTTTGCCCGGGAAATATCGCAGTCTCGGGCACCAACGCCGCGTGTGAGCGGGCGGCCGAGCTGGCCGAGTCGTTGGGGGCCATGAAGGCGGTGCCGCTGGCCGTGGCCGGAGCGTTCCATACCGAGATCATGCAGCCGGCGCTGCGGCCTCTGGCGGACGTCCTGGCCGATATCCCCATGCAGCCGGCGAGAATTCCGATCATCTCCAACACCGACGCCCGCCCCCATCAAGACCCGGAAGAAATCCGCCAGTTGCTCGTCCGCCAGATCCTTCACCCGGTGCGTTGGGAAGACTCGATGCGATACCTGCTACAAGAAGGGTTCGATCAGTTTCACGAGATAGGGCCCGGGCGAGTGCTGCGGGGATTGCTCCGGCGGATCGACCGCAAGATCACCTGTCACGAGGCCGCCGTTTGAGGTACCAGATTGTGGCCGGCACCACGACCAGAACCACGTGAGGTTCACCGCCGAAGCCCGCGGGTTGCGTCCCGTGGGGTTACGCGTGCGTTGAGAAACACCAGGAATCGCTCGTAGGGTGGGCAGTGCCCACGAAGAAAACGCTTACGTCTTTCATTTGGGATTTGGTGGGCAGTACCCACCCTGCTTTTTCAACGGGTTGTCAGACCCCGTAGGGGCTCAACAGGAAAACGCCATGACGGACGAGATTCACACTCGGATTTCGAGCGATTTGTCCGGGCAAGTGGCGATCGTCACCGGCGCGGCTCGGGGGCTGGGCCGCGCGATCGCACGAACCTTGGCCGCCGCGGGCGCCAAGCTCGCCTGTGTGGACGTGGACCAAGAGACCCTCACCGAGACGATCGACGCGATCCGTGCGGGGGGAGGCTCGGCCGAGCCGATCGCGTGCGACGTGACCGACAGTGGCCGCGTGACCGACGCCGTCGCAGAGGTTGTCGACAAGTGGGGCGGCCCGCATATCCTGGTCAATAACGCCGGAATCACCCGCGACACGATGATCATGCGAATGAAGGACGACCAGTGGGACGCCGTGATCAATGTGAACCTCCGTGGCACGTTCCTGTTCAGCCGGGCCGTCTCCCGTCCGATGATCAAAGGCCGGCGGGGTCGGATCATCAACATAGCCAGTGTTTCGGGCCTGATGGGTAACCCGGGCCAGGCGAACTATTCGGCCTCCAAGGCCGGAGTAATCGGGCTGACACGCACGCTGGCCCGCGAACTGGCTGCACGAAACATCACCGTAAACGCCGTGGCCCCGGGGTTCATCGCCACCGAGATGACTGCCGCCCTGGGGGACGATATCCTCCAGCAGCTCCATAAGCAGATCCCGTTGGGCCGGCTGGGCCAGCCGCAAGACGTGGCCGACGCTGTGTTGTTTCTGGCCAGCGAGGCGGCGGGCTATATTACCGGTCACGTGCTGACGCTGGACGGGGGATTGACGTCGTAGAGCACTCAAGTTACCTAAAATACGTTGGGGACCTATAGACACGGAAGGCGAAAGTCGTTATACCTTCTCTAGTTGTACCTCGCACCCAAAGAACCGTTTCGCGGCACGCGGCCGGCGAGAGGACGTTTCTCCGCTGCAACCAACCGATGTGCCGAGGGTAGCAGCCCCCAGAAAGTGGCGTTGGTGTAGAAGGTTGTGGTCATCTGCCATCTTCGCGCGGTTGTGTGGAAGTGAATCGGAGAATTGGCGATAGTGATATAAGTTTGGTTGGATAGTAAACGTGGGGAGCCATTGGAGCGCACCCCCAATAAATGCGCGTATCGGGAGGACCCTCAAGGTGGCCTCAGTCGAAGAACGAGTGATCGATATCGTTGCCGAACAGCTTGGCGTCAGTAAGGACCGGATTGCCCGCGAGACTTCCTTCGTAAACGATCTGGGGGCCGACTCGCTGGACACAGTGGAGTTGGTGATGGAGCTCGAAGAGGAGTTCGATATCAATATCCCGGACGATGCGGCCGAAAAGATCCAGACGGTCGGCCAGGCCATCGACCACATCCAACAGACCGTCGAAAGCAGCGAAACTTCCTCTTCCTGACGGGCTTCCATGAAACGGCGCGTGGTCGTAACCGGGATTGGTGCTGTCACCTCGCTTGGTTGCCGGGTGGAGGAGTTGTGGACTCGCATCTGCAACGGCGAGAGCGGTATCCGTACGCTGCAGCGTTACGACTTTTCCTCCTATCGGGCGCAGATCGGCGGTGAAATTCTCGACTGGTCCACCGACGGCTACGTCCCGTCGAAAGAGGTGAAGCGGATCGACCGCTTTGCGCAGCTTGGCCTGGTCTCGAGCATTGACGCCGTGAAGGACTCGGGAATTGATTTTTCCCGGGAAGATCCCTATCGCTGTGGTGTGATTCTGGGTTCGGGCGTGGGCGGTCTGCGGGAAATCGAGATTCAGCATACGCGGCTGCTCGTTAAGGGCCCCTTAAAGGTGTCGCCTTTCACGATCCCTAAGATGATGGCCAATGCGGCCAGCGGGCAGGTCTCCATAGCGCTGGGACTGCGAGGTCCGAACACCACCGTGGTCACCGCTTGCGCCAGCGCCACTAACGCCATCGGCGACGCCCTGAGAGTCATCCAATACGGCCATGCGGAGGTGGTGATCAGCGGGGGTACCGAAGCCGCCGTGACGCCGCTGGGCCTGAGTGCGTTCGCCTCCATGCGGGCCTTGTCGGAACGAAACGACGATCCGACCGCGGCCAGCCGCCCCTTCGATAAGGACCGCGACGGCTTTGTTCTGGGCGAAGGCGCCGGAACGCTGGTGCTGGAAGAGCTGGAACATGCCAAGGCCCGCGGTGCAAACATCTACGCAGAGGTGCTGGGCTACGGGGCCACGGCCGATGGGAGCCATATCACACAGCCCGACGAGAACGGAGCTGGCGCCACCCGCGCCATGTCGCAGGCGCTGGAGGATGCTCGGCTGGACCCCATGCAGATCGACTATATCAACGCCCACGGCACCAGCACCCCTCTGGGTGATCGGGCCGAAACGGTCGCCATCAAGTCGGTCTTCAACGAGCACGCCCGAGAAGTGAGCATCTCGAGCACGAAAAGCCAATTGGGCCATCTGCTGGGTGCCAGCGGCGGGGTAGAACTGGTGTTTTGTGTGCTGGCGCTCCGCGACGGCGTGATCCCGCCCACGATCAATTACCAAACGCCCGACCCGCTCTGCGACCTCGACTATACTCCGAATCAGGCCCGCCAGCGGAAAGTCAGCGTGGCGATGTCCAACAGCTTTGGCTTCGGTGGTCACAACGGCTCACTGATCGTGGGCCTGCCGGACGCCGGCGTCTAACTTGCCCCAGGCCTCCTGTTCTGCCCAATCTTCCCCGCGCCGGTAGCTTCCGCGACTTCTTCGGGTCATCGGTATTGCCCGCGGCCGGGTGCCTCCTTATACTGCTGGCCCACGTCTCGACCCAAATCCCGGTTTTCTGCTGACTTCGGCAAGGAGGCTGAAGCATGTTCTCACGATTCCTTCTGGCGGCCTTGATCATCGTAATAGCAGCGGGCCAGGTCTGTGCTCAGGCTCCGGCCGATCGTTCCGAGAACCCCACGGCCACCACTTGGCGCCCAGCCAGCGATAGCACGGCCGCCCCGCCGGTTACCGCCGATTCCTCCGGCCGGTCCGGCGCACGGGTCACCAACGGCAACGGCACCTTGCCCAACCGGCACGGCCAGATCTGGCGGGAGTACGACATCAGTCCCTACACCGTTCGCGTTACCAGCACCGAACGCCCGGAACAGGCAATCCTGGATTGGATCCTGCGAGAGACCGGCTACGAGGCCTGGCACTCCGAACCGCTGAGTATCCTCAGCGCTACCCGACGCACGTTGTACGTCTACCACACGCCCGAAATGCAGGCCGTGGTGGCCGGCCTGGTGGATCGCTTCGTAAGCAGCGAAGCGGAAACCGTCACCTTCAGTCTCCGCGTAGCCACGGTCGATCATCCCAACTGGCGTGCCCGGGCCCACAGGTTGATGCGCCCGGTGCCCGTGCAAACAGCGGGCGCGAAGGCATGGTTGCTGCAGAAGGAGGACTGCGCCTTGCTGATGGCCGAGTTGCGGCGACGCAACGACTACCGCGAACACAGCTCTCCGCACCTGATGGTCAACAACGGCCAGTCGACCCTAGTCTCGGCGTTGCGCGGGCGACCCTACGTACAAGACGTACTCCTGCGCAGCGACGTCTGGCCGGGCTTCGAGGCGGACATGGGCCACATCGACGAAGGATTCACTCTGGAATTCAGCCCGTTGTTGTCGACCAACCGGCAGATGATCGATGCCACGATCAAGTGCAACATCGACCAGGTCGAGAAGATGCTTGCGGTGATGATCGACGTACCCACGGCCGTGGCCAAGCGGCAACGGACCAGGATCGAAGTGCCCCAGATCATCCACTTCCGCTTCCACGAACGCTTCCGCTGGCCGGCCGACCAGGTGCTGCTGGTGGGCATGGGGATGGTGGCCCTGCCGGTGCCGGTGGACTCGAAGCCCCTGGTGCGCGGGCTGCCGCTGGGTTCCTCATCTCCACCCCGGGCCGACCTGCTGGTGTTCGTCGAGGCCAAGGGCCGAAGCGGCGAGGCCCCGCGGGTGACCCGCACGCGCAGGAACGAAGCCAAGACCTACCAGGGTCGCTATTGATCTGCCCGCCTCCCGGTCAACGGCGGCGGCGTTTTCGCCAGGCGCAGCCGAGGAGGATGAAACCGCTGCTGATCAACAGCACCAGCGTGCCCGGCTCGGGAACTATCGTCAGCGTGGCGCTGAGGAATAAGTCCTGCGAGGGCCGGCCACCCACGGCGGGCCCCAGCTCGGTGCTGTGGTCCGGGTACTCCCACCGCCACAACCAGTCGCCGGTCAGACCCGAACCG
>SDBV01002897.1_pt1 | contig 25580 bp, 23 predicted proteins | sample 2277081 | NCBI WGS metagenome assembly SDBV01 (sample SAMN10402039, study PRJNA504765) | marine sediment metagenome | isolation source: marine sediment core GS10_PC15, 223 cmbsf | place: Arctic Ocean: Southern Knipovich Ridge | collected 2010 | reverse complement strand
CAAGTGATGCTCGATGCCGATCTCGCCGCACTCTACGAAGTCGAAACCAAAGTACTGAATCAGGCGGTCAAGCGCCACGGTGATCGTTTTCCTGATGACTTCATGTTTCAGCTTTCAAAGAAGAAGAATGAGGGGGACGAAGACGTGACCCGCCGTCGCTCTGCGCTGAGCCTGTTCGGTGTCGTTTGAAGGAGCGTTGCGGCACCGTCAACAAAGGAGTCATGCGAACATATCGGCGCCGCGTTCTCTCTCATCCTGGAAGAGAAGATGGCGCTCGGTCTGTCCGCCGTTCGCCCCGACAAGGTGCCCCTCGGGCTGCTGTCAGAAGAGGACCTGTTGAAGCGCGCTCTCTCGGACCGGGAAAAGAGAGCCTCCGACGAAAAGATGGCGGTCATATCGAGCGACGGAAGCGAGATCTGGACCGACTATACCGTGACCAACCGAGCCTCCGGACGCTCCTACCGCGTGGCCCTCCGGGGTTTCGAGCCCGGACAGTCATACTGTTCGTGTCCTGACTTTCGCAAGAATACGCTCGGCACCTGCAAGCATATCATCAAGGTTCAGCGGGTCGCAAAACGCCTATTCCAGAAGGCAAGATGGAGCACACCGTACGCTCGCCGTTCGTTCGCGGTGCACATCGTCGAACATCTCATCAATCTCGCGGTCACGCTTGCGCATCAGTTTGAACAGTGCGCGGTACCTCTCGTGGCTGCCCTTTACTTCGTCGTCTATCAAATCGTGTACCTGGATGAAGATCCGCTCGCACGCCTCGGCGAGCAACCCTGCCTGGAGCGATCGGAACTTCTTCCAGTCGCGTTCGGGGACGGTGCTCATGGTGCCTCCTCTGTGTTTTTCGGCCTCTTGGGAAACCCTTATACGTGGTCCTGCGAAATTGGAAAAAAATGAAACAAGAAAAAAGGCCGCAGAAAGTGAATTCTGCGGCCTAAGTCCCTTACAGCGGGGTGGACGGGACTCGAACCCGCGGCCTCCGGCGTGACAGGCCGGCGTTATAACCAGCTTAACTACCACCCCATTTTTCAAGCAACGTGTCTAGCATATTGGGCGGAACAGGGCTTGAACCTGCGACTTCCGGCTTGTAAGGCCGGCGCTCTTCCAACTGAGCTACCCGCCCCGCCGCCTGAGAGCGACGGAGATTTAGCATCGGCCAAGCAGAGTGTCAACTTCATTTCATCTCACGACGACGACACTTGTCGGTAGCGCGAACAGGAAATTAAGAACAAAACATCTTTAAGGGATTGCCTTGTTTTATGATAACGTGTATTCATAATATCGTTGCACGTATGCGCTGAATATCATTAGAGAATATGGCTAAATGCCGCATCATCTCCGTTGCAAATCAAAAGGGCGGCGTGGGCAAGACCACGACGGCCGTCAACCTCGGTGCGTCCCTCGCAGCGGCTGAAAAGACCGTGCTGCTGGTCGATCTGGATCCCCAGGCGAACGCAACTTCCGGGTTCGGAATAGAAACGGACGATCTCAAAGTCAGCACCTACGAAGTGCTCATCGGTCACGCCACCGCCGCGCAAACACTGGTGCCGAGCGGGATGGATTATCTGGACGTGCTGCCTGCCAGCCGCGATCTTGCCGGCGCGGAAATAGAGATAGTGAACGCGGAACACCGGGAGTCCCTCATGCGCGAGGCCCTCGAACCTCTTCGCTCAAAGTACGACTTCATCATCATCGATTGCCCGCCGTCCCTCGGGCTGCTCACCCTCAACGCCCTGTGCGCCGCCGACGCGGTCATCGTGCCTCTGCAGTGTGAGTACTACGCGCTGGAAGGACTGTCGCGCCTGATGGAAACCATCGACATCCTGCGCCGGGAGTTGAATCGGAACCTCGATGTGGACGGGATCCTCCTCACCATGTACGACGGCCGAAACAACCTTTCGACCCAGGTGGCCAACGAGGTCAGGAAGAACTTCAACGGTCGGGTTTTCGAGACGGTGATTCCGCGCAACGTTCGACTGTCCGAGTGCCCCTCGTTCGGCAAGCCGATCCTCATTTACGACGCGCGGTCAAAAGGCGCCAAGCAATACCTGAAGCTGGCGCACGAATACCTGGAGATCAACCCGTGATCACCAGGACCAAAGGCACACAGCGGCGCGCTCTTGGCAAGGGACTCGGTGCTCTCATCCCCGGCGCCGGTTCGGGGCCGAGGAAGGGCGCGGGATCGAGGGACTACTTCCTGTGCCCCGTCGATCTGATCGCTCCGCAGTCCGACCAGCCGCGAAAGCACTTCGACAAGGAGTCGCTGGATCAGCTCGCAGCCAACATCCTCGAGGAGGGGCTCATCCAGCCGTTGGTGGTGCGCAAGATCCAGGATGGGTCATACGAGCTGATCGCCGGGGAACGACGCTGGAGAGCGGCCATGCTGGCGGGTCTCAAGGAGCTTCCGGTTGTTATCAAGGACGTGAACAAGAACAAGGCTTTCGAGCTTGCCCTGATAGAGAATTTACAGCGCGAGGACCTCAACCCCATCGAGGAAGCGGTTGCGTTTCGGCGACTGATAGATGACCACGGTCACTCTCAGGCAGAGGTGGCCGCGCGCATCGGACGTGACCGTTCCAGCGTAAGCAACAGCCTGCGACTCCTCAAGTTGCCCAACGAGGTCAAGGCGATGGTGCTCGACGGCAACCTCTCCGAGGGCCACGCGCGCGCGCTGCTCCAGGCCGGTTCTACCAGGGCTCTGATTGCCCTCGCGAGGACAGTCGTCGCCCGAGGGTTATCGGTACGTGAAACGGAGCGCCGGGCGAGATCCCTTGCGTCCGGGCCCGACAAGACAAAAAAAACATCAAGCCCCCACCTGAGCCCCCAGGTCAGGAACCTCAAGGATCGCCTGCAACGGGCGCTGGGCGCCAAGGTGAAAATTGTCGACGTCAAGGGCAAGGGGCGCCTGGAGATTACCTACACGAGCTACGAGGAGCTCGACGGCATTCTGGACAAGATCCTGAAGTAGTCCCGGCCGGGATGGGGTTAATCCTCCCGCAGACCATCCACATTGTATTCGGCGGGATCCACACCTTCGACGAGACGACGGGTGGCTTCCATGTCCGACGCGACCATCATCTTCACCAATTCTTTGAAGCTCGTCTTTGGCTTCCATCCGAGCTTCTTGCGCGCTTTTGCGGAATCGCCGAGCAACATGTCGACCTCCGCCGGCCGGAAGTACCTGGAATCCACAGCCACCAGAACGCGCCCATCCTTTGTGGAGACACCCACCTCGTCTACCCCGGAGCCCCGCCACTCCAGCGGCATGCCGGCGGTGTCGAAGGCTATTTCGCAGAACGAACGGACCGAGCGGGTCTCACCGGTGGAGATCACGAAGTCTTCCGGCTCGTCGTGTTGAAGGACCAGCCACATGGCCTCCACGTAGTCACCGGCGTACCCCCAGTCCCGCATGGCGTCCATGTTTCCTAGGTAGAGCTTCTCCTGCAACCCGAACTTGATATGGGCTATGGCCCGGGTGATCTTGCGGGTGACAAATGTCTCGCCGCGACGCGGGGACTCGTGGTTGAACAAAATGCCGTTGGAGGCAAACAGGTTGTAGGACTCGCGGTAGTTCACCGTGATGTAATATGAATAGGCCTTGGCGCAGGCATACGGAGATCTGGGTCGAAATGGGGTCTTCTCCGTCTGGGGAGACTCGACAACCTTTCCAAATAGCTCCGACGAGGACGCCTGGTAGAACCGTGTCTTGACGCCGGTCTCACGGATCGCCTCGAGCAGCCGCACAGTCCCGAGCCCGGACACCTCTCCGGTGTACTCGGGAATCTCGAAGCTGACACCCACATGGGACTGCGCACCGAGGTTGTAGATCTCGTCCGGCACGACCTTCCTCAAGATACGGTTGAGACTCGACGCGTCGTTCAGATCTCCGTAGTGCATGACGAATCGCCGGTCCTTGGAGTGGGGATCCTGGTAGATGTGATCTACGCGCTCGGTGTTGAACAGCGACGAGCGCCTCTTCACGCCGTGCACGTCGTATCCCTTGGAAAGCAGCAACTCGGCCAGGTAGGAACCGTCCTGTCCGGTGATGCCGGTGATGAGTGCCTTTCTTGCCATCTGAATAGTCCCTTTCTTTCAAGAACCTTAGGTACGCGATCAGGCGTACCCCTTGTGCACAACTTTTATCATCCCATTGTCTTCTTTTTCAACTCCACGGTCATCATTGACGCGAGCAGTCTTCGGGCCGGACCCAGCATCTCCTCCGCGCGGGCGACGAGCCCGAACAACGCGGCCGGCGCAATTCCCCTGTAGGACAGGCCGCCCGAAAGAAGGTAAAGCAGGATCGTGTGGGGCTCCACCCCTACGATCTCCAGATCGGGGAAGCGCCGCTCGAACTCAAGACGGTCGCGCACGAACACCATCCACGGCAGGGCGTCGTTGGCCGTCGACATGGCCCCTCCGCCTTCGAGCTTCCAGTTTTCTTCGCCCGGGTCGAAAGGCTCGTGGTGCAGGCGAGTGTAGATGACCCTGGACAACGGCGATACGAACGGTTCAATCATGATGCATCGCCCCCCGGGGGTGAGCACCCTTTGCGCCTCTTTAAAAAAAGCTCCCGCGTCGCTAAGATGATGCAGGACGTTGAGCATGAAGACGGCGCCCACGGCACCGTCGAAGAAGGGCATCTCAAGCGCCGACGCCACAATGTCCACCTGCGCTCCGGGCCGAACATCCATCGTCACGAGCCCGTCGACCAGTTCCCCGAGGAACCCTCCGCCGGAGCCTATCTCCAGCCTGATGCCCCCCGGCGCCACTTTGTCGGCCCACTCGAATCGACGATAGTAATGGGTATACAGCCGGCGCAAGAACGGCTTGCGCCTGATAAGCTCATGGTGAAGTCGCGTGGCCTGCGGCGAATCGAGATCGATCCCTTCGGATCGCGGATCGGCCAGCAAGGATTTGAGCAGCTCAGGGAGCATCTTCTTGATCTTCCTTTACGTCATTTCAAATTCATACGAATTTTGACCATTTGGCAACACGGGGTTAGTGTTGAATCAATATTGGATGAGAAGGATGGAGACCAGAATGTCACGCTCTTGTACCATTTCACTCCTCATGACAGTTCTTGTGAGCCTCGCCGGATGCGGCGGCGCTTTCAAGACCGGTGATTCCTGGGACCCCAAGGAGTCCCGCATGTTCGACGACGGGGTCGACCTGCTACAGGACATCTCCAAGCTCTCGGGGGAGTGGGAATACCAGGCAGAACAGGAACTGGAGGCCCGGACCCACCTGGCCGACATGGTGGCCGTCGTCAGCGTCCTGGCTGTGCAGACAAACGAGGATCTCGAAGGGATCGAGTCCAAGAAGATCGAAGTCAGGATAGAAGACATCATTTACGGCGACGCCCCCGGCAACGATCTGGCTCTGAAGTCAACCTCGAAATCTCTGGGCTATTCCCTGATACTCCGGCATGAGCAGCACCTGGTGGGAAAGCACATCATCTTCGTGAGGTGGTTTACAGAGGATGACGATTCCCTCGGCCATCACTTTCACCTCTCGCCAGCCTCGGGCAAGCTGGAAAAAATCGTCCGCAAATTGATCAAAGCGCGAAAAAAAGAAGAGGACGTCCAGAACGTCAACTGACTCCTGGGTTAAAAAGAAACCGCAAAACGGCAATTTCGTGTAGGGCCGGAGTTTATCTCCGGTCGCAAAGCTGTGTGTTTGCCAGATAATCGCGGATGGGGATAAACCCCATCCCTACTTTCTTTTCGCTAAACGTTACTTCCCGGGTGGGGTTACTCCGGGGCGCCCTTGAGATCGACCTTCTTGACCTCGGCCTTGGGCCTGGGGGCAGGGGCAGCGCCACCACCGCCACCGCGGGAGCCCGCGGGAGGAGCCTTGCCCGGAGCGGGCGGGCCCGACAGTGTGTTCTCACAACCCGCTACGCCCTCGTTCTTCTCGCAGAAGGCGGTCTTGATGCCCTCGGGGTCGCGACCGCGCATCTCGAACTTGTTGTTGAGCAGCCAGTTGGGGGACCCGGTGATCCCGAGATCGTCCGCCAGATTGTAAGAGGCGGCCAGCAACTCATTGCCCTCGTCACCCTCCAAACACTTCTTGATGACGTCGACCCTGATGCCGTCCTTGGCACACGCTTCCCACGAGCCCGGCTCTTCCTTGCCACGGTTCTCTGTCCAGGCCTTGTTGCGGCAAAGCACGTAATTCATAAACTTGTAGTTCTTGCCGTAGTGCTTCTGCGCGCAGATCTGACGGATATTCTCGTCAACCTCACCCTGGCCGTGCATGGAGGTCAGCTTGCCGTCGATGTCGCGGCCGATGAACTCGAGCGACATGTCGAACTTCCTGCGATCCTTGCCGAAGTTGGCGATGACCTCTTCCATGGCGTCGACGGTGCGCACGCCGTAGGGACACTGGCTCATAACGAAGACATTGATCTTGCTTTTGATCTCTTTGCGGCAAACCCTCTTGCCCTTGCAGCTCTTGTCCTCGCAGTCGACCTTGCCGTTGCCGGTGTTGTCCACGCCGTCGTCACAGACCTCGGCGTTGGGATCCCAATTGCGGCCCAGCGGGTAGACGTAATCCTCGCTGCCTTCCATTTTCTTGAGACGCCTCTTGAGGCGCTTGTAGCCCGCCTCTTCCTTCTCGACCGTGGGCCCGAAGATCGCGATGGGGAGGAAGGTCTCCTTGGACTTCTCGAACAGGGCCTTGCCCTCCGCATCAGAGTAGTCGAGCTCCTTGACCTCGGCGCCCTCGAAAGTGGAAGTGATGAAGGCGAGGAATCGATTGGGGTCGCATCCGCGGCCCTCGCAGCGCTTGTCGGCGATCACGGTTACGGGGATCTTCACCGGCGCGGGAATATCGGCGCAGTACTTCGGCTTCTCCTCCTTGAACTTGGCGCAGATGGCGCGACCGAAGGACGACTCCGAACGGCCGCCGCGATAGGGCTCGCCCGCGAGGAAGATGGTGGGGCTTCCGGTAGCCTTCTTGTCCTGAGATTTCTTGTTGGACTCACGAAGAAGGCCCTTGCCTTCGTCGCCCTCGTAACAGGACTTCATCTTCCCCTTGTCGATCTTGGCGGCCTCGACACATTTCTCCCATCCCTCGGGGATCTTGCGCCAGTCCTCGTTTTGGCACTTGAGGAAGCTGATCCACTGATCAAAATCACCGTGCTTGGAGGCGCACAACTGAAGGATGTTGCCCTGAACCTCGGCCTCGCCGTGCATGGAGGTCAACTCTCCATCCTTCTCGCGGCCGATGTACTCCGTATGGAAATCGACGTTCTCGCCCATTTTCTCGAGCACCGGAATGATGGCCTGCAGAACCTTCACTCCAAAGGGGCATTTGGACATAAGATGAAAGTCGAGACTGATCTTTTCGGAAACGACCGATTTCTCACCATCCTTGTCTCCCTCGCCATCCTTTGTTTCGCCGCATCCGACGACCAGGAAAAGCCCCAGGGCGACTGCCAGAAGTTTGATCATTGGTTTCATTGACAATTCCTTCCTTGACTTCGATGCTCACGGCATCATCAGTGCTGATATTTCAAACTATTGTTTTGAAAAATGAACAATGCAATCCTTTAATAGCATCCCGATACCGTGTCAAGAACCACAATGGGATCAAAGCTATTCCGAATCCCGCTCTTTTTTCCGGCGCCAGGGAGGTAAGGGGCCGTCAATCGCCCACAGGCCCGTTTCCAGAGCAACATATAGGGCGCGTGCGAGAACAAACTTCGACCTGCCGGCGGAAGTGGCGAGCTCCTTGACCGTAAGCCAGTCGCTTACCGATTTTATTTTTTCATCTATCTCCGTGGGAAAATTGAGGAGGTCGATCAACTCCGGCAGGATCGGTGTTGGTGCGACCAGGCAGGCGCCCATCTCGTCGAGCACCACCGCCGCCTTAATATTCTGAACATCCCGCAACACCTTCTCCTTCACGAAGTTGAACGGGTTTATGGACAACTCGAGCACACCCGACCGACATTCGGCGCCGCGATAATACTCGTAGTTGCCTTCCCGCCACCCCATCAACTCCTCCAATCTTGAAAGAACCTGATCCTTGATATGCCCGAAAAGATGGACCGCGGTGAGCATTCCCAGGGCGATGAGGGTGTCGCCCATGTGCCCGTTGAACTTGGGGAGAAGAGCCAGCGCCATTTCGAGCTCCATCCGGTCGATGATCCCCTTCTCGACCAGGAACTCGCCGAGCAGCTCCTTGGAATCGTTGGATCCCACGTAAACCGGATTGCCGTTGACAAGGTAGACCTCCTTGCGCCGCTGGTCGCACTGACACACGAAGAGCCCGGACTCCCTCTTGGCCGCAAGGGTCAGCAGAACCTCCGTGGGAGCCTCCATCTCCAGGAAACCGCGCCTGTCGGGGGTGGCCACATCGTTCACATCGCAGGTGGGCGTGTAAACCGGGAGATGACGCGCGAGCTCCGGAAAGTCGCTCGACGGGTGGAACTTATGCCCGTCCAACGATATCTCGGTCTGGGGCCCTATCCTGTCGGAGTAGATCAACTCGATGATGTGCGCGTAAGATGTGGGACCGATGGTCAACCCCTCGGCTATCCTCGCCAGATATCGACCCTCCGACCGGAATGTCTCGCTCTCGGTGGTGACCGGAGTCCCGTCGGATTCCTGCGGTTCCACCTCCAATCCCGCAAAACGGTTGGTCAGATCGAGGCCGTCGGTCTGCGCATCGAGAATAGCATCCGTCACCAGCTCGTTTGCGGTGATCGGTGTTCTCTCGGGCATGGTATCGGGAGTGGAGCTCCTCTGATCCCGCAGGTCGACAGCGCGCCGGACCAGCCTGCCCAGATCCTCCGGGAGCACCTCTCGACCGGTGGATGCGAGAAACTCTTCGAGCCTGTCGGCGAACTGCGCCGCCGACTGATACCGCTCCGACGGCTTCCTGGCAAGCGCGCCGCGGAGTATCTCCATCACGCCGCTGGAGATCCGTTCCGCGTTGTCGTCGAGGACCTCCGTTCGACCGTCCCGGATATTCAGCATCACGCTGAGCCGGCTGTTCCCCGAAAAGAGCTTTCGCCCGATCAGGAGCTCCGACAACACCACTCCCGCGGAGTAGACATCCGCCCGTCGATCGACCTTGCTTCCCTCGACCTGCTCCGGCGCCATGTATCCGAACTTGCCCTTGGCGATGAACTTGATGGGCCTGTATCTGTTCGAGTCGATCTGCGCGATACCGAAGTCCCCGATCTTCACGTTTCCATCGATGGACAGGTAGATGTTCGAGGGCGAAAAATCCCTGTGGACCACCGACATCGGGTTCCCATTCACGTCCTTCAACCGGTGTACGTATTCCAGGCCGGCCAGACACTCGATGATGATCCGGATGGCAATCGCCTCGTGGTCGTCCCCCCAGGGGAACAGGCGCCTGGAAAACCTCCAGCAGTCGAGCCCCTCGACATATTCCATGACCATGTAAGCCTGGCCGTCCATCTCGCCGAAACCGTGGATCTTGACCACGTTGGGATGGTCCATCTGCGCGGCGAGCTGGGCCTCGTTGATGAACATGGCCAGGAACCATCGATCCCTGCAGAGATCCGGCAGGATGCGTTTTATGACGACCGGCTTCTCGTCCCGTGGTGAACCTGTCTTCGTACCGAGAAAGATCTCGGCCATTCCGCCGTGGGCAAGCTTGGAGATCAACTCGTACGGGCCGAAGGGAACTTGCGCCGTTTCGTTAGAAAAACCGGTATTCAACGGGAATCCTTCGCAACTATCTATTCACATCCGGGGGTCTCGATTAAGCACACATTCCGATCCACCGTTCCCAACCTTAACTGGAAGTAAAATTGTTTACCACGATAAATGGTTCTAGTAACTCGCTCGAAATACTATCATCAGGTTCAAGCTGGCCTCCATCATCTTCCCCTTCCCCTCGCAGGGGAAGGCCGGGATGGGGTCAACTGAACCGACGGGGAAGGAATAAAAATTGTCCAGCGTTCGATATGATTTTCATATGCCGGACGCCGTGCGCTCGGTCTTCAATTCCTTATCGAAGGCCGGCGAGCGGGGTTATCTGGTAGGCGGCTCGTTGAGGGATCTGTTATCGGGGCGGCCTCCGGTGGACTGGGATCTGGCAACGACGGCCACGCCGAGGAGGATCATGGAGATCTTCTCCCGTGTCGTCCCCACGGGCATCGACCACGGGACGGTCACGGTTCTCATTGGTAACGACGCGCTGGAGGTCACGACCCTTCGGGGAGATGGCGCGTACACAGACGGCCGACACCCGGACAGCGTGGTGTTCATCAAGGACATCGAGGGGGACCTGGCCCGGCGCGATTTCACGATCAACGCCATGGCCTGGGAACCCGGCGAGCGCATCCTCCACGATCCGTTCAATGGCCGCGACGATCTGGCCGCGAGGCTCCTGCGCGCCGTGGGGGATCCGGTGGCTCGATTCACGGAGGACGGCCTGAGGGTGATGCGCGCCGCCCGATTCGCCGCCACCCTCGATTTCGACATCGAGAAGAAGACGCTGGAGGCGATACCGATGGCCGCGCCGAAGCTGGTCGTGGTATCCATCGAGAGAAGACGCGACGAGCTGCTCAAGACCCTGATGGCTCGCGCCCCGTCACGTGGTCTTCTTATAATGAAGGAATACGGAATGTTCGATCATCTAATCGACGAGGTCCACAACTTGGTGGACGGTCAAAATGAGCCCGTGCAAGGCGCGTGGAAACGGACCGTGCGACGCGTGGACTTCTGCCCGGCCGAAAACGCTCTCAGGCTGGCCGCGCTGACGCTCGACGCGATCCCACGACCCCGTGAGCCGTTCGAGTCTCTTCGCCTGGACAAAAAGACGCACAAGAAGGCATCGCGACTTCTCAACGTCGGAAAGATTGATTACCGAAGCGACTGGAACGACGCCCGGATTCGCCGTTTTCTCTACGATACGGGCGTGGATATCGCCTTCGACATCATCACCCTGTGGAAGGCGGACCTTCGCGCGGCCGACGAGAACTTCGGGGTTGCCGACGAACTGCTCGACAGGGTGAAGCGCGCAATGATCTCCGGAGATCCGCTCCTCGCGAAAGATCTGCGCGTGGACGGCGATGACCTGATGAGAGACCTGGAGCTGCTGCCCGGTCCGCACCTGGGAAACCTGCTCGAGCGCCTCCTTTCTCACGTCATCGATCACCCGGAGGACAACGAAAAATCAAAGCTTATCGACATCGCCCGGCAAATGCTCGCCAGTTAAAGCCGGCCGCTTTCATCTTCCCCTTCCCCTCGAACGGGAAGCCTGCCCGCCGCTTGCCTCGCCGTAGCCTTGGCGTAGGCGGGTAGCCTTGGCGAAGGAGGGGCCGGGATGGGGTTGTGGGCACATTCACCGATCTTTTCCGATCCGGCACAATAATCGGATAGAATATGCATTATAAAAGCGAACCGAAGGTAGGAAGCATCTGATGACAAGTTACACACTGGCCCGGTCATTGATATTAGTATTGCCGTTTCTCATGGTGCTTTCTTGCGGTAACCGAACCAGCCCGGTGCTCGGATGCCGTAACCACGGGGACTGCGACGACGGAATGATCTGCGTGGACGAGGAGTGCGTCCCGGTTGGGACGGATACGGATGTTGACACCGACACGGATACCGACACGGATACCGACACGGACACTGATACCGACACGGGCACGGACACCGACACGGATACCGCTACCGACACCGACACGGGCACAGTCACGGACACCGACACGGGCACAGACACGGACACCGACACGGGCACAGACACGGACACCGACACGAGCACAGACACGGACACCGACACAGACACCGACATAGACACGGATACGGATACCGATACGGATACGGACACAGATACGGATACCGATACGGACACAGATACGGATACCGATACCGACACGGACACTGATACGGACACAGATACAGATACGGATACCGACACGGACACAGATACGGATACCGATACGGACACAGATACGGATACCGATACCGACACGGACACTGATACGGATACAGATACGGATACCGACACGGACACCATGTGCGGTACGCTCGACGATGATTACGATGGTGACGGTTGGACCGAGAATCAGGGTGACTGCGACGACTGCGACGACCAGGTCGGTCCCATGGCCCTGGAGGTTCCGGCCAACGGTATCGATGACAATTGTGACGGGACAACCGACGAGCCCATCATGCCGTGTGACTGCACCACCTCGGCCTCGTGGCCGGACGCCCTCGAGATGTGCGATCCCAATTTCTACTTCTCCCCCAACGCGTGGCATTCGGGTCCGGGAGGAGATCCGCTGGCCAACGGTGCGCTCGATGTGCTCACGCGGCTGGGCTCCTTTTCCAACGATCTCGGCGTGAAAGCCGGCTGCCGTTACGCGGTCATTTCCAGCGGCATAGTGGGCTCTTCCAACCCGCAGCCGGGAACCGCCTTCGGAGGCATGAGCACGCCGGATCCTGCCCCGGACTACAACGGATCCCAGATCTTCGGCCCGGACGGGAACAGTTGCCACGACAACGCCCAGCTCATGGTGGCCATCTACACGCCCGCAAACGCCTATGGATTTTCGTTCGACTTCATTTACCTGAGCACCGAGTATCCGGAATGGGTCGGGATGAGCTTCAATGACGCGTTCTACGCGGTCCTCGAAGCAGCCTCGACGAACGGCGGATCATCGACGAACATCGCCTTCGATCACTCGCCGGTACACGAGGAGATCTGCGTCAACTCCGCCTTCTTCGAGGACCCGCCGGAGACCAACCTGGACGGCACCGGCTTCGGATGGGATTCATCCATGATGCAGCATATCGGCGGCTCGACCGGGTGGTACAGGACCGAGTGGCCCATCGTCCCCAACGAGGTGTTCTTCCTGACGTTCTCTATCCACGACGAGAGCGACGGCATATACGATTCTCTGGCGATAATCGACAACTTCCGCTGGATGTTCTACTCCCCAACCGGAATGACCCATCAGCTGTAATTGACCATTATCTATCGTCGCGATAAATCCCTGTCATGATCTGGCCGTTCGCCAAGCAGAAGCGTTTCGATCCCGAAGACATCGCCCCCAATGGGTTATTCGACGCGCACCTGCACCTCCTGTGGGGGATGGACGACGGCCCCTCGGATCGGGCGGGCACCATCGAAATACTGGACGGTCTTCACGAGCTTGGCTACGTGCGCGTGGCCGCCACTCCACATCGAAACCCCCGGATGTTCCCCTTGCACGGGTCGCAAGAGATCGAAACGGCAATCGCGGATATCGCCGGTGAGCGCGGCGGGATCGGGCCCGAGATCGTGGCGGGCGCCGAGATCATGTTTGACGACAGCTTCATGAACGGCCTCGAAAATGGATCCCTGCCGCGACTTGGAGCCGGCAACACTTACCTGGTGGAGTTCGGAACTCATCCCAGCGCCATCCCCAATGCCTTCGAGGAGACTGTCTTTCGACTGCGAACCAGGGAGATCGCGATCGTCATCGCCCACGCCGAGCGCCACTATGATCTTCAACAAGACCAGCGGCGCGTGGACCTGCTCAGAAGAGGCGGGGCCATGATCCAGATCGACCTCATGTCCCTCATCGGCGGATACGGACGAGACCCCATGAAGACCGCGTGGCGCTTTTTGGAAAACGGCTCGGCGGATCTGGTGGCTACCGATCTGCACAACGCCGCATACATGGGCGAGATCGCCAGGTCACTGAGCGAGCTGGCCGAATGGGACGAGGCGGAGCTGGTTCGCCTTGCCTCCACCAACCCGCGCCTGATTCTGGCCGGCGATCAGTGGGAAATCGAGCGACATGAATAAGATCCTGGTCAGGTTGCTCATCTCCGCGATCATCGCCGCCCTCCTTGTATGGTGGCTTGTCTCCCAGGGATTCGACGTGATCCCCTCGTGGGGATCGATCGAAGAGACCATCGCGCCGTTGAACCTGGCGATCTACGTGGGCCTGTTCTCCCTCTTCCATATCCTGCGCGCGTGGCGATGGACCTACCTTCTTCGCCCCTTCGCCCGGGTTCCCACGGGTACAATGATGGAGACCGCGTTCGCCGGTTTCATGGCCATTCAGATGATGCCCCTTCGCACCGGGGAAGCCGCCCGGCCGTACCTTCTCGACAGGTACACGGGCGCCTCCAAGAGCGCCCTGTTCGGAACGATCGCCATTGAGCGGGTCATCGACGGCCTCATGGTCTCCGCGTGGCTCACCATAGCCCTCTTCACCATCCCATCGGACGCGAGCTCCTACGTGTGGGTCCTGAGGCTCGTTCCGGTCACTATCTTCACCGTCGCTTTGGCCCTGCTCATCGCGTTTCATCACGCCCCGTCCCTCGTGAGCCGACTCCTCAAGAAGATCCTCGGCCTTGTCTCCAGGAGGCTCGCGGACTTCACGGTCGGAGTCATCGAGCGATTTCACGGCGGCCTCGCGGCTCTGCCGGACATGCGCAACTTCTGGGCGTTCGTGGTCATCACCGCCGCGTACTGGTGCATCAACGCCGTCGCCTTTCTGGCGCTGGCGCGTGGTTGCGGGCTGGATCTTCCGGCCGCCGGCGCGGTCGCGGGGATGGGAATCCTGGCGGTGGGCATTCTCCTGCCGGCGGGCCCCGGGTACTTCGGCAACTTCCAGATCGCCGTGCTCGTCGCGCTGCAGATGTACATCCCGGATGCCGCGCAGAGCGATCGCGCCGCGGTCTTCATCTTCGCGCTGTACGTTCTGCAGACCGGACTGACCATTCTCTTCGGCGCGGGGGGCACCCTGGCATTGAAACGCAGACCGGTCGTAAAGAGAACAAAGGAAAAATAGATCGCTCAACGGTCGGTCGAACCCCGAAAAAATGTGTCTGGCCCCTCTGTAAGCACCTCTGCAAGTTCAGAACATTACTGTCAAAATGGTGTCTGATGGCACCTTCTGCAAACGCGATTGAGACCGTCCAGAGCGTCAGGAACCGGTACGTCCTCTGCGGGTGGCACAACTGATATTTCTTTACAAAAGACAAAAGCTCTTTACATTTACTCGTTCTGCGTTAGCTTCTTAGTAAAAGGAGGGAAAAATGACAATTTCCTTGGTTTCTGAGAAAGGGCAAATTACGTTGCCGGCCGCTGCACGGCGGAAAGTCGGAATAGAACCTCGGGATCGGGTTGTGATAGAAGCTACGGATGACGTTATTATTATCCGGCCGGTGGTGGATTTTTTTAAGTTTGAAGGTTTTCTCGGTGATGCGTTGCCCGATGAAGAGGAGCAAGAGGCCATGTTAAAATCGGTCGCCGAGCACCTGCGGAAGGACACGCCATGAAGTCGGTGTTTCTCGATTCCAATGTGTTTTTGAGATTCTTCACAAGAGACAATGCCGGGCATCACGAGCGGGCGGCAGAGCTTTTTCGCGAGGCAAAAAATGACCGAATTTCACTGGTGACCGGCCCTCCTGTGTTGTTCGAGATAGCCTGGACCTTGAAGGCAGCCTACAAACAGCCCAATGAAAAAATCCTCACCGCCATCGACGCTATCAGGGCTTTGGCGGGCATCACGTTGATAGATGGGGATATAGTCGAAAAAGCCGTCTGTCTCGCGAGAGATCGTGGGCAGGAGTTCGCCGATGCATACATAGTCGCCCTGGCTGAAACCGTGGGTGTGGACGAAATAGCGACCTTCGACACCAAGCACTTCAACAAACTGAAAATACCCCTGTATAATTTCTAACCAACCCCGAAAAAAAGGCACCTCCGAAAATGGCACCTTCTGAAAAGGAGGGGAACCGGCTACTTTGCCATCTTCTCTATGAGGATCTCGGCGATCTCTGGTCGGAGGATGCGGGAGTCGGGTTTTCTCCCGGCCATAAGATCCGCGCGCACCTGCTTTCCGGAGATGAATACCGGCTTCTCGTCCGGATGGTTTTTCATCAAATCCACGCGCCCGATGGACTCGTAGAAGGCCGCGAAACCGACCTTGACGGGTTTGATGTGCAGCTCAGCGGGCAGATCGTCGAAGATCTCCTGGGCGTCGAAGTCGCCCCAGATCGCCGTGCCGTCATCGTAAGGCGCGTCCGCGTGCTTTCGACCGATGACGATGTTGGAGAAGCCGAAGTTCTGCCGGTAGACGGAGTGCATGATCGCCTCCCTGGGCCCGCCGTAGAACATCTTGATATCCAGCGCCCAGATCTCGAACTGGTCGTTAAGGTCGTAGCCCTTCTCATTCCACAGGGCCTCGTCCCTGTCGCCCTGGCCCAGCAGCTTGAAGTCGCGCAGGCACTCGTAGGTTCGCATTCGCGTGGCCGCGTCCACGTCGTCGCCCTTGGTCTCCCCGACCAGCGGATTGAGGATCACCCCGGCGAACTTCCCCGAGCGGGTCAGCTCCTCCATCGCGTGCACCAGCGCATACTCGTGAGCCCTGTGCAGCGGGTTCCGGGTCTGAAACGCAACCACCGCCTCCCACTTGCGCTCCTCGATGCGTGCGCGGGTCTTTACTGGCGGCAGCACGTACTGGCCGAAGTGGGGGTTGGCAGGCCTTGCGAGAATACGAATATCGCCGCCCACGAGGGTCTCCCGGGGATTGTCGTTCGCGATGCGGGCGCCCGGGTGATCGGATCGTTCCGTGCCGTAAACACCCTTATTGTAACGCGCCTTGTCCCAGATGAAAATCGAGGAAACGTCGATTGTCCCGAGCAAATCACCTTCCCCGTCGACAAGGGCCGCGGTCTTGCCCGGCTCGAGGGTTCCCTTCTCCGCCTCGGAGATCGGCAGGGACAGGGGAATTCCCCACACGTACTTCCCGCCTTTCGACTCGATGGTCATGGTGTCGAGCACACCGTTGAAAACGCTCTCGTCCATGAATCCGGTCAGGGGGCAAAGGGTGCCGTCGGCGATCCTGTCCGCGGTGGAGCGATCGGCTTCCACTACGACTATCTTCGGAAGCGATGCGGCCGCCGTCTTGAAATCGGCCTCCTCGTCTCGCGAAACGATACGGTTTACCGGAGCATCAATGCCTCCGTGCCAGGGTACGAGATGTGTCATGGGGGTTTTCCTTCCTGCGAAATCGCTTGCATACGAGTTTGAAACCCGATTCGTTATTCAGCATACGACCTATGTCATTTTCGGCTGAAATCATACCTCTTTGACTGAAAAAACATTGACATAATAGTAGTATTACGTAGTATCCAGCCTCGTTTTTTGGGCGTTTCCCTTGAAAGCTGTGGGCGCCGATTGGAGCAGAACGATGAGCTCGTCAATTGGACTTGTCGGAAAAAAGATCGGCATGACGCAGATCTTCAATGCGGATGGAAGCCGTGACGGAGTAACCGCCATCGAGCTCGGACCCTGCGTTGTCGTGCAGAAGAAAACCATCGAGAAAGACGGCTACACAGCACTCCAGATCGGTTTTGATGACAAGCCGGAGCGCAAGGTCAAGCGCCCCGAGGCCGGTCACTTCGCCAAGGCCAAGTCGGCCCCCAAGCGCTTCTTGCGCGAGTTTCGCGTGCCGACGGAGCTGGCCGACAAATACGAAGTCGGTCAGGAGATCAAGACCGACCTTTTCAACGTAGGCGACAAGGTCGACGTGGTGGGAACAAGCAAGGGCATGGGGTTTGCAGGGGTCATGAAGACCTATGGTTACAAGGGCGGCAAGGCCACTCACGGTGTGCACGAGGTGTACCGCCACGGCGGATCCCTCGGACAGTGCATGACACCCGGGCGCGTGATGAAGGGCAAGAAGATGGCCGGTCGGCACAGCAACAAGCGCATCACGGTCCAGAACATCGAAATCATGCGCATCTTCGCGCAGGACAACATCATCTTTGTCAAAGGGCCGGTCCCCGGCTCGCGCAACGGCCTCGTCCAGATCCTCCCGGCCGTCAAGTTCTCCTAGACGATTGTCATGGTTGGCGGGCGCCGCCGTACTGCGGATCATTTCTCCCTGCGCGCGAGGCGCGAGAGCTACCCCGCACGATCGATTTACAAACTTCAGGAAATCGACAAACGTGTTCACCTGTTCAAGAAAGGTGACAACGTTCTCGATTTGGGGGCCGCCCCGGGCTCGTGGACCCTGTACGCATCGAAAGCGGTGGGACCTACCGGCAGAATAGTGGCGGTGGACCGGGCCGAGTTGACCATCGGCGCCCCGGCAAACGTCACTTACGTAAAGGCCGACGCACTGGCCATCGAACCCGCCGAGTTGATCGCCCTGATCGACGCCGACGGGTTTCAATCGGTGATCTCCGACATGGCGCCACGTACCAGCGGCCAGAAATTCGTGGATCAGACCCGATCGTACAACCTCTTTTGCAGAGCCCTCGATCTCTCGGTCGCGCTTTGCCGGCACGGTGGGAACTTCGTCGGCAAGATCTTCCAGGGCGAGGACTTCGAAAAGGCCAGGGGTCTCGTCAAAGAGGCATACGTGAAGACCCGCATCATACGACCCACCAGCGTGAGGTCCGAGAGTTACGAGACCTACATCGTCGGATTGTCGCGGCGGTAGGCGTGCAAAACGATAACGTGTTACTATTTCATGGTGATGAGATTGATTTCAGCATTCGTCACCGCCCTGGCTCTGTTCCTTGCGGCCACGGCCTGGGCCGGTGACAATCCCGAAAATTCCGCGCGCCAGTTCGTCCAGGGGCACGCGCGCGCTCTCGGCATGGACTTCCCACAAGCGACGCTCGGCGGTGCTTCCCACAGCGTCCACCTCGGTCAACACATCCTCTCCTTTCCCGTATTCCATCGCGATCTTCCGGTATTCTTCCATTCCGTAACCATTCAGATCGACGACGAGATGCGTGCGCGGCGGGTCACGGCAGTCACTCCCGGGAAGATCGATGGGGACACGGTCCATCCATGCCCCGACGGGGAACCGGCGCGGGACTGGGCCCGCATGCTGGACCTCAATCCCAGCATGGTCCTGTCGGGATGGCTCCGCGACCGGGAAGAGGGGTTGATCCCGGCAATCCGCGTGGATGTCCATCCCTTCGCTTTTGAGCCTTACTCGATCTACCTGGACGCGCGATCCTTGAACCCCGTGGAAACACAGCCGCTCATGTGGACCGCCGATCCTCTGGGCTCGGTGTTCAGGGAAAATCCCATAACCACTCCTGACGTACAGGCCGTTTCCTTGCAGTACCTGGACGAGCCGAAGGATATCCTGGAGGGCGCGTACGCCCACGTGGGGCGCTGTCTGGATCCCGAGGAGTGCCCCGAGACGGAACCGACAGCATTCCCGGACGACGACGGTAACTTCATCTTCGAACCCCATCTGGGGCCGTACACGTTCTACGATGCCTTTTCAGAGGTCAACGCCTACTACAACACCAGTCGGATCAACCACTGGGCACGGGAGACCTTCGGCTGGGAGGGGCTGTTCCAGGACAACACCTGGATACACGTGAAGGTCGGGCAGGCCTGGTACAACGCAGCGTTCTACGGGGGCAACGACGAGATCGCGGCCTTCATAGTCTTCGGCCAGGATGTTATCGACTTTGCGTACGACGCGGACGTGGCGTTCCACGAGTTCGGCCACGCCATCAACCGTTCGATCCGAACACACCCCTGGTACCTCCGGGACAGCTACGGCATGGACGTGTCTCCGTTCGGAATAGAGGAGGGGCTTGCGGACATCTGGGCAACCACCTACTCCGGCGATCCCGTCATGAACAGCTACGTACTCTTAACGCGCACCGCCGACAACGACCTTGTCTGCCCCGATGATCTCATGTCCGAGGGACACATGGAAGCGCGCATCCTCGCCGGGTTCGGATGGGATGTGCGGCAACGGATCGGCGCGCATGCGTGGGACCAAATTGTCTACCGGACCCTCCTTTTTCTGGAGTCCAACGCAACGTTCGACGACTTCGTGGAGGATCTGGCGAAATCGGCGGAGGATCTGGCGGATGAGGCCCTGCTTCGCCCTTCGGACTCCAAAGGGTGGCCCGATATGGAGGCGGGCTTCGCGGACATCATCATGGAAGAGGGAGCGGCCCGCGGCCTGTTCGACGAGGAATGCCTCCGGCGCCTGGTCCCCCTGCCCGACGGAACGCCGAGGCGCGTCTACGGGTACGGCAGGGAGAGAACCAACAAGAGAAACCGTCCAACGGGCCTCCAGTGGAAGATCACCGCGAAAGACGACACAAAGGCATTCAGACTCTACCTGGCGTGGCGATACCCGGATCCGGACGAGGTCGAGCCCGGTTACCGAGTCCACATCTCCCGTGGGCAACCGGTTGGGGTCACCTGGCTCAACGTCGACGACGTGGACGAAGGCCTTGACGAGTTCACTGTCATGGCGGATCTGACTGTGGAAAACTCACCTGAATTCGTGGACTTCCCGGTCTGCGGGCTGGCGCCTCTTGAGGAGGGTGAAGATGTGTACGTCTTGATCTCCGCGAACACGGAGGAGCGAATCTTCGTGGTGGACGGGGAGGCGTTCTACCTGACTGCACAACCACCTCCGCTCACCGACGGTGGCTTGCCGATCGCATCCGTCGCCGCCGCCGGAGGGGGACTCTCGTGCAACCATTCGGCGTGTGGATCGACCGACGGTGCCCCGTCCACGCTGGCCGCGATATCACAGATCCTGCAATGATTCCTTTTCAGGACTGCTCCAAAAAGGCTATAGTGCGCGCAACCGACACATTGGTCGAGGCCCTCCAGCCTCAAAAAAGAGGTGTGAAATGAAAAAGCAAATCAATACGTCATTGTTCCTTGTAGCCGCAGTGGTAATCTGCTCAGGGTGCGGCCAGGATGTGAAGATGGTCGAAGTGGAACCCATGAAGATGCGCTTTTCCAGAAAGACCCAGAGCGACAAGATCACAGCCAAGGCGCTTGATATAATCAGCGCCGAGGTGCCCGGAGTTCACTTCACCTACTCGTCCGAAAACCCGGCTGTAGCCTCGGTCACATCCGACGGGCTGGTCAAGCCGGAGGGAGACGGGTCCACCCACATCGTCGCGAAGACGAAAGAAGGCGTCACGGGCGAGTGCTTCGTTTCCGTTTGCCTCCCCGGGGAGATGATTTGCGATCCGGGTGACGAGCTCAAGCTGAAGGTCGGCACCGCCGCACCCATCAGGTGTCACGTCGTGGATTGCAACGACGAACAAGTGCAAAACGCCAAGATCGAGTTTGTGGAGGCGGATTCCAAGATGGTCCTCAAGGAGGAGCCCGTGACGTCGAAGGGCCGCACATCCGTGGCCTTCATCGGTCTCGCGGTTGGTGACACAACGGTCACGGCCAAATCGTTCACATTCGAGCAAGCAATCAAAGTGCACATCGACGAGCAGACGTATCTGCCGGGCATGGGCCCGGATTCCGGAGGCGGCGGCGGCGGTGGCAAGAAAAAGAGTGGCGACGATCCCTATGGCGGAGCCGGAAACCGTTTCGATCACATTTTGGGCAATATGAAATTCAATTGATGTGTTCTTGACTTGAAATCAGTCTACTTGGTACGTTTAGTTCGTTTCGTAGGGTCAGATTCTGACAGGAGTTCTCAATGGATCGATCGGTGACGAGCTTCTTTCTCGCCATCTGTTTCGGCATGGCAATCTTGGTCGCCGCCACGCCCTCGCAGGCCAACAAGCTCGATCTGACCATCGGGCGTTTCATCGAATGCGAGTACCCATCTCAGTGCCGCGCAGATATCGCGACATATGAGCGGTTCATGGCCGAGTATGCCTTCGGGCTCTCACCAAAGCTCATGGCGCCGGCCAGCACCCTGGGATACTCGGGGTTCTACATGGGTCTCGAAGGATCCCTGACACCCACCCCGAACGGCGGCGATACCGACGACCGCAGATGGTACGACGGGGTGGGCCCCGCAGATGAGTCCCCGGGCGTGATGTTCGTCCCCTCGGTCCATATCAGGAAGGGCCTGCCCTGGTCGATGGAGCTCGGCGGAACAATCAACTACCTCTCCGAATCGGAGCTTGTAGGGCTCGGCGCCGACGTCAAGTGGTCCATCTTCGAGGGTTACAGACACGGTTTCAGAGGCGTCTTGCCGGACGTCGCCGCGCGCGGCTCCGTGGTGCGAGTTCTGGGACAGTCCGATATCGACATGACAATTATCGGCGTCGATGCGTCCATATCCTATCCGTTCGGGATCGGCGGGATGCTCTCGCTCACGCCGTACGTCGGATGGCAGTATCTGTGGACTCTCATTCGAACCGAGCCCCTCACCTACCGCGAGGATATGCCCGACGACTCGGTCGTTTACCATCCCCCGGTGGGAACCGACTGGGATGCCACCGAGCTTTCCGGTCCCAACTTGGAGCGCATGAAGCTGTTCCTCGGCTTCGTGTTACAGTACGAGCTGCTCGTCATCACCATCGAAGTAGATTGGGGCCTGGCCACCGACTGGGACACCGCCGTGGAAAAGAACCCTCTTGCCTATCAGGACGGCGCCGAACTAGATCCGGAACAACTCCACACCGAAGTCGGCCATCAAATCCAGATCAACGGCGGCGTCGGCATGCAGTTTTAGGCTGGCTTCGGCTTGCGCCTTTTCCTCAAAATACTCGTTCTGTTCGCTACCCTGGCAATGGGCGGCTGTTTGCGTCCTCTGGAGCTGGGATTGGGTGCGCCGGACCACGCCGACTCGGGTACGGATACCGGCACCGACACCAACGACACGGACAGCGACACAGACACCGATCCCGCGGACGCGGGAGACGACGACGCGGGAGTACCCGACGGCTCGCCCACATGAATTGCTTCGCCTCGCCGCCTCCTCCCGATGTGGGCTGCTCTTTGAGAATCGTCAAACACGCCATTCCGTTCAGCATGCTCGATCCGGACGCTGTCAAGGCATTGAGGAGGATCAACCGGTTCGGACACAAGGCCTATCTGGTGGGCGGCTGTGTCAGGGACATTCTGCTGGGCCGGCAACCCAAGGATTTCGACGTGGTTACGTCGGCGATGCCCGCAGAAATGAAGCGCATGTTTCGCAACTGCCGGCTGATCGGAAGACGTTTTCGGCTGGCACATCTGCACTTCAAGAACAGAAAGATAATCGAGGTCGCCACTTTCAGAAGAAGCCCCACGGAAGAAGACGACATGTCCATCCGACACGCGGCGGAGAACCTCTTTGGAGGCCCGGCCGACGACGCCATCCGGAGGGATTTCACGATCAACGCCCTGATGTACGATGTGGGCGCGAAGGAGATCCACGACTGGGTTCACGGGCTGCAGGACATCGAGAGCCGCCTGCTTCGAACCATCGGCGATCCGAACCGCCGCATCTCGGAGGACCCCGTGCGCATCCTGCGCGCGGTGAAATTCGGCGTTCACCTGGACCTCACGATTGACCCGGAGCTAATGGAGGCAATGCGCACGCATGCACCGCTCATCGCCAGGTGCGCACCCGCCAGACTCGTGGAGGAAATCTTCAAGCTCCTGCGCAGCGGATCGTCTACTCGCTGCCTCGAGCTGATTCACGATATCGGCGTGCTCGATCAGTTGATGCCCGCCTTCGGATCGTTTCTGACCGCGAGCACCGACGATCGCCCGGTGTGGGCGCCGCTCGAGCGGGCGGATTCGATGGTTCGCCATGGCCGCGCCGTCTCCGACTCCGTGCTCCTTGCGGCACTCCTCTTCGAGGCATGCAGGGAAGCCCTGGAGGCCGGGGGGGACATCTCCAAGAACCTGGATCAGGTACTCGAGCCGCTCGTACAACCGATGCCGTTCACGCGCCGACACATGACCCGAGTTCGCCAGATCTTTCTGGCTCAGCGGCGACTTGCCCGGGGATCGAACACCCTCCGGGCCCGCAAGATCCTCGATCGCGAATACGCCGCCGAGGCTGTAGATCTCATGGAGATCACATTCCGAGAAGATCAACACGAACAATACGTGGCTCCCTGGCGCAAGGCGCTGACCTCCAGATACGGAACGGGAACCTTTGAGCCCCCGTCGAAACCCCGCCGGCGAAGGCGACGGCGGCCCCCTCCCTGAGCAGACCGGCACAGAACAATCATGACCCACGACCGGTTGTTTCCCTCTCCTGTAGATTGTACGATGAGTTAAATGCGCGAGCGCTTCAACGACCTTCCGGCGGGGGTAGCCTCCCATACAGTGGATGCGGATGCCTATTTCTCCATGGCGGAGCAAGCGTCCGACGGGATCCTCCTGGCCCAGGACGATATCATCGCATATGTAAATCCTCGCATGTCACACATGCTGGGCATTGCCCGGCAGGAGATGACCGGCGCCAACCTGCGCGACGGCGCCTTCCCGGCGAATCTCAGCCGGCTCGGCAAGCTGCTCCCCGATCAGCCCAGCGCCGGAAAGATCAACACGGTCTTCACAACGCAGATCGCTCGAAAAGACGGAGAGATCGTGGACCTGGAACTCACGTACGGAGTGGCGTCCCTCAAGGGCCGGCCGGCGCACCTCTTGATCGCGCGGGACATGTCCAATAGACAATACGCTATTCGCCGCTTCAAGGAGAGCGAGGAGCGATACAGGATCATCTTCGAGTCGGCCAACGATGCGATCTTCACCATGAGGGAGGATCGTTTCATCGAATGCAACTCCAAGACCCTCGAAATGTTCGGGTGTACGCGAGAACAAATCATCGGCGAGCCACCGTATCGGTTCTCACCGCAGCTTCAACCCTGCGGAGGCAACTCCAAGGAGTTGGCCCTGCGGTATATTCAGCGAGCCTTCGATGGAGAGCCGCTGTTCTTTGAATGGCTGCATACGAAATTCGACGGGACCCTTTTCGAGGCGGAGGTGTCCCTGAACAGGGTCGAGCTGAACGAGGAGATCTTTCTTCAGGCGATCGTCAGGGATATCTCGCACAGGAAAAATGCCGAAAAGGAGCAGCGCAACATCGAAGACAAGATGCGACAGACCCAGAAGCTGGAGAGCCTCGGCATCCTCGCGGGAGGGATTGCGCACGACTTCAACAACCTGCTGATGGGAATCCTGGGCAACGCGGATCTGGTGCTGAGGCGCCTGCCCGAATCCGACCCGTCCGTGAAGAACCTCACCACCATTCTAGTCGCATCGCGACGGGCCGCAGATCTCAGCAAGCAGATGTTGGCATACTCCGGAAAGGGTGCCTTTGTAGTGGAGGCGCTTCACCTGAACGATCTCGTGAAGGAGATGAAGGAACTGCTGGAGGTGTCGATATCAAAGAGCATCAGGCTCGAGTTTCAACTGGCTGACGCCCTCCCGCCCATCGAGGCCGACGCCACGCAGATGCGTCAGGTGATCATGAATCTGATCACCAACGCGTCCGAGGCCATCGGTGACGGCCCCGGCGTTATCACCGTTGTTACCGCGGCGGTGGAGTGCGATCGGACCTCTCTGTCTTCGGGGCAGCTCGATGACGAGCTTCCAGAGGGCACCTACGTGTCCTGCCTGGTATCCGACGACGGCGTCGGGATGGGCAACGCTACCAGGGAAAAGATCTTCGACCCTTTCTTCTCCACGAAGTTCACCGGTCGGGGGCTCGGACTGGCCGCAGTTCTGGGAATAGTCCGAGGACACAAGGGCGCGATCTGATATGACCCCCCAATCTTGGAGAGATTTCTTTGAGGTTTGAAACCTCGGACTGATGCCGCTGGCAAACGGTCTCTGGACAAGACGTCCCTGGGCCGTGTTAGGAGATCAGTCCATGG
>SDBV01002896.1_pt1 | contig 25581 bp, 19 predicted proteins | sample 2277081 | NCBI WGS metagenome assembly SDBV01 (sample SAMN10402039, study PRJNA504765) | marine sediment metagenome | isolation source: marine sediment core GS10_PC15, 223 cmbsf | place: Arctic Ocean: Southern Knipovich Ridge | collected 2010 | reverse complement strand
GCCCTGTGAAAGCATTTGGATACATTTCACTTTATCGGCTATTCTCTTCGATTTTGTGCCTCTGTGAATATTGGACAAATCCAACAAAACAACATCATCTAAAGGAAACTGCATATTTATTACGTTTGATCTCCCCAAATCTAATGAAAAGTAACAAAATGATTTCCTCTGTGTATAAAATACGCAATTTTAGTGGTCTCTGCTCCCTCGTCCACTTTTATAAGCCAGTGTACTTTTTGATCTGTTCGTTGTATTAGCGGGTCTTGTGGATCGTTGCTGAGTTTTACTCTGCTGCACTCGACTCGTATTACTATTTCCCTGTGGCCTTCTATACTCAACAGTTCTTTTTGTCGGTTGAGGTTTTCTGGTCACTGTACTACTTCTTTGTTGCTGAGTATTGTTTCTAGCGCTTACACCATGCTGACTCGGTCGATTACTCTGTTGAGGTTTCCTTATTTCCCCATTAGTTCTTGGTTTATGATTATCAGTTCTGGTAATTACATTACTTCGGTTCTGTCGATTGTATTGTGTATTCCCTTGATAATGATTTCCCTTTTTTTGTGGCTTCTCAACATACACATTTGTATAATAATTATTATGCTTATGATTTTTATAACCATGATGCGTATTTACATAAATTGTCTTGCGATGTTTGTGCTTATATTGTTTATGGTGATACGTCGCATAATAAGTAGTGTAATAGTTGTGATGATACCCACATTGATTAGTACACCTATGCGACATCAAGGGATAATAGTCGTGTCTTATGGTACGATAAACACGCCCGTGACGATCATATCTTAATTCAACAAAATAACCATTTCTATGTAGCAGAACATTAAAATTGGTGTGTCCATATCGTGTATTTCGTTGAACATGCGCTATATCATATCCGTAATAATTGTCCTGGATGGAGTAGCTAATGTATTTTGGCAAATTCCAGTCCTGAGCGTATCCAAATGAAGTATAAAAATACTGAGCGTTGCTGTTTGAACTAATCAGAATCATTAATCCCATTATCAATCCTATATTTCTAATCTTTTTCATGACTCTTGTTTTTAAATGTGATTGGAATTATACAAGTACTGTGCCAAAAATGAATATCTTGCTCTATATCGTTAGGTATCAATAATTTATGAATAGAAAAATCAAAAAATATTTTTGATAGGATAAATGGTTCCCTTCAGGATTGAGTGTAATTTGCATGAGTGTAAGGCGGTGGTTGTAAAAATCTGATCTTATAGCAAATGATAAGTTGTGACTATTTGAGCAACATAGTCTCTTCGCCATTCCAATGTTCCGGCACACCTTCTACCATGTATTTGGCGGATAGTTTCAAGTACATTTGCGCGCTGACATCCTTCTTATTTCGTGCGATCACTTTTTTAAATTCTGTAGCAGCATGAATAAACTCTTTATTGAAGTAGTAACTTAATCCGGTTTCAAAAGTCTCTTTTGTTTCAATCTTCGTTTGGTTTTCTTTGCTAGATATTCCGTCTAATACCTCAAATATTTTAAGCGGTTTTGATTTTCCCTTTACTTTTACCAAACCGATAAATCTATAATGAATAGTATTTTTTCCAATCAATCCATATAAAGTATGTTCGCTCATAATAATGGACGCGCCATAATGTTTTGTCAAACCTTCCATGCGAGAAGCTGTATTGACCGAATCAGACACTACATTTACAGACATCCTTTTTTTATCGCCGAGTATTCCCAATATTAATTTTCCTGAGTGTATACCGATTCCAACTTTTATTGCTCTTCTTGATTTACTTTCTCTTTCGATATTATATTCTTCAACTTTTGACTGCATGGCAATTGAGGCTTTGACTGCATCCATTGGGTCATGAAGAAAAATTGACATTAAGCCATCTCCCAAAAACTGTAACACAAAGCCCTTATTATCCTGAATTACAGGTCCCATTCTACCTAAAAAGGAATTCAAAAATTCAAAATTATCTTTTGGCGTCATTTCTTCAGAAAGTGTCGTATAGTCTCTGATATCTGAAAAAAATACGGTGACTTCCTTTTCAGTTTGATCACCAAGATTCACATCTAGTATGCTTTCACTTCCAAGCGATTGTAGAAATTCAATAGGAACAAATCTGAAAAATGATTCATTGACTTTATGTAAGTTGAGGTGAGTTTTTATCCTTGCCAGAAATTCCTGTTTGGAGAATGGTTTTGTGATGTAATCATTCCCCCCATACTTCAGCCCTTCAACCAGATCAATGATCTGATCTTTTGCCGTGATGAATATAACGGGAAGCTCACTAATCAAATAACTATCACGAATTTTAAGACAAACGTCAAAGCCGGACATAACGGGCATCATCACATCAAGCAGCACCAAATCGAATTGTTTTTGCTCCATAGCCTTCAACGCCTCTTTCCCATTCGATGCCAACTCCAAATTGTAAGGTTCGTGTTTTAGATGATTTGCCAGTACTTGCCTGTTTATCTGTTCATCATCCACAATTAGTATGTTAAATTGCGCGTCTTCTGACGATGTGACAGATGGAGTCATAATTGTATCTTCCATATGAACAAAAGGGGTTTCTATCCATAATGATGATGCTTGCAAACTTATCGGAATAGTAAATTTGAAGGATGAGCCCACTCCTAATTTAGATTCAACGCTGATTGAACCATTGTGAAGCTCTACTAATTTTTTAGTAATAGTTAGGCCGAGACCTGTGCCAATAAATTCCCTGTTTTCGTCTACATCGACCTGTTCATAGGAATCAAATATTCTTTTCAGCTTCTCTTCAGGAATACCTATACCTTCATCCCGAACTTCTATTTCCACAAATTCACCCTTTGGAATCGCCGAAATGGATATGGTACCTTTAGGTGTAAATTTTATCGCATTGCCAATCAGGTTATACAGGATTTGTTGTAACCTGTTTTCATCAGCGTCCAACAAGGGCAGGTCATCCAAAAGGTTATTAATTAGCGAAAGATCATTTTTTGAAACCAAAGGCCTGCTCATTTCCAAAACCAGATTTGCAATTGATTTTAGATCTACAGGTTTTTTTCTTATTTCCAGATTTTTTGTTTTGAGTTTAGAATAATCCAGAATACTATCGATCATACTAGCCAACCTTTTCCCCGAGGCTATCACCATCGCAAGGTTATTCTTAGCCTCCCTCTCATCAATATGTTCGGATTCTTCATACAAGGATTCTGAAATTCCGATTATGCCATTCAATGGAGTTCTCAACTCATGCGATGTATTGGCCAGAAATTCATCTTTGAGTTTGTCTACCTGTCGCAGCTTATTTGATATTTCACGCTCCTGCTCAAGTTTCTTTTTTTGAATTTTAATTCTGGCTTGTTGTCGTTTAAAAAGTCTTTTGCGCTGTATGCGTTCTGCAACAATAACCAAGGTAACAAAGAGTAAAAGATAAATAGTATAAGCCCAATAAGTTCGATGCCAGGGTGGTGAGATTGAAAAGATATATGATGCAGTTTTGGATTCTATACCATACAGATTTTTGGCTTTAACTCTAAACGTGTAATCACCGTGAGGCAGATTGGTATATTCTTTTATTGATTCAGTGACCCACGATGACCAGGCATCATCAAATCCTTCCAGTATATAACTAAACTGAATTTTCTCTCCGCTGTTGTAAGAGGTGGCCGTGTAATTGAATCGTATATCATTAGAAATAAATGGAATTAGAGTTTCATCAACGCCAGAATTATCAGTCTCTAAATAGGATATGACTGAATCCCGATTGATCTCTATTTTATTTATTAGTGTGTAATACTCATTATCATATTTTTTATTGACACGCGGATCATATTGAAAAAGCCCATCCGTTGTGCAGAAATACACAAAGCCATTTTCAGCCGGAACAATTCTCCACACATCGGTCGAATTCAATCTTGCAAAGGCCAGGGTATCCCAGGATTGCATCTGGCTATCTTCAAAAATTAGTTTACCAGTGGTCCGGTTTGAAGTCAACCAAACATTATGATCTGCATCCTCTGCCATAGCCCATGCCTCGTGTTTCGAATCCGTGAATCGGGTACCAAATGCAGGATTATGTACAAATTTATTTGAATCATAATCGAAGCTGAAAATTCCTTTTCCTGTTCCAAAAACTATTTGGTTTTTGACTTTATAGCTTTCTATGAATAAAAAATCTTCGCTAAAATCGTTTTCTTCGGTCATCTCTTGCACCGAAACTACAGTCGATTGATTTGAGTTGAAAACTATACGAGAAACTTTTGTGTAAGAGGCCCAAATCACCGAATCAGATTCCTCAGCAATTGTACGCACCTCATGATTGACACCCTTCACTTTACCTCGCCAAATCCAAATACTACCTTTCTTTTGAAAGAACCCTAAACCATCGTTCAGTCCAACCCAAATTCTTTTATGATTATCCGAAAGTTCCAAAGCATTTGCACTTATATCTTTGACTTTAGTAAAAAATTTATTTTTTACCGTAAAAATTCCTATAGAAGAAGCTACCCAAATTACACCTTCTATTTCTTTTACATCCCAAATCGAAGTTGAAATTGGCATTTTTTGAAATTGGTTTTCTTCATCCAAATAATAAAATCCGGCTGTAGTGCCTGCGAAAATGGTGTTTTCATTGGATATCATACAATAGACAACCCCATCTAGTCCATTGGTATAATCGGAGAAACTCAATTGCGTTGGAAATCCAATTTTGGAAATGCCTTTATCCAAACACGCCCATAGTTCGTTATTGTTATCCTGAAACACATTATAACATGTATTACTAATCATTCCCTGGTCGGTCCCAAGCTTGTTTACAATATTTCCATCATAATCAATAAGGAGAATTCCATTATTTGAGGTGGCAACACAAAACAATTTGAGTAAAGGATAGTGTTTGACTGCTTTTATTCGATAGGTGGATTTCGAATTATTAATATTCCATTGGATGAGTTGGTTACCTGATATATTAAATATACCATCCTCCTCCGTAAATAGCAGGTTTTTAGTATTGGATAAATTAAATATAGAGACTACTCTTGATTTTAGAGTTTTGCCAAATGAATAAAGGGTATCATATCCATAATTTCGTATCTTCAATAAATGCCCCAGATAATCCTGAATTACTATAGAATCACTTTCGGTTTCAATGGCGACACAATCAGATATTAAATCTACTGAATCTCCTTGGATGCGAATAAGCCCAAATCTATTTCTAAAATAGACCGAACCTGTCAATGAAATTACTTGATATATATGGTCAACAATTATGTTATTTTGATGCATTAAAGAAGTCAATGATTCAAAAATAACTTTACCGATAGAGTCGCATTTGAAAAATCCTAATTCATTTATTCCTCCTGCATAAATTACATGATCATTTGATTTAGATAATGAGTAAAAAGTGTGCCCCTCAGTTCCAGGAATCATACTCCAGGTGAATCCATCAAAAAGAAATGCCCCATCAGAATTGGCAATATAAAGTCTCCCTAGCGAGTCTTGTTCCATATCCCAGTTTTGGGGACTTGTGGCATATTCCGTTGTTCCATATTCTTTCTGGGTATAATTTTTGAGCAGCAATTTTTGACCGAATGCTAATTCTTGTATTAATAAGTAAATGAAAATGAGCGTAATTCTATTAATCATAATGGCCCACGTGATTAATAATTATGTGTGTCTCATTACTAATATCGAAACCAATATTCGTATTATACTAAATTTAATAAAATTTTTGTTTTAAATGGCAAAAAGTCTATATTAGTACTTAACACCAAACCAGCTCAATCATGTCAAGAGGAACCATCTCAAAAGAGCCCCCAAATCCTATAAAGAAAGAAGAACAATCTATTATTCCGAGTACTATATTTGGAGATATTTTGTTTTGTAGGTATATGAAAGGCCTTAAATTATGTGAATTAGATGATAGAGGAAAACCAACGGGTAATCTATTCAATATAATTCCAAGAGAATTTCCACCAAACTTTAAATACGATTTCAAATGCGATGGTACAGGACAACAAGTTGAATTTGATCTTGTATATTGTTGGTTGTTTTGGAAAAGAGCAAAAGTTAAGTGGATAATTTGTAATTCTTGAGGGTGAGATTTTATATATTCACAAAAAGTAAATTGCTAGGATGATGGGTAATTGTATTAACAAGTACAAATAAAACTACTTAAGGAGCATCGTCTCTTCGCCATTCCAATGTTCGGGCACACCTTCTACCATGTATTTGGCGGAGAGCTTCAGGTACATTTGGGCACTGACGTCTCTTTTATTCAGTGTAGTCACTTTTTTGAATTCTGTTGCGGCATGTATAAACTCTTTATTGAAATAATGTCTTAAACCGGCTTCAAAAGCCTCTTTAGTTTCGATTTTGATTTGGTTGTGTTTGCTGGATAACCCATCCAATATCTCATATATCTTAAGTGGCTTTGTCTTCCCCTTTACTTTTACCAAACCCAAAAACCGATGATGGACTGAATTATCGCCATTCATACCTATCAGGGTATGTTCACTCATTATAATGGAAGCCCCATAAAGCTTGGTCAGTCCTTCCATACGTGATGCGGTGTTCACAGAGTCAGACACTACATTTACATCCATACGTTTTTCATCACCAATCACGCCCATAACTAATTTTCCTGTATGCAAACCAAATCCAACAGCAATCGCTTTTCTGGATTTATTTAATCTGTCAATGTTGTATGTTTCGATTTGTGTCAGCATGGTGATGGAGGCTTTTATGGCATCCAATGGATTATGAAGAAATATGGACATCAGTCCATCTCCCAAATACTGTACGATGAACCCATTATTATCCCGAATAACCGGGCCCATCTTACTCAAGAATGAATTAAGAAAATTAAAATTTTCCTTGGGTGTCATCCCTTCAGACAGGGTCGTATAGTCACGGATGTCCGAAAAAAGTATGGTAACTTCCTTCTCAATCTGATCGCCAAGATTCACATCCAGTATGCTTTCACGCCCAAGTGATTGCAAAATTTCAAAAGGAATAAATCGGGAATAAGAGTCATTTATTTTAAATAGGTTCAGGTGTGTTTTAACACGTGCCAGGAATTCCTGTTTCGAGAATGGTTTGGTGATGTAGTCATTACCACCATATTTGAGCCCTTCTACCAAATCTATTACCTGGTCTTTGGCTGTGATGAAAATTACAGGGAGTTCACTCAACATATATTTTTCCCTGATTTTCATACAGACCTCAAACCCTGAAATTTTTGGCATCATGATATCCAATAGCACCAAATCAAATTTATTATTTTCTAATAATTCCAGCGCTTCAAAGCCGTTACTTGCCATTTCTAAATTGTAAGGCTCTTTCTTTAAATGATTTGCCAAAACATGCCTGTTTATAGGTTCGTCATCTACAATTAATATGTTGAATTGGCCAATAATTTTTATGGATGGAATGGATGGTGGCAAATGTGAATCCTCCATTTGGATAATCGGCGTATTTATCCACGGAGAGGATTGATGCAAACTTATCGGGATCGTGAATTTAAAAGAAGATCCTTCTTTCAATTTCGATTCCACACGTATAGTTCCACCATGGAGTTCTACCAATTTTTTAGAAATCGTAAGCCCGAGACCGGTACCGATATAATCTCTGTCCATCTCAGGATTCACCTGTTCGTAGGAATCAAATATTTTATCTAGTTTGTCTTCAGGAATTCCAACTCCTTCGTCACGCACTTCTATTTCAACAAATTTTTCTTCACGACGCGCTCCAACGGTTATTTTTCCTATTTCAGTAAACTTAATGGCATTGCCAACAAGATTATATAGAATCTGTTGCAGGCGGTTTTCATCAGCTTCCAACAAAGGCAAATTTTCAGGAACCTCATCGATCAGCGAAAGATCCTGCTCAGAAATTAGTGGCCTGCTCATGGTCAGGACTATTTTAACAATTGATTTCAAATCAACCGATTTTTTATTGATATCCAGGTTTTCAGTCTTAAGTTTAGAATAGTCCAGAATGCTGTCAACCATACTCGCCAATCTTTTCCCCGAAGCAATAACCATCGCCAGGTTATTCTTGATCTCTCGTTCATCAATATGTTGGGATTCCTCATACAGGGATTCTGAAATGCCAATTATCCCATTCAATGGAGTTCTCAATTCATGTGAGGTATTGGCCAGAAATTCATCTTTGAGCTTATCAACTTTGCGAAGTTTATTGGAAATTTGTCTCTCACGCTCCAGTTCTATTTGCTGAATTTTGATCCTGGCCTGTTGCTTTTTAAAAAGTCTTTTGCGCTGAATTCGATCAGCTATAAAAAGACAAGAAGCGAACAATAAAAATGAAATACCATATGACCAATAGGTATTGTACCAGGCCGGCTCAATCGTAAAAACATACTGAGCAGGCTCGGCCTGAACGCCATACAGATTTTTGGCCTTAACCTTAAAAATATAATCCCCATGCGGTAGATTGGTATAGTCCTTAGTTGATTTTGTATCCCAGGAAGACCAATCTTCATCATAACCTACCAGCACTTGACTAAACTGAATTTTTTCATCGTAGTTGTAAGAGGTAGCTGAGAAGCTAAAATGAAGATCATTTAAATTAAATGGAAACAGGTCTATTTTTTGAGCATTATCAATTTCGAGATAAGAAATAACTGAGTCCCGGTTTACCGCTATTTTATTGATTAAGGTTGTATAATTAATATCATAGCTTTTATGTATAGTTTGATCATATCGAAAAAGTCCATCCGTAGTACAAAAGTAAATAAGCTGTTTATCTTTTAAAGGAACGATACGCCAAACATCTGTCGATTTTAGGCGCGCAAAGGCCAGCGTATCCCAAGATCGTACCTGATCGTTTTCAAATACGAGTTTGCCATTTACCCGGTTGGAAGTCAGCCAGATATTATGATCGGCATCTTCTGCCATGGCAAAAGCTTCGTGTTTCGAATCGGCAAATCGAGGACCAAATGAATCGTCGATAACAAATCTATTTTCATTTAAATCATAACTGAACAAGCCAACGGCAGTACCAAAATAGGTTTGATTTCTTAGAGTATAACTCTCTGTAAAATAAAAATCTTCAGTAAAACCATGCTCCTCAGTCATAGTTTCTGATTTAACAATTTCTGATAAACCAGAGGAAAAAACTAATCGGGATACTTTTTCGAAGGATACCCACAGGACGGAATCGGATTCCACAGCTATAGTTCGAACTTCGTGATCAATTTCTTTGATTTTATGTTGCCAAATCCAACTTCCATTTATCTTTGCTATGCTTCCTATACCATCAAACAAGCCGACCCATAATCTGTCTTTTAAACCAGATGGCTCGATGGTTCGTGCATTGATATCTGCTACCAATTGGATATTGTGATTAATTATCTGGTATAACCCTGAATTCGACACCGCCCAAATTGTATCATCTATTCGTTTTAAGTCCCAAACTACTCCAGTAAGAGACATCTTTTGAAATTGGTTATCGTCATCCAAATAATAAAGACCGTTCGTAGTGCCTGCATAAAGGATGTCTTTCTCCTCGATAACACTTTGCAAAACACCGTATAACCCATTGGTGAAATCAAAATAACTCAATGCAGATGGATATTCAATTCTTGCAAGACCATTATCAAAACATGCCCACAATTCATTATTTTTATCCTGGAATAAATTATAGCAAGTATTGCTGTTCAATCCCTGGGAGGTGCCCAATGACTTAATTAGTTTACCCTCGTAAGTGATAAAAAGGATACCATTACTTTTTGTCGCAATACCAAATAACTTCAATTCAGGATAATGTGCAACATTTTTTATTTGATCTGAAATCAAAAGTTTATCAATGTTGGTCTTCCATTTTATAAGTTTGTCATGGCTAATACTGAATATTCCTGATTCCGCTGTAAACAAAAATAGTTGATCATTGGAAGTTTTGATCAAAGAAATCAGGTCCGGATTAATCTTGTTGCCAGAAGATAGCAAGGTATCAAATTGATTATTTTTGAAGCTTAGTAAATGGCCAAATTTATCCTGAACAACTATAGATTCCTCAACAATTTCAAGACTTCTATTTTTAGATAGAATAGGATAAAATGTGAACGAATTATCTTTTAATTGAATTAATCCATTTTTATTTTTAAAATATATGGTCTTTCCCAGAGTACAAACATTACTAATTATACCGGGCTCAAAATCTTCTTTTGCTATCATTGGGGCCAATGATTTGAAAATTACTTTGCCAAGGGAATCGGATTTGAAAAAACCCAACTCATTTCTACCTCCTGCATAAATAATATTATCACTTGATCTGGAAATGGAATGTAAATCCTTGTTCTGGGTACCGGGAATCATGCTCCAGGTGAGTCCATCAAAAAGTAAAATCCCTGAAGAGTTGGCCAGATATAATCGTCCTAGAGAATCTTGTTCGATGTCCCAGTTTTGGGGACTAGTCGTATATTCTATAGATCCATATTCCTGTTGAGTATAATTACTGACATACAAATTCTGACTCAACGCTAATTCTTGTATAAATACGAATAGAAATATGATACAGAATGGCTTACTCATCAAGGATGTATTTATGTATAGATATTTAATGTACCGGTTTTAACCTAAAATATAAGGGTTACAATTAAAGGCACTTATTTTATCAAGAGAATCTTGAAATTTAATAGGTGCTTTTAGTAATATAATATTTTTATACTTCTTTTTATAAAAATTACCGTAAATGTCCTGTATCGTGATAATAAGGCTTATTATTAAAATAGATTTAGTCATAAAAACTAGAAACTAAAAACGATTATCAATGTTAATTATACAAATAATTTCGATTTTATATAATAAAATATTAATTTGCTTATCTACCTAACCATATTAATCATGAAAAAACTTCAAATCATTGTATTAATTTTTGCCCTTTTCATTGTAATCTTCGGATTAACAACTCGAAAAGCGAATATGCCTCCGGCTTCAAGAGGTAAGGTCATTGCAGATGAATCAAGTCTTTTTGAATTAAAACTAGACCAGGCCGCTATATTCAATTTTCAGCAACCTACTGATTCCGTAAGAATAGTAGGAAGTGTTTGCGTATTGGACCAAAAGGATCGACCAACGGGCAAGCGAATCACGATGATAACCAGAAATTTCCCTACGTGGTTTATTGCCAATTGTGATACCGGCAACTTTGTGGATTATATAGTTGTCGCTCCGGGAACTCCTAATGAAAGAGCCCAGATCACCAGGATTTTCCGATAACCTAAGCCAGGTTTTTGATCATTAATAATTTGCCATCAGCTTAAGATTCTTTTAAATTGTAAATTGAATCTTAAACTGATTTTTTATGAAATATTTCTGGATCGCATCATTTCTGTTTTTAAGCACTTACACATCAAGTTTTTCACAATCAAAAGATGACCCTCGGCTGCAATGGTGGAAGGAGGCCAGGTTTGGTATGTTCATTCACTGGAGCCCGGTAAGCCTGAAAGGAACTGAAATAGGCTGGTCAAGGGGAAACCAGGTGCCTATCGAAGAATATGATCAATTGTATAGAAATTTTAGAGCCGAAAAATTTTCAGCGAAAGAATGGGTTCAGATTGCCAAAGATGCCGGCATGAAATATATCGTGCTTACGGCCAAGCATCATGATGGTTTTTGTCTTTGGGATACGAAGACCACCGACTACAATATTATGAATACACCGTTTGGAAGGGATGTGGTGAAGGAACTTTCAGATGAATGCAAAAAGCAGAACATTGTTTTTTGTACCTATTATTCTGTCCTGGACTGGTATCATCCCGACTATAATATTGACTCCCGTGGCGGGCCCGGCTATCAATTGCCCAATGGAGAAAAACCTGATATGGACAGGTACACGGAATATCTGAATACGCACATGAAAGAATTGATCGGAAACTATGGCCCCCTTGGCGTCATGTGGTTTGATGGAGAATGGGAAGATCCGTGGACCCATGAAAGAGGCTTGAAACTATATGATGATGTGCGAAGTCTTCAGGATGATATCATCATCAATAACAGGGTCGACAAGGGGCGAAAGGGGATGGAAGGTGTGACGCTGGCAGATAAAAATTATGCCGGGGATTTCGATACTCCTGAGCAAGAGGTAGGCAAGTTTCAGACTGACAGACCATGGGAAACCTGTATGACCATCTGCCGGCAATGGGCCTGGAAACCGGATGATAAACTAAAATCTTTTGAGGAGTGTATTAGAATATTGGTAGAAACTGTTGGAGGGGATGGAAATTTGCTTTTAAATGTCGGGCCGATGCCAAATGGACAGATCGAATCAAAACAAGTTGACCGATTAAAGGAAATTGGCGATTGGATGGAGCTTAATGGCGAAAGCATTTATGGTACTAAGGGTGGTCCTTTTAAACCTGCAAAATGGGGAACCTCCACTTCAAAAGGAAACCTTATATATCTTCATGTTTTAAATTTAAAGGGTAAAAAATTGCAACTTCCTCCATTGGATAAAAAAATAATTTCATGCCGTATCCTACATGGTGAAAAGGTTAGTTTCTCACAAACCAAGGGTGGTGTATCCATTAATTTACCGAATCTGAAAAAGGATGTTGTTGATAATATAGTGGTTGTTGAGTTGCGAGAATAATTGTCTTATAACCTTCTTAAAATTGTATTAACTTTCCATTTTATTATTGAATAATTGTCAATATGAAATATTCATACATTCTTTTTTTGCTTCTCAATTGTGCTCATGTTTCCTATTCACAAGTAGAAAATAGCTCTGTACTTTCCATCCGGGAAATCATGAAAGGGGAAGATTTTGTCGGTTACCTACCTGAAAATCCTCGGTGGACAGAAGATGGAAAGAGCATACTGTTTAGTTGGAATCCAGATAAGGACACGCTAAGGAGCACCTACACAGTGGATGTGGATTCAAGAAAAATTTCCAAGCTTTCTTTTGAGGATCAGAAGCAGCTTCCGGGTTCTGGAGGAAGCTACAACAAAGCCTATTCTAAAAAAGTATATGTAAAAAATGGAGATATTTTTTTGATGGATTTGAAAAGTAATCAGATTATTCAAATCACCAATACCATTAACCGGGAATCTAATCCTATATTTTCTGGCGATGAGAAGGGGATTATCTATCGCTTGAAGGATAACTTGTTTGCCTGGAATATAGAAAATGGATCTACTTCCCAGCTTTCTAATTTTATTTCGGGAAATGAAAAAGAAGAGCCGGCAAGCAATGAAATGAAGGATTGGCTGGAGCAGGATCAGCTTGCCTATTTTGAGATTTTGCAAAAGCGAAAGTATGAGAAAAAGAGCAGGGAATACTTAAAAGAGCAAACCAAACCTGAACGACCTAAGGATATTTATTGTGGAAAAAAGCAGCTCTTATCCATTTCAATCAGTCCGAATCTGAATTACATAGTATATCAACTTATGAACCGGGCATCAAATGAAGGTACGATTGTCCCGGATTTCGTGACCCTATCTGGTTTTACACAAGACTTGAAATCCAGGGAAAAAGTTGGTTCCAAACAGCATACTTATGAAACATGGATATTTGACAGAAAAGTAGATTCTGCATTTCAAATCCTAACAAAGGACATTCCGGGTATTTATGATAAACCAGAGTTTCTGAAAGATTATGTGAAAAATGACACCTCCTGGTCAAATCAATTTGAAAATCCGCGGGAAGTTATAGTTCTTAATCCAACCTTTTCAGATGAAGGAAATGCTGTAGTTGTTGTCCGGTCTACCGACAATAAGGATCGATGGATTATGAATTTGGAGTTGGCAGATGGGACTTTAAAATTACTCGACCGACAACATGATGAAGCCTGGATTGGTGGGCCTGGAATATCGGGTTGGAATTTTTCGTCAGGAAATATCTCTTGGCTGGATAATGAACATATTTGGTATCAGTCTGAAGAAACCGGCTATTCTCATTTGTATCTGCAAAACATCTGGAATGGCAAAAAGAAAGCTTTGTCATCCGGCAAATTTGAAATAATTGACGCACAATTGTCCAGAGACAAAAAGACCTTCTTTTTGACTTCTAATCTGGAAAGCCCTCATCAGCATCATTTTTATCACCTTTCGGTAACCGGAGGTAAGATGAAAAAAATTACGTCCCTTCAAGGAGGGCATGAGGTGGTGGTTTCTCCGGATGAAAAAACGCTTGCGATTCGATATTCAAGGAGCAATACCCCCTGGGAATTGTATGTAATGGCGAATAAGGCCAAGGAAGAAATGGTTCAGCTTACTTCTTCTACCACAAAAGAATTTCTATCATACACGTGGAGATCTCCTGAAATTATCCGATTCAAGGCAAGAGATGGCGAACAGATTCCGGCAAGGATTTACAGACCGGAAGCAGATATGAACAATGGCGCTGCGGTGATTTTTGTGCATGGCGCCGGCTACCTTCAAAATGTCCATGAATGGTGGAGCGCTTATTACCGGGAATATTTGTTCCACAATTTATTGGCAGATAATGGCTATACCGTGCTCGATATTGATTACAGAGCCAGCGCTGGTTACGGACGTGACTGGCGCACAGCAATTTATCGTTTTATGGGCGGCAAAGACCTGGACGATCAATTGGACGGCGCGAAATATCTTGTGGAAGAGATAGGCTGTGATCCTGAGCGATTGGGAATTTATGGTGGTTCTTATGGTGGATTCATAACATTGATGGCGTTGTTTAATTCATCGGGAACGTTCAAAAGTGGCGCCGCTCTTCGTTCCGTCACCGATTGGGCGCACTACAATCATGGATATACATCCAATATTTTGAATGCGCCTGTTGAAGATAGCATTGCTTACGCCAAAAGTTCACCTATTTATTATGCAGACGGGCTTAAAGATAATTTGCTCATGCTCCATGGAATGATCGATACCAATGTGCAGTTTCAGGATGTTGTGCGACTTTCCCAACGATTAATCGAATTGGAAAAAGAAAATTGGGAGCTGGCCGTTTTTCCTTTGGAAGGCCATGGATTTAAAGAGTCTTCAAGCTGGGCAGACGAATATAGACGCATATTTGAGTTGTTTCAAAAGACGCTGAGGTAGGCGCTGGGTGCTGGGTTCTGGGCTCTGGGTGATCGGTACTGGATTGTATATTTAAGTATTATTAGATTGTTAAAAATCATTTATTACAGCCCTGAGAGAAGATGATAGTTATAAACCAGAGCAATTCAAGCGTTCATTTGATTCAGAATCAATTTCTGCTTTATTACAAATGTCCCCAATGTATAAACCGATTATAAATCTCCAGGCAAATCCACGCATCGGTTGCGGCATATTTAACTTGTGGCTCGGTAAGCGCTGGATTTTCCCAGTTTGTTACCTGCTGATTTTTTGAAATTCTGGAATTGAGCACCAGAGCAGAAAGGTTTCTTGCACCGATATTTTCAATGCCAAGTGTTGGAGCTATTTTATTTAGATCAATAAATCCACCAGGGGTGAATTTTCGTTTTTTATTTAATGAAATCAAATCATCATCAAGGGCAATACCGACTTTGGATATTTGCTTATTTGAAAGAAAATTTGCTAAAGCATTCGTAATTCCAGTGTGTTGTATTCTCAATAAATAAACCTTATCCGGAACGGCAATCTGTATTAAAGCCACATGATTGAATTCTCCTTTTCGAAAGGTAGGTTTCGTTTCAGTATCAAAACCGACCAATTCAAATTTTTCAATTTCAAATATGGCTTTGTCTATTTGTTTTTCATCAGCAGCAATTATAATTTTTCCTTCATATTTAAATAAAGGCAACTTATTAATCTCTGGTTTTGTAATTCGCTTTGCAAACATTAATCTATCTTACTTTTAGAATGGCCTTTCAATTTGGCAATCTTGATTCCGGCATAGGCAAAAAACACCGTCATGAAGGGGCTAATTATATTAAAAAAACAATATGGCAAATAGGCCCAGGTTGCCACGCCAAGTACATTTGATTGAGCTGCGCCACAGGTATTCCACGGGATAAGTACTGAAGTTACGGTGCCGGCATCTTCAAGTGTACGACTCAAATTTTCAGGAGCCAACCCTTTATCTTTATAGATCTTTTCAAACATCTTTCCCGGAACTACAATCGCCAGGTATTGGTCCGATGCCGTGATATTGAAAAATACACATGTTGCAGCGGTTGAAGTAATCAAGGAACCTGTAGAATTCACAATGCTAATAATAACTTCTGTGATTCTTTTGAGCATGCCGCTGGCATCCATGATGCCACCAAATACCATCGCACTCAAAACCAACCAAATCGTTCCGAGCATACCCGCCATTCCTCCGGTTGATAGCAATTCATCTACTATTGCATTGCCGGTCACCACGTTTACCTTGGTATATAACGCTTTCATCGAGGCGATATAAGTTGATTTCCATGGATTATCATAGATTCCGGATATTTCATGAAATATGTGGGGTTGAAAAATCACGGCAAACAAGATGCCTAGTAAGCTACCTGCCAACAGTGCCGGTATTGCAGGAACTTTTTTAACAATTAAAACAATGACAATTATCGGTACAATAAATAGCCACAAATTGATATTAAAAGTGGAGGTTAAGGCTGTCAAAATAGGCTCAATATCATGTATTTCATTTCCTGAACTATAACTAAAACCAATGCCTAGAAAAATTAAAAGCGTGATCACAAGAGTTGGAACAGTGGTAATGGCCATATACCTGATATGTGTAAAAAGGTCTGTGCCGGCCATAGCCGGTGCAAGGTTTGTAGTGTCGGATAATGGCGACATTTTATCACCAAAATACGCCCCGGAGATAATTGCCCCTGCAATGATTCCTTCACTCATTCCGAGCGCTTTGCCGATGCCAATCAATGCCAGGCCAACTGTGGCGATCGTTGTCCATGAACTCCCGGTCGCCAGAGATACCATAGCACAAACTATACAGGCAGCGAATAGTAATATGGTTGGGTTTAGTATTTTTAATCCATAATAGATCATAGCTGGCACGATGCCACTGATCATCCATGCCCCGGCTAAGGCGCCAATTAGTAGTAGAATGAGTATAGATGACATAGCTGAATTAATGCTACTCAGGATTCCTTTCTGCAGGATTTTCCAGCTCACACCCATCCGGACAGCGATCAATCCGGCAACAGCTCCAGATAGTATCAATACGATTTGATTGGATCCGTCAAGCGCCTCGTCGCCAAAAATAGTGACATTAACGCTTAGCAGAATAATGAGAAATGTGATCGGAATCAAAGCCTCTGCCAACTTGGGTTTTCTCGTGTTTCCCTGCATAAAAATCTTTATAGATTGAAAATAAAATGCCTAAGATAAGAAAATTGTGGTAATTAGTAGTTTACAACTTGAGATGAATAATTTTATCCTTTGTGCGAAATTAAATATATTTAGGCATAAATCTATCTAAGGAATAATGTCGAAATAAGTTGTTCACTAAAGCCTTAATTATTTTTGTTCCTGACAAGGCATCCCGAAAGCTTTCGGGATAACGAAATCAGGGGCAAAAAGAATAAGGCTGACTGGGTAAGTTATTTCGTCATTGTTCCTAAACTTAATCAACCAATCTAGGTGAATATTCGCATAATCATTAAAAAAGCCCAATACTCTTCTTTCTATTTGATGATATTGAATTTCGGAATGAACCGAATTGTACCATTCAATAAACCACATGGGTTTAAGGTAGTAGAGTTTTCCGAAGATCATTTAACGACTTTGGTTCCCTATAAAAAAGCAAACTTTAATCACATCAAAGGCATTCACGCCTGTGCCCTGGCGACTTTGTTAGAATTCACCACAGGATTTTTATTGCTGACAAGGCTGGATCAAAAAAAATACCGGCTGATCATGCAACACCTTTCTATGGAATATCATTATCAAGCCAAAATGGACGCTTATGGTATGTTTAAAATTTCTGAAGAATGGCTGGAAGAAAAGATTTACAAACCATTGGAATCCTGGGATAGCGTGTCTGTTGAATGTGAAGTGAAAATTCATGATAAAGCGAAAAATCATATTTCTACGGGAAAAGTAATTTGGCAGATTAAATCCTGGGAAAAGGTGAAGACGAAGGTGTGAAAGTTTTTAATCTCGCAAATACGCAAAGGTATAATACGACGATTACATACTTTGCGGCTTAGCGGCTTAGCGAGAAATTTGAATTTGTAGATTTTAGATTAAGTTCAATTATTCTAGTATGAAAATTACAATATTAGAATCAATTTTTACTATTCTCTTATCGACCTACCGGAAATATAAAGCTTTGCAAAATTTAAGCTTGCTAATATATCTTCTTTTTCCAATTCAGGATGATCTGCTAGAATCACGTCAAAGGACATTCCTGATCCTACCAGATCGATAATAACCTCAACTGGCCACCGCATATTCCTTATACATGGTTTGCCATGACAGATATTTGAATCCAAAGTAATTCGATCTAATTGACTCATATCTAGTTAGTGTTTCAACAAAGTTAACGAAAATTCTGTTTTCATTTAATCAATGTTTTAAATATAAGGCAATCATATTTTGACAGGAAAAGTAAATTGGCAAATCAATTCCTGGGAAAAGGTGAAGACGAAGGTGTGAAGTTATTTAAAATGTTTTTAATCTCGCAATTCTTTTCTGAGGGTTTTATACCTGAATCAATAAATAATCTACTCAGTATATTCAGGTCTGGGGCTCTAATTTGTAATAGTTACCGCTGTGGCGATCATGATCACCAACATTGCATTTATGGCATCACAAATCTCTTTGATGGATTTGTTTACAACACCGGCGAGATCATCGGATGCATTGATGTCTTTAATCCTGTTTTTAAAGAGCTTCACATGCTCCTTGCCAAACACCTCTTTACCCAAACTGCATGATTCAATTAAATTGAGCAACATGATTTCTTTCAAATCTGGCCTATGACCATTGACGATAATATCATAAAGGCGGCTTCTCAATCGATTTTCAGGTCGAGGATTTTGAGTAGGAAATTTATTCACAGTAAATACCCAGAGAATTCTCTTTTCCTTTTTCTCCAATATCCTTGCATCAATTAACTTCTCAATCGTATCCTTTTTTATCTGTTCAGCTTTATTGCCTATTCGTTCTACCCAGCTCTTGATTTTTCTTTCTTTTTTTGATTGATGAATTAGCTTTAAATATGCGTCTAGAATTTCATTATTTGTTTTGCTACGATCTTTTACATGAACTAAATCATGGGAAATATCGATTCTTTCTTCAAGCGCTAATTCAAGAATAACAGCGCCTGCGATTGCGTAAGATAATGAAGTGGAATCAGGAATAAAATTTCCTTTCTCATCATCAATTGCAAGAAGTGTAAGTTGGTCGAGTAAGTTCAAATTCATCGTTTCTAAGGTTTGTCAACAAAAATTAGAGCCGCAATATGAAGGATAATTACAGTTAAGTGGCAATTTTTCAATTATTTCACAATCTGAGTATCTTCAATGTCGCTTAGTTGGATGTTAAGTGCTTTTACAGAAATTTGAATTTCCCATGCCGAAATCGCCAAACTGACAATTAACAAAATAAGACTGAGGCCAAATATATATTCCGCCACTTGTAGATTACCGGCAAAAATCACAAACATGCTCACTACACAGAGCAGCAAACTCAATACGCCTATCACTTGCATATTCCTTATTAATTTTACCCTGAGCCTTAAATTCTTTATCTGTCCCCAAATACGTTCGTCTGGTTTTTCTTTGAACTGGCTATGCAGGTTTCTGATCAGCATGGCAACGGTTAAAAACCGATTTGTAAAAGCCAAAAGCAGTAGCGAAATAGCTGGGAATAATAAAGCAGGAGTAGTGAGATTGATTTCCATAGTTAGAATAAGTAAAGGCAAATTTACTAACTCCCCCATGAAAAAAAAATAGAGAAAAAAACATACTAATAACCGTCACTGCGAGGTACGAAGCAGTCTCTATCAACTTTGTAAGCGCCTTAACTATTCCAGGAAAATCTATATAAATTGACAGGATTCTAAATAAATACTATGATTGTAGGCGAAATATTATAAATATAGTTGTATAACTAGAAATATAATATTATAATTGTAAGAGCGTTAAGATAAATGATATGATTAGAGAACTTACAAAAGCAGAAGAACAGGTGATGCAGATACTCTGGAACAGCAAGGAGTCTATCGTAAGAGATATAGTAAATCAATTTCCCGATCCAAAACCAGCCTACAATACGGTATCAACTGTATTGAGGGTATTGGAGAAAAAAGGCTTTGTGGATCATAAGGCTTATGGTACAACCTATGTGTATTTCACCTTGGTCAGCAAAAAGGATTACTCAAAGTTTCAGTTCACCAACCTGATCAAAAATTATTTCAATGGCTCATTTCCAAAAATGGCTGCCTTTTTTGCAAAAGAAAATAATCTGACGATTCAGGAATTGGAAGCAATGATGGACATGGCAAAAGATGAATTGGAAAATGAAGGTGAAAAGGACGAACTATGAAGCATTCACCAATTATCTCTATTAAATAATGACAAATTGATATGGAACCGTATTTGATCTATTTCTTTAAAACCTCAATTGGCATTTTCTTTTTCTATCTTTTGTATCAATTGATTCTAAGGAATGAAACCTATTACACATCAAACAGGATTTACCTGGTATTTGGTTTGGCACTGGCAGTACTCCTTCCGCTTTTTCCGATTACCTATATTTCAACTGATGTTGCTCCGATTTTGCCTGGTTCCCCGATTGAAAATCCCCAACTTTTATTGTCAGGTAATAATCCAAATCCACTAATTATACCTAATTCTCCGGAATCGGTTCAAAAGCCAGGCATCTGGCAAAGACAGCTATTTTTAGTATTGCTCATTTATATATGTGGAGCAATAATCTTTCTGCTCCGATTGATACTGCAAACGGCGATCATGTTAGTCACAATTCAGAAAAGTAAAAAAACGATCATTGATGGAATCACCATTATCAACCTTAAGAAAAGGACAACGCCATTTTCCTTTTTCAATGTTGTTTTTATCAATATCAATGAATATTCAAAAGAAGAGTTGTCCAATATCATTGCTCACGAAAAAGTACACATTCAGGAGCGGCATTGGGTAGATCTTTTGATCGTTGAACTGTTAACAGTAGTATTTTGGATGAATCCAATCGTTTGGTTGTATGAGCGCTCAATCAAACAAAATCACGAGTACCTGGCAGACCAGGGAGTGTTACTTGCAGGTTACAACCCCGGCCAATACCAGGCATTATTAATTAATCAATTAATGGGAGTAAATGTAATGGGTTTTACGAACAACCTAAACTATTCCCTTAACAAAAAACGTATGGAAATGATGAAACAGAAAAAATCTCTTACCATTAAAAGGTTAAAATTATTCATTGCATTACCGCTAGTCGCTGCACTTGTTTTTGCCTTTGCAGAACGGAAGGTTATATACGAGGAACCTGAAACACCTTTAGCTACAGAACCTGTCGTTGAAGAGGAGTTGAATTTGATTCAAAACCAACAGGAATTATTTAAAGTGAATGGTACTGTTTATGATGAAAACAACGCCCCTTTATCAAATACCTATATTTTTATTCACGAAGTAAGAAAAGATAATATTCACCCATACCAAAATACAAATGCACTACTTGAGGCAGATGAATACGTAATTTCTGATGATCGTGGAAAATTTCAAGTAGAATTACCTCAGGACGGAAAAATCGGAATGGTAATTGCCCGTGTTGGTTATTACACAAAACTTTGTGGGAAAAGATACGATGGAATCGAGCCTGCTACATTTACCAACAATTTAAAAAAAGGAATTTACCATCTGTCTCTCACTGAAGGCAGGTATTTCGCCGCTCCACATGATTACAAAAATCATGAATTACTTAAAAACACTCCTGTAGATGTTCTTAGAGGGAATAACCAAACAATGATCATTGTTGAAGGATTGCCAAAATACAAAAATGGTGGCGCATCTGGCCTTGCTACAGCAATCAAACAATCCGCCTCAAAGTATTCCAATGAAACCGGAGAAATTGGAAAGGTGAAAGTCTCCATGTCTATCGATCAAAGTGGAAATGCTTCCAACTTTAGTGCTTTGGCCAGTAATAATAAAAAGCTGAATAATGAGGCAATAAGGATTATAAAAGAATTGAACAACTGGACTGCAGCGATTCAAGAAGGTAAAAATGTCCCCGTTGATATTGCTGTAGTGGTGAGTTTCAATTAATTCTTAAAGGTATAATCAGAATCATGTCATTTCGACCGAATGGAAGAAATCTTTCTTGTTACATATTGATTAGATTTCTCACTTTGGTCGAAATGACATTTTATTCTTTACCATTCACCATTCTTTCTACCTCCTCTTTCGACCTGCTCACACAATCTTCAATGGATAGGCCCGCAAAATAATTTCCACTCAAAAATAGATTTTGCCCTTGTAATAGTTGATCAATTTCATCCACAAGATCATAATGTCCCAGCCTGAGTGAAGGGACTATATTTAGCTTTTCACGCGATTCAATAATTTGATCTTTGGCGATTCCCAGTACCTTACAGATCTTTTGAAACTTATGATCAACAGTTAATACTTCCGGTTTAAAATGAAACGTAAATCCCCGGTAATTCTCATCGGGAACTGTATCCCTGGAAACGGCAGAAAAGAAATCATCATTGATCGGAACGAGACCTGCGAATGGTTTTATTGCGGTAGCTTCCTTAGAAACCATAACACCGAGCGATTCTATTTTTTGGAACCTGATTTTGGATATTTTATCTGCAAGTTCAGTTGAAATATTGTTTAGCAATGCTGGAATAGAAGTAACGGAGGTACAAATAGAAAGATTATGGCAACTAAAATTTCCCTCATTAGTTTTTAGTACATAAGCTCCATCCACTTTTTTGATCTCACTTATTTCTACTCCAAATTTTATGGCCGGTTTATCATGCTCTGCTATAGCGGAGGTGATGGATTCCAGACCAAAGTTCATCGTATAATGCTTCAGGATATCTTTTCTTCGCTCACGTTTTTTGAACAAGGCATTCGCAGGAAAATCATCTGCATTTTGTGATGGAACAGCGCTAAACAAAGCTGAGAATACCTTTTTAAAATTCTTTTTCCCTACGATACTTCCGTAATATGATTCAACAGTTTCTTCTTCTTTCTTCTTGAAAAATAGTTTTGGAACTGAAATCAATAATTCAAAGAAATTTATTTGTGAAGTAAAAGATTTAACGTGATCATTCACTAACACTCTGAATGGCGCCTTGGCCCTTGGTGAAATCTGCTTAGCAATCCCACAATCCTCAATGACCTCGATGAGGTTTCTGTATGAATTGTAGCATGTATGCGCACCGAGTTCCAACCAGAAATCTGTGCTTTTATGCTCAAACCTCGATGAATGAAAAGAACCGCCAACTCTATCTGATTTCTCTAACACAAGTGTTTTAAAACCGGCCTTAGTGGCATAATGAGTAAAGCTCATACCGCTAATGCCGGCGCCAACTACAATTACATCATAATTTTCCATATACATATTTCAAGATTAAAAAACCGGATTTTTGTCGGCGTGAAGGTAGGGAATTACTTATTGAGTTTCAATTTGAATTGTAATCGGGTTTTCTACAAAATTCTTTTTATACCAAAGGGAATGAAGCAAGTGCAATGCGATATATAGATGAGTAAAGATTCACCTGTTGGCATTTTTTTCACTAACCTTTCTAGGATTTGTATGATATTTCATTTTACTTTCTTTATAAAACTGCCTTAGACAGCAAATCCTTGAAGGATTTCCAGAATGTATTATCACAGCCTATCATATAGTTCATACCCATCAAAGTTCAGACAGTTGGCGTGTGAATGCTCGACCAAGTGCAGACACTTTGATCAGCGTCCTCTGCGATAGATTCCACTTAGTCGTAGCGACGCCACCCTCACGACCTAACCACCATCCACACGTAGACACCTTCCCTGTGCTGTCAGACATTTCTATCCGGCAAAAGGCAAGCTCAAACTAATTAGTGTCTGTCTATAAACTATGATGTGTCATAAATTCAAAAAAATGAATACCTAATATTCCCCTCCATGGAGGGGCGCAGGCCTTGCTTTGCCAAAGCCCTTTCTTTGCCGAAGCAGCTACGCGAAGGCGAAGGTGGGTTCACATATAAAACCATTCATTTTTTAGAATTTTGCAGACTTTATAGACAGACACTAATTAGTGAAAACGCTCTATTATTTCAAATATTCATTATATTTACTACTCATTGATTCGATACAAGATAGGATTTTACGATTTGGAGGGTTAAAACAGTTTTTACCAAATTTTAAAACCAGGTGACGTACCATTTTTTACACTCATTTTTTGACTATTTCAGCACATACTTCCTGAATTCGGATGATATTGTGCCAAAAAAGGCAGTATTTCAACAAAATGGAGCGTACAGCCGACTAAATACAGCACGCAGCCAACTAAATGGAACACGCAGCCAACTAAATCGATCGTACAGCCGACTAAATCCATCGTGCAGTCAACTAAATGGAACGTGCAACCAACTAAATCGAACGCGCAGTCAACTAAATCGATCACGCAGTCAACTAAATCGATCACGCAGTCAACTAAATCCATCGTGCGATCAACTTTGCCCATCGTACAGCCAACTAAATCAAATTGACAAGCAGCGACCTCAAATGTACAGGGCACCTCTATTAATTCCTTTTGGAATACCAACTCAGGTATTTTTTTCAGATAAAAGGCACCAAAAACGGAGTTTAGCATCGCCAAATGAGTATTTTGGTAACAGGGTAAAAGTCCGGTGGACTTTTGAGCCAGCCTGTGCGGAAGCCAGGAAAAAGCCCAAGTTGGGAAACAAAATGGAGTTATTAGAGGTGCCCTACAGTGATCCGCACTGCTCAGGCGGTCTGCGATCCTTCATATGGTCTTGGTGGAGTCCTCAACCCGGAGATACCACGTATTGCTACACAGACCACAAATTATCCAGGCTTGAACTAAAGTATAAAGCAAGCATCCTTACTAGCAATACGGTCATTAAATTTAATAAATTTTGTTGTTTGCAGGATCATATTCCCCTCCTTGGAGGGGCTAGGGGTGTGTTTTGGAAGAAAATACAAATGTTTAGGAGCACACATCATATCCATTGGATCAATACCATACCTCCTCACCTGAAAGGCACACTTTACCCCCCTCAGAATCACCTGAAAGCCTGCCTGTCGGACGAGGCAGGGGACTCTTCACCCCCTCAGAGTCACCTGAAAGGGACTCTGAGGAAAACGGAATACAACTGGGGTGAAATACGATATAACACAAACGTCCTTAGCGGACAAGTAAAGCAAAAATATTGCATCACCGATTACCCTGTAGGAAACACCTATGGGAGATTTAATTACTTTAACACAATTGAGTATGAATGACAGACAAGCGAATAAATATCGCATGCACCGAAAGGTAAAGGGAGTGTTTTCCGGAAATCCGGATATTTCGGACAAGTACCCGGCCATCAAAAAGTCCTTCGGGAGTTTCGATGTGCTGTTTGAAAAAATCGGAAAAACCGATTCCACGGGGGTTAAATCTACCTCCGGAACATTTGAGTCTAAATTAGAACTCAAAGAAAGTATGGCCAACGAAGTT
>SDBV01002895.1_pt1 | contig 25583 bp, 17 predicted proteins | sample 2277081 | NCBI WGS metagenome assembly SDBV01 (sample SAMN10402039, study PRJNA504765) | marine sediment metagenome | isolation source: marine sediment core GS10_PC15, 223 cmbsf | place: Arctic Ocean: Southern Knipovich Ridge | collected 2010 | reverse complement strand
TTAGCCCCGCAATTCTTGCATTCAAAGGTAGCTACATGAAGTTCTATAAATAATTCAGTATTAATATTTCCAAGCTCGGATATTATCCTTTTATGGCTTGTTCTTATTGTAATTTCACTACTTTCGCAAGATGGGCACGCTTTTGGTGCATATTGATCGGCAGAGACCTTCACGATTTCTTTTTTGACGCGTCTACTAAAGTCCATGAATTTAAAAGCGCTAAATTAAGTTATAATAAGCTGTAATATCTATGTGATACCATTAAACGAAAACTTTTTTTTTTGCCCATCCATACACAAAGTATAGGAATTAATCAGGAATTTAATCACAAAATGTAATTATTTGAGTATTCGATATATTTTATCCTGTGATACTATAAGATGACAGACAAACTGGTAAGCGTAATAATCCCTACTTACAATCGTAGCAATTTGATCAGAGAAACAATCGCCACTGTTTTAAACCAGACATATCAAAATTTTGAATTATTGCTCATAGATGATGGATCACATGATAATACCAAAGATATAATTCAGTCATTTAAAGATAAAAGAATTAAATATTTTTTCCAAGCACACACTGGATTGCCGGCATCAGGAAGGAATACAGGATTAAAGCGGGTACAGGGGGATTTTATTGCGTTTTTAGATTCAGATGATTTATGGTTTCCTCGGAAATTAGAAATTCAAGTCAAATTATTAAATAAAATGCCTAATATTTTATTAATAGCAACTAATGGCTTTTTTTTTCCAAAAAAACCTCATAAAAAAGTTTTAGAATTAAAAAAAAATACATTACTCTCATTCAGACAATTACTAGAAAACAATATTATTATAAATTCAAGCGTTTTAATGAAAAAAGCAGTTTTTTCTAAAATAGGATTATTAGACGAGAGCCAAAACTTAAAGTATGGAGAGGATTATGATTATTGGTTACGGTTATTAAAATTTAAGGATAATTCAATTTTAATTATCAAAAACATTTTAGTGAAATATAGAGATACTACTAATAAAATGATTAATCTCTATAAAAATCCCAACTTCTTTATAAAAAAATATAGAATTTTATCTCATATATTTGAGAAACATAAAGATCTTGAAAAAAATTATGTTAGTGATTTATTAAGAGATTTACTATTCAATTATCAAATTTCTAAAATAAGAGAAGAAATTATTATAAAAAGAAAAGGGATATTTAAAATTTTAAAGATTAAGTCCTTAAAAATAGATAAAAAACTTTTCTTCTTTTTGGATTTTCTAATAATCAAGTTTAAATTACTTTATTTAATTAAGAAAGTTAAAATCTTCAACAGGATTGTTAACTATTTTAAAATTTTGATATTCAAATTCTTTAAAGTAATTCATTAAAAGATTTATTAAAATTATTCAATAAATTTAATGATTTTTTTTATAAATTTCATTCTTTTTCTCAAATAACTGACAATCCTACTATCCTTTTTTAAAAATGAGTCTATGAATTCGATATCTCTACTAGAAAAGACTTTAAAAATAATATTAAAAATGAAAAATAGTAGTAAGAATGTAATTATTGAAAATAATGGTAAAAATTGTAAGAAATTAAGACCCAATAATTGAATAAAAAGAGATGTTAGGTAATCATAAAAATAAAACTTTAATAATAGAGTTATTAAAATTGATATGAACATAGTCAGAAATTGAAGAAAAACTGTTCTTAAATTAATTCTAATTTTTAGAATTTTAAAATTAAAAGCAAGAAATAAAAAAAACATTAAAAAGTTGATAATAAAAATTCCAACAGCTGCTCCAATCATTCCAAAATTAATTAATCCAATAAAAAATATTGAAATTTGAATAATTAACATAATTATCCTTATAGGTGGCAAAAGTTTCGTTCGATTTTGAGCATATAATAATGAGTCAAATGGAGTAATTAAAACTCGAAAAACAATTGAAATCACCATAATCTTGAGGAAAATGGAATAATCTAAATATTGATCTCCATAAATCATAAACAAATAAAAATCGCTCATAAAAAACAATAATCCTGTAAATAATAATAATATGAATAGTGAATATTTAATGATCAAATTATATAATGGGATTATGATCTTATTATTCTTAAAAGCATCTAAACGGTTAAATGATGCAGTTAGCGGAGTATGTAATGATGAAGAAGCGTTTTTTGCAACATTTGAATAACCTAATGAAATATTATAACCAGTAATATAACTTGGTTGATTTAGTAATCCTATTCCCTGAAGTTGTATTTCATTCCATAATGTATATTCCAAGTAATTAAAACTTATAGGACTTCCATATTTAAGTGTCATACGGATGAATTCTTTATAAGTTAGACCTTTTTCGTCTGTTTCTTCAATCTTTAAATATATTTTGAGTATTATAAAACAGTTCAAAATGAATGGGATTAATTCTGTGATGACATTTATGAGAGCAATTAATTCTACCTGAACGCCAGGGACAAATAAAAAAATAAGAATTAAAGCAGTAATATTAAAGAAAGCTTTAATTACAAACAAAATAAAAATTATTTTGAAATTATTAAATCCTTGGTTTATGCTATTGAGAATAGGTCTAAAGCCAAAAATATAAACTAGAGGAGAAAGTATATATATTAAAGAGATCAATTTACTTTTCTGACTAAAATTAAATAATTCTATAATAATTTGAAATATGAAAATACTAAAAAAGAAAATTATCGTTAAAATTAAACTCTTAATAACTAGTCCTTTTTTAATAAACGATTTTAATTTTGTTCTTTGATTTGAGATGAAATACCTTGGAATATAATATATAATTGAATATTCTAAAGCAGGAGGTAGAAAAAATGTAATTATCGCTATAATCATGATAAAAGAAGTAGCAAATATTAAAAGTCCCCATAAATCTTGAGATATTAGTCGAGCAATAAATATCGAAGATATAATTGAATATATAAATGTGCTATATTGATTTAAGAGAGAATAAAATGAATTCTTAGCAAGATTTTTATATTCTTCATTGAAATCTTCTGAATTTTTATCCGTTTTTTCCATAAATAATCTTTTTAAAAATAACTTAGTTTTTAAAGCTAATTATTTTTTTTTTTAGATTTATTTTTACCCAATAGAATGAAAAAAATAACTAACAATTAAACCCTATTTATAATAAATTTTATTAAATTAAGTGAAAACACTTATTGTAGTAAATTTGATTTTAGAGATTTAGATTTAAAATATAGAGATTTTTAATAGATTCAATTTAACTTCGAAGCCAAAAGAAAGTCTGGAAATTGTAAAACAAATTATATAAATCAAACATTATATTAATATCTATTAATTTGAAGGATAAAGAATAGGTTAGGGTTGTAAGTTATTTTAATTAAAAAATTCAAAATTCGAGAAAACCTATATACATCGATATTTATTATATCGTTCATTCTAATCTTTTTCTTTTTTATTCTAATATTTTATGTGATTCCTTTAGATTACCTTTTTCAAATATCTCTAATATTATTCATTGGTTTCGCTTTTGTCATTATTGGTTTTTTTTTGTTTTTTGTTTTAGATCTTAGAAACGAAGATAAAAAATTTATTACGTTCAAGTTTTTATCTGAAAATTTTATAAAAATAATTATCTTAATATTTATGGGAATATCATTATTTATTTCGCCCATTGCGTTTCCTTTTACGGTGATGTCGTGGACTGAAATTCCTATTTCAAATTATTTCCGTGGAGTTATACTTCTAATTGGTAGTGCATTTTTACCCGGCACTTCTATTTTAAATATTCTTTTTCCGGGAAAAATACTATCAAAAAAACTTAATCTTGAATCCTTTCTTATTAAGTTAACTTTATCTCCACTCTTATCATTCTTGATGATAGGAACAATCGTTTTAATTCTTGATTCTTTTGGAATAGTTTTTAAAGAAATCTATATGATAATTTTATTCCTTTTAATAGTAAGTTTAGTCCTCTTAGATTTTGCTTTCCAGCGATTAAGAAACCATAATAATTTTAAAAATGAGTTTTTTAAAAGAAAAATTGCTTTGTATAACATTTCAAAGAGTACTTTCATAATCATAATTATCGCAATTGGCGTTTCAGTGCTTTCATTTGGGATATATTCTACAGTACATTATCTTATAACAGGAGATAGTTGGACTGCATTAAATCCTACGCTCTTTATCGGAGATCCAAATGATTCTCCAGTAAATTATGGTAAGATAAGTCGTTACCCTATTTATTGGTGTTATATATCATATGGTTTGAGTGTATTAAATGGACTTCCTTTTATAAACACAAATGCTATGATGGCTCCTTTTAGTTATTTATACGTAACTAGTATTTATTTATTATGTAAATCAATTTTGCGTAATTTTAAATCTCGGTATGCTGTTCTCTCTACGATAATTATTTCAATATTTTCAGATTTACTCTTTATATCTCCCAATTTCAGTAACAACGCAATAGTAGAATCAACTGTTGGTTCAATAAGTATTCTTATATTCTCAGGCCAATTTTTTTTTTATTATAAATCTTTTGCTTTATATCTTGCGTTCTCTTCCATTGCTTTATTTATATCCGCAAATACTGAAACAGATAGAGATAAATCAAACAAATCTACTAAGAAATTGAATATAAAATTAATTATAATAGCAAGTTTATTTTTAACTGGAGCGTACATGACTTATATGCTCCCCTTAATACCTACATTAGCATTTATTATAATATTTTTCATATTTTCTAAAAGAAGAGAAAAGCAGAATCATTATTTATTACTTTTTTTAACAATCTTCTTAATTTTCTTCTTTTTATTTGACCTTTTAACAAATTTTTTCAATAGTTTTCTTTTTAGTAATAAATTTAATGATTTAATTGTATGGTTGACATCTGCCGAATTAAATAATAGTTTTATTCTCAATTATTTTGCTTATTTTTTCTTTTCTCTTATTTTTTTAACATATTTTTCAATTTATTTCTTTAATCAAATAAGAAAAAGATTTTATTATCCGAAAAATTTAAACAAAAACAAAATAAATCAAAGAGATTTAAATTATAAAAATCAATTGAAAAACGCGTTTACAAGTCAAAAAACTCAAAAATTTTTAATACTAGTATTTCTAACAGTTTTTACATTGCTACTTTTTCTTGAAATTTTTAACTTTTATTTCAAGTTCTATATATTTAAATTTATATTTATAGATGGAATTTATTGGCTATATTCCATTTCTATTCTTTTAGATATAATATTTTTATCATTAGGTCTTTTTGGAATTGGCGGAATTTATCTTTCATACATCTGTCTCCAAAAGAATCGGAGAATCTTTACAATTTTGTCTACATGGCTTTTTTTTTCATTATTCTATGCCTCTTTAGTGCATTTAGCACAAATATATAATGGGGTGATTTCATTAACATCACCACAAAATATCGAAGTGGTTTTTATTAAATACATGATTTTTTGGTTTACAAGAAACTGGTATTATGCAATAATACCTCTTTCAATATTTTTCGCAATAGGGATGATTGATTTAAGAAGAATTATTAAAAAGATAAACATTAACAAAATAAATTCGGTAAAGAAAATAAGTCAAAGATCTAAAACTGTTATAAAGTTTTCTGCTCTTTCGAGTATTATTATATTTTCATATACTAATATAATAATTGCGAGTATACAATGGGGTAGATTATATGGAGAAGGTACAGTAACCGACGCAGAAGCACAGGTCATTGGTTTTATACCATTATACATTCCTGATAATTCAGTAATTTTAACAGAGCATAAATACTCTTTATTCCATGGTATAAGAACAATGAGCTCTTCCAGCTACAAATCTATAAGATACACATTTGATCCTAGTAAAAATTATAAGTCTTATATAGAAACTTTAAATAATTTAAATATTAAATACGCTATTTTATATGAGTCGGGACATTATGGAGTACACCCTATGATCCAATCATTTATAAATAATTTTTTAATGAAATATTATTTTTCCAATACTCTATATCAGTTTCATGGATTAAAAATTCAAGAATATCTTCTTATTGACACTGAACCTTATTATCAAGCCTCTCAAGATTTTATAATATATAATTCTGGCGCAGATTTAGGCTTTTGGGGTTATGGTTGGGATACTTTATCTACTGGGAGTTCTAACGTTCAAATAATTGATGAAAAAGAAGATCATATAAAAGTTTTAGAATTAACTCCTTCCGCAGGGTTTGCAGCTATCCGTAAAGAGGAAACTGGCGTGTATAGGGGGACTGTAGAATTCTGGCTCTATACTTCTGATACATCTCAAAAATTTTCGTATCAAATCTATGGATATCAAAATATTATGCTTGAATTTCTAATAAATGATAATAAATGGCAATATATTAATAAAACAGGCAGTGCTACTAATATTCCGAATCTAAATTCAATTCCTCAAAATAATACTTGGCACCATATAAGAATTGATTTTGAAGGTACAAATCAGAAATATGTAGGGTTGAATCAATTTAAATGGCGTACAACAATTGATGGCTCTGAAACTTCCGATTCTATTGATTTTATTGACTATTTTGGGGGAGATTGGTACTATCATAGTTACAAATCTGATATATCAAATAATTATTCTATTTATATTGACGCAATCGGATTTAGTTGGGATGATTATTATACTATAGGAAATAATATGAATAAAACTGTTTTCCATTTATAATAATAAATTACATCAAAATCTAATAATATCAAAAAAACAACATGAAGATCAAAGCCATACTATTCGGATTTTTAATTGTAGGTTCTATTATCATATTAGATGAATCCTCAATACAAAATAATCAAGAGGTTCCCACAGATTTTAAATTAGGTTTTAAAGAAAATGAAGTACTAACATATAAAATATCATCTTTCAATGAGGAATTAGCTTTAGAATACTTAAGATTCCCATATATTACATACTTCTTAGGAGGTTATGCCTATGAAGGTGCTTATCGATTTATTCGAATTGATGATATCAAGTATGTTGATGATTTAAAATCTTTAAATAACAGTCAAAACTGCAGTGGCTGGAGAGTAAATATTTCCTCGTGGGAATGGGTTACTAATTATGATTGGGAATTTCGACAAGGAGATCCAGATATGGTTTATAATAACCTAATAATTTTTAGAAATCCAGGAGATCTTGGAGCAAATTTCTATAATATTGAGGAGATGTCTTATACACAAAAATACATATTAGATTACTTGAATTTCCCTTACGCTTTCCCAATTAATATTGAAACCTATTTAAACCAGATTGATTGGGCTGCTAATTGGACAGTTACTGGAAAACAAATTTCAATAAGATATAAAGAATCGAGTGGAAAATTCGTTAAAAAAATTCATACATTTAATAGTGATGGATTTTTAAAAAGAACAAAAGTTTTAACTGATGATGACAGAGTAATTTACGCTTATGTCTTAGAAGATAAATATGTACCTACGTTAATATTAGTTTATATACTCATTTTGGCAGGGTTTATTATCGCTGGAATAATTTATGTTATTCTCAAAATACTATAATTCCAGATTTATGATTAATTTCTTTGATAAACAATGAAGTCGCCATATTCATATTTCTTGATTGGAAAATACTGTTCTATTAAATTTTGAATGCTTAAATAGTCTCTTTCAATATTTCTCTTATACCACGTGTCAGCTAAAGTATGGATATAATAATTTATTTTATATTTTTCAATATAAGCCTCTATATAGGGAATTTTTGAAAAATAATCTTCCATTTGAAAATCTCCAACCCAAGAAATATGAATTATATCTAAATATACGCTCCAATTTGAATTCTTTATACTTGTTGTAAATTCCATAAAAGATAACTCAGGATTTTTACGATACATTGTCAAATTACTATATACATTACCATTTATTGTAACTCGCCATTCATATTGGTTTAAACCATGGTAATTAGAATCTGTACATTCAAATTCTAAAATAATATTGTACCATTTTTCTTTTTCCATTAGCTGAAGTTTAACGTAAGTATTCCCATCGTAATAAGCAAAATATCCATTCCATATATGAAGACCATCAATACTCCTATCTGTGAGTTCTACCCACAACGTATTGAATGGATTTGTAGAATATATATAATATTGGATAGTTCCGTGCTTCTTTGGGACATTAAAATTAAAATTTACCCTAGCTTTTCCATTAGAATTATTATCTTCTATTTTTAATACATTCTGCCTTCCTTCAAATTCATCGACCATTGTTATTGAAGAATTATCATCATAGTTATATGGTATTAGCCACCATGAAGTATTTCCTGCAAAATACTCTTTGTATGCTTCTTCTATTAAATATCTTAATTTATGCACTTCATAATCCAAGGTTCTTATAAGATGGCCATTAAATTCAGCATCCATAAAAATGTTTGAATGATCAGGTATATTACTTGTAATCCATCCAATAGTTTGTGCTTCTTCATCACTAACATTATATAAATTATTCTGCCAATAAATTCCTGACACTATTAAATTTGTGATTGAGAAGAATATAAAGAGTGAAACAAACACATTCCTCGATGCTTTCCTAAAAGTATAAAAACTACTTTTATTAAGGTAAATAGAAAACCTCTTTAACCCTATAACTAGAAGAATAGAAATAGCTGGGATTATATAAATCCAAGTTCTTGTAAACCAATAAATCATATTGTTATACTTCCCATTTGAAACATTTCTAATTAATTCTTGAAAAGTAGGAATGTATGGTAAATCTGAAAAGAATAGCTCAAAAATCGTTATTGATGAAATTATGAAGAAAAGTGTTGTCCAAAAAAGTAAGATAAAAAACAAATTTTTATTCTCTTTATAGGAGAAATAAAAAAGAAATACTCCCACTATTCCAATAATTCCAATATTTGGGAAGATGTAGATATTTAAGTAGTAGAATAAAAAAATATTATTAATATCAATAAAATCACCTTTTAAATTCGTGGTAATATGTATTATTAAAAAAATAATATATAGAAATGAAAAAAAGGTAAATACCAAAAAAACTATTTTTGAATTGATTTTAAGCTTCAAACGAATCTTCTGTTCTCTCTTCTTGAAGAATATTAAATACATTATCTGTACAATAAAACAAAATAAAGTAATTAAAAAGAAAATAGAATATACTGTAACCCAATAGGGAAGGGTATCCGTGATTGTTTTTAAGAAACCTATTTGAAAAAAATAGAATATTTTTTTGATAAATATTTTACTAAGATAAAAATTCATAGAAAGATCAAACATAATAAAGAAAACACTAATTAAAATGATAAAAATTGTGAGATTTCTTAAAACAATGTACTTATTTTCACTTTTAATAAATAAGCTATACACTAGTAAAATGAACAGTGCAAAGAGTAAAGGAAGCATATATGTCATAAAACTTATTACTAAAAAAAGAGCTCCAAGGGCAAATACTTTTAAATCTTCAGATTTCAATAGATTAATAAGTGTTTTTTTTTCTGAATTTTTATAAGTGAAAAAAAAAGCTAAACCTAAAAAAAAAAGGAAATATGCAAAACTCTTATATCGAAAATTAAATAATCCATCAAAAACTAAATCTGAAATGCTTCCATTTTGGAATATATCTGAAATTTTAGTTATATCAAGTAATCCTGAAAATGATATTACTAAAATAGTTGATTTAATGATGTATCTTTCTCTTAATCCATTTAAAATTGATTTCATGAAAATATAGGTTGAAGTTACGAATAAATACAAAAAAGGAGTTAAGAAAGTATTAATATTTATAAAAGGCAATCCTCCTAATACGCTCATAGCAAAGGTTGGATATCCCCAAAATAATGGGTAATTCGTTGAAGCAACCCAAGAATTACCTAAAGATGCTTCAGGAAGGCCTATATAATTCGCATGTGCAATTCCTACCCAACTATCTCCTGGTATTAAATATCTCACATCTAACATTATACCACTAGAAAATAACACGACAGCTAAAGAAAGAATTAAAATTACGATTGTTGTTTTTGAAACTGTTTGCCTTATAACGATTTTTTTTGTTAGACGATTTCTTCTTTTTTGGATAATTAAATCAAGAATAAGTAAAATGAATATAAATGAAATTAAAATATTAGGCATAATTTCTTTTGCTAAACTCAATTGATCAAGTACAAGCACAACTATTCCAAGTGTAAGAAATGATAGAAGTGGATAAATCGTAATTTTTAATAAAAACGACTCTACTCCAAATCTCTCATGAATTCTATTTTTAGGGAAAAATATGTTAAATAAACATGAACCCGGTAAGAATGCACATCCAATAATAAAAATTATTGCACGTATAATGTTTAAGCTATAAATTTCCTCCCAAGATATAATTGTTGGAAAAAGAGGGATTGAGGGAATTATAAAAAAACTTCCTAACATTAAAATTAAAAGAATTATTTTAACCAAATTTTCAGAAATAAACCAAAATTTGAAATTTTGGTTAGACGGGTTAATATTAAATGCGATAAATACGCTAACAACCAATAAAATGAAACCTAAATAAAGAAAAAAGATGCTCTCTATTGGAGTTTCTTTTTGAATGGCGGTTGTGTTAATTAAAAACAAAACATAAAATGTTATAAAGACGAATATTCCAGTTGTTATTATAGAATTTATTAAAATATTGTTTTTATCTCTCAAATAGGAATACCTTATGCCCTAATTTTTTTTTTAAATCTATTTAATTTTTAAGGTTATTGGGATTTAAAGTTAAAGATAATTTATAAGTTTTTTAAACGATTACTAGTGTTGTCAAGATGTCTATGAACAGGATAACATATTAGACTCATTTTATTAATCTAATGACGTAATTCAACGGGTATATCCTTTTAATCAAAAAAATGTCAATTTATTTTTCTCTAGTCTAACATTTATGAGAGTTAAATAATTCTTTTCAACTTTGCTGATTAAACATTATGTGTTTCCCATAGAATACTAATTTCGAATATCTATAATTTTGGGTTTTTAAAGGAAAAAACCCTCATATTTTTAAAGGAAAAAACCCTCATATTTCGTAAATAGACAAAGATATGTCGTATAATAAATAATACTAACTTCAAATATTGTTTACAGATTTTTGAAACAATAAAAGTTTTGATTATTGCAAAATACATAAATATTAAAAAACTACTTAATTTTTAATAAGGAAAAAAAAAGTGATGAATTAGAAGAATCCATAGTTTTACTGATATATGTCATGACCGCAGAAAAATTATATTTAAAAAAACCAAGCATTGGAGAAATTGAAGATTTTCGCACTTATGAGAATTATACATACCCAGAGTCAAAAGATTTATCAATCTCTATTGTTATCCCAGTATATAATGAAGAGAACTCAATAATGGATGTAATACAAAATATACCAAACCATAATCAATATGAACTTCTAATAATTGATGATGGGTCAACAGATGATAGCCTGAATAAAGTCAAGGAAATTGATGGTAGAGATATTAAACTAATTCATCACCATAAAAACCTGGGATATGGAGCGGCAATATTAACAGGCTTTAAATATGCCACGGGAGATATTATAATAACAATGGATTCAGATGGTCAACATAATCCTGAGGAGATTCCAGATCTAATTAGTCCAATTGTTAATAATAAGGCGGATTTGGTTATTGGTTCAAGATATATGGGTAAATCCCTATATAAAATACCACTCCTTACTCGATTTGGAGAATCCGTTGTAAATTTCTGTTTAAACCTATTATTTAGTAAAAGAATTCGTAATAACCAATGTGGATTTCGAGCTATTAAAAAAAATGTTATCAAAATATTTAATAATATGCAACAAACTGGAATGGGTTTCTCCACTGAATTAATATTTAAAGCCGCTTATAATCAATATAGAATTATTGAAATCCCCATTTCCGTAAATCCACGAAAATTCGGGACTTCCTATGTTAATCTTATTAACATTACTAAATCTATTGCTTCATGCATTTTTTTCATAGCTTTAAAGAAATTCAACTTTGATGTAAACAAATTTTTTTCAAAAAGTTGGATTAGAAGAATTTTTAGAATGATTAGTAATCTTAAAATTTTTCGATAAGAATTAATTGTTGATTTAGAATTTTTTAAGAATTATTTGTTATTCTAATAGATATAGAAGGAAACCCACTAATAGACAGCATTCGAATTTTTCTTTAATATATTTAAATTGGGGGAAAAATTAAAACAATTTCCTTATAAATTGTATTAAAACAAAGGAAAAAATTATATTTATTGAACATTTTTAAGGATTAAAAAAATGTCTGAGTCTAGGGTTAAAATATCAATAGTTTTCCCTTCCTTTAATGGTGAAGAAGTAATTTATAATAATTTAAAATCTATTCAAAAGTTATCAAATTTGAATGAAATTGAACTTATTATAATAGATAATAATTCTAATGATTCTACGATAGACATTATAAAATCATTTAAAGATATTAAAATCAACCTTATTGAACAAAAAGAAAACTTAGGCTTTGCTAAAGCATGCAATATTGGAGTTAAAAAATCAAAAGGAGAATATATTTTTATTACAAATCAAGATGTAACCTTCCCAAGAGATTTCTTCACGAATTTAATAACAATTTACAGAGAAATCAGACAGAAAGAGGCTAAAGATTTTTTTTTATGTCCTGCTGTTGTATTTAGTAATATGATGATCAATTATTTTGGGGCAAAGATACATTTTCTTGGTTTTTCTTATACAACAAATATGTATCAAATAATTCCTAAAAAGAAATCTATCTTTAAAACTCAGAAAATATCGGGAGTCAGTATGTTTCTTAAAAAAAAAATCTTCCTGGAATTTAATGGGTTTGATTCTATTTTTTTCATGTATCAAGAAGATACAGATCTTTCATTAAAAGCTCTGAGGAATCAAGTGAATGTTTATACTACAAATAGAACATTGTTACATCATCAAAAAGAACACTTATTACTAAATAATTTTACTTATTACTATATCGAAAGAAACCGTTATCTTTGTTTATTGAAGAATTATAAGGATCTCAAAAATTTGGTTCCTTATATAATTATTTCAGAAATTATTCTTTTATTTCAAGCATTTTTAATTAAGAAATTGAAAATTAGATTTAAAATTTACAAATTCTTTATACAAAACAACAAATTAATTCACGATCTAAGGTTCAAATCCAATAACTGTTCTAGTCCAAAAATAAGAAAACAACAACTATCCTCAAATTTAGATATAGTCCTTTTTAAAGAATTGAGGGGAAACATTAAGTTATTTAAAATTCTCATAAGGATTCTTAATTTAATTTTCTAATCTAAAAATTTTTTTTAAACATTATCCATTTTCTTAAAAAAGTCCAAACTTCAGAAATATTTAAAAAAATTTAAATTAAAAAACACAAAAAAATAACTTACTTATCATCTAAATGGAATTTTAATTGAAGTATTTGATTTGATTAATAAAATAAAATGAAAATATTGAATACCAAAAAATTTGAACATAAGATAGTTTTTTGTACCTATACAGATATTAAATCAAGATCTTCTGGAGACGCTATTAATGATTTTAAATTATATGAATCAATCCCAGATACTTTTAATAAAACGATAATTTATCCTTGCTATAAATTTAACGGAAATATAAATCTGAACGTAGTTAAATCGTTCATAAGGTTCTTCAAACATTTTATAAAAGAAATTATCACTTCTAACAAATATTTTATTACTCGAGGTTCAAAATTAGCAGTTTTCACATTAATTTTCAAACGTCTATTTAAAAATAAAATCATAGTTAGAATGGGTTGTACACCACTAATGTTTGTAGAAAGAATGGCTTTTTTAGAAAATCCTGAAATTAGTTTTAAGAAAAAACTAATATATAAAATCCTCATACCCTTTGAAAAATTAATAGAAAAATATGTCTTACGAAAAGCAGATAAGTTTATAGTTGAAAACGAACAAGCAAAAAACTTGATTTTATTTTATGGGTCAATATCTCAAAAGATAAAAATTATTCCATATTATGTTCAGGACTATTTTCTAAAAGGTAAAAATCCTGATTTTGATATTGAAAAAGACAATTTTATAGTTGGATACACTGGGAGGTTTAAAACTTATGACTTACTTGATCCTGTAATTAATGCAATTTACCGTTTAAAAAAGCAAAATTATGATATAAAGTTTTATTTAATTGGAGATGGGCCAAACCGAAAGAATTTAGAAAGAACCGTTGCAGAGAAAGACCTTGGCGATAATGTATTATTTATTGGGGAAAAACCTCATAAAGAACTAGCTAAAATAATAGATAATTATCATTGTTTAATTTTACCCATGCTCGATAAATTATGCCCTTCCACTATTGCGATAAAGATTTTAGAAGGTGTTATGAAAGGAAAAGTAATAATAACAACCAATAGTGGGAATAATCCCTCCTTATTCCAGGAAAACCGTGATTTAATTTTAGATGGAACTTCAAATCAGGATATGTCTAAAAAAATAAAATTAATCATTGAAAACTACGATAAATATAAAGAAATAGCTGAAAAGTTAAAAGTATATCACAGAAATATTCGTTCAAAAAGTAAAAATAATGAAAGAATTAAAGAATTGTTAGATAAAATGTAAAAAAGACTCTTTAATTAGTGGGAGTACTAAATATAAGCGTTCGATTTTTCGAAATGTATAATTTCATCAATTAATTTCAGATTTGTTCTTTTTCGGGGCAATAAATATTTTTTAAAACCATAAAAAACACCATAAAAAAAGGATCCTAATAATGTCCATCTTTTAATAGCTTTGTGATTATTATCAATTCCAGTAATGACAATCTTTAAAAAATTATACATATGGTTTAAAGTATTTATTAATACTTCAATTGGTATTTTCCTGTGTCTCAAAGCTAATAGAATTGTATTAGAAAATACATCTAAATAATATTGATACGTATTAACTCTACACCCTCCGTAGTTAATATGTAAATGATTTATAGGCATAAGTGGATCAATTACTAACAATCCATATTGCTTTAATTTTAAACAACAATCTGATTCTTCTCTAATAGCATTACCATCAAAAGTTGGATCAAAACCACCACTTCTTTCAACAAAATCTTTCTTATAGAAACAATTTCCTCCCGGGATTGTGTTTACAAACTTTAATTTCTGTGCTTTTGCTGGTGGTCCATTAGATCGAAGATATACAGGTCCCCCCACACCAATAATATTTAAATTGCGTAAAAAAAGCCATCTCATTGCACGCTCAAATAAATCAATGTTTATGGGAATACAATCATCATCAAGAAACCCAATTAAATCATAATTACTATATTTAATCCCCACATTTCTCGCACTTGGAAGCCCTACTCGCTTTTTCATCCTAATATATGTTAAATTATACTTAATATTAGAAACAGTATTTTTAACTAACTCTTTTGTATTATCTTTTGAACCGTCATCAACGACAATTACTTCAAAAATGCCTTTCTGATGGTCTAATTCATAAAGTAATGATTGGAGTTGTTTAGCTCGGTTATTTGTAGGGATTATTAATGATAAAATATTTCGATGCTCCTTGTATTTTTGTTAAAATATATAAAAGACTACCTAAAAGGTAAAAAACTTATGATGTTAAATATTTTTAATTTTTCTCGCAATAATAATTATCCCATCTCGGGATGTAAAGAAATTGTTAAGCGAATTTTTCCTTAAGATTATTTTGCGGTAAATGTCAATAAGTATAGGACGAATAAATTCTAAAACCCAAATGATACGATTATGTTTTGAATATAATAGATAGTTAATTCCAATAATTTCAAATCCCGATTTATTCAGTAAAAAATTTAAAGATTTTTTATTGAATAAGAAAATATGTCCATTAGGAATGAAATATCTCCATTTCGATTTTGTAACTATTGAAGTAAAACATGAAGCATTAGGTGTTGACAAAAATACAAAACCACCTTTTCGCAAAATATAATTGATTTTCTTAAAAATAGCTAAAGGGGCTCTTAAATGTTCAACTACATGGTTTAATATGATTAAATCAAAAGAACTATCATTAAATTCAGCTTCAGAGATATCTAAATTTCTTATATTCAAATTGAATAACTTTTTTGCTATCTTACAAGCCTTAGAAGAGATTTCTACACCTTCCAAGTTTTTATAACCTTTACTTCTTAGCAATGCTAATGTTAAACCAGCCCCAGCCCCAATATCTAAAATCCTTAATTTTTTTGGTTTTAAATAGTTTTTCAATAATGAAAAATAAAATTTTTCTTTAGTGCTAATTTTTGGTACACTTTGTAATACAGTACCCTTTTTTATATTTTTAGAATTTACATCTCCTTTATTATAGATTTCTAAGATATGCTTTATTTTAGGTATCGGTTTTTGTTGAATTAAATGACAATTTTGACATTTAAAATATTGGAAGCCACTTTTTACAACATAAAACTTTAAGGATCGACTTTCACAAATATTACATTTCATTGAATAATATCATCCTAAATTAAGTTATTATCTAATTTATAACGTTATCAAATGTTTTAGAATAATCGAGGTACAATTGCTTCCAATTAAGTTCATCTAGAACCCTATTATATCCATTCTGTCCCATCTCTAACCTAATCGTTTTATTATCTATCAAATATAAAATTTTCTCAGTTAAATCCTCCAAATTATTGGGTTCTACGAGTAATCCTGTTTTTCCATCTAAAATCGCTTCACTTATCCCCCCAGAAGGAGTCCCTATTACGGCTAATTTGAAATAATTAGCTTCTAAAAAAACTACTCCAAATCCTTCAATAGAGTTATGTTTTGAAATTGAAGGCATAATTAATACATCTGATAGTTTATAATAATTATTTCTTGTTTTGTTATCAATTTTCCCTAGAAAAACAATTTCTTCATAAAGTTTGAATTTTTTTGTTAAAGCTTTTAGGAATGGGGTAGATTCACCTATTCCTATTAGGTAATACTTAATATTAGAAATTTTTCTTTCCACTTTTATTCTATTAATAGCCTTAATGATTAAATCAAAATTTTTTCTAGGTACATGGCTTCCAACACTTAAAATAACAAAAGAATTTTTAGTAATACCATACCTTTCTCTCAAATTTGCTTTTGTCTCTTTTACATCATAATTTTGCACTATTAAGCCAGTTGGTAGGATTTCAAATAGCTCATTATTCAAATTATACATTTTTCTAATGAGCTTTTTTAAACTTTGAGTATGTAGAATTATCTTATCCAGATTTTGAAAATAGAATCCTTTAAAAGAAAATCTTCCTGATTCTAAGAAATCATTGCCATGTACAAATGAAACCGCTTTTTTATTAAAAATTACTTTTGATAAGATATAAATCACTAATAAAGTGACTCCTGCATAACCGCCGAGAATCAGATCAAACTTTATCTTTTTAAAATATGGGTATAATTTAACAATATTACTTAAAGCTAAAATTACCTCAAGCGGTTTAACACAGAATTGATAAAAAAATTTTCCACGGTACTTTTTGTTTTTAATAATTTTCCAGAAAACCTTTGTTATTATATTAAAATTTCTTTTACTAAACTTTACTATTTTTATTAATACTGATATTTTTGATTTCTTTAAGAGATTAACATTAATTAGAGAATCAAATATCTTTTTTCCTCTAAAAGAGGGATTAAAGACAAATAAATCATGTTCTGTATTCTGAAAACTTTTACATAAACAAGTTAAAGTATGTGCTACACCTCCAATCTGAGGATAAAATGGATAAGTAATTAAAGCTATTTTCATAATAGTTGATAATTATTATTCTTAATAATTATTATTAAAATTCCGCTATTAATTTTTATTTACTGCCAATTGCATTTATTATTATGATAAAAAAAATATTATTTTAATTAACTTTGAAGAAAACCACACTGAAATGAAGTTATAAATCAATTTACTTATATCTTTAATTAATTTTTACAATTTATCAAAAATATATTTATTAAATAACCTAAATACTTCGATTAAAGTGAGATAAATGTTTAATATTGAATTCTATATGCAAAGAATTAGATTATATTTGAATAAATTTCCTTTACTTCAATCAATATTAAATTTTATGTATAGACTTATATTTATCTCTTCTTCAATCAAAAAAGTTACCATTGGATATTGTCCAGTTTGTGGAAAAAATACGTTAATGCTCATAGATACCTATAATTTAAGGGGAGCTGGAACTTGTCTTTTATGTTCAGCTAACAGTCGGTATAAATCTGTTACTCAAATTCTAAAAAAAATAATCTTTATAAAATCATTTCATCCAGATATTGAAAGGCAAAAATTGATAATTCTCATGAATAAAATAAATCTTACAGGATATTCTTTAAAACAAATCTTAAGTTGTATTAAAGGAAAGGATTTTTGGATTTATGAACCCAGTTCTGTTGGGGCGATATATAATATATTGAAAAATTATCCTAAATTCTTCTTCAGTGAGTATTTTCCTCATCCAAATCTAAAAAAGGGACAAAGATTTAAGGGTATTCGTTATGAAGACTTACAATTATTATCTTTTAAGAATGATTCAATTGATATTTTAATTACTCAAGATACACTCGAACATGTTGAAAAGTATCCTCTCGCATTCAGAGAAATCAATCGGGTTCTAAAACCTAATGGTGTTCATATTTTTACGGTACCTATAGATAATTTTGAAAAAACATTTCGGTTTTTTGATGATAAAGGTTCTTTACTAGAGAAAAAAATAGTTTATCACAAAGATCCCTTAAGGTATCAAGGCGCTAAGGTTTATACTCAATTTGGGTACGATATCGTTAATATTCTGGATAACTATGGATTTTCTACGTTAATAATTAGCCCAAAAATAGGAATTTTTGAAGATGTAGAAATCTTAGTTTCAATTAAGAAACCCGATTATTAAATAATTATGATTTTGTAGAATCTTTATTAAACAAGAAAGATGAGGGTTAATTTAAATAAAAACAATTAATTAATCTTCTTTAAAAGAAACATATATTTTTGATGAAAACTAACTCTAAACTATCTATATTCTTAGCGCGTAAAGATAAATCTAATTTACTAAAGTATTCTTTAATAGACATTTTATTTCATTTTAAAAAGAGAAAAAATAATTTCTTATTAGATCATTCAAACGTCTCTGAGAATTTTTATAAGAAATACTTAAAAGATTTTTATACCAAAGAAAAATCTATAAAAGAAATTTTCTCCAAACATAAATTTTTTGCATACACTAACATTAGTGAAGAAAAGGAAGTTATTATAAATTTAATTAATAGAGAATTCCCTAACTTCGAAAAAAAAGTACTTATAGAAGCAAAAAAAATATTAAATAACCAATTTAAGATATTCGAAAAAGAATATCAATTTGAAAATGGTATTCTATGGAACTTTTCATTTTTTAATGGTGTCTTTTGGCCCTCTTTACATGCATCTAAGATTAATATACATAATTTGAAGGACACTGCAGATTTAAAGTATAACTGGGAATTTAACAAACATCCTTTTTTAGTTACTTTAGGGCTTGCTTATTATTTTACTGGAGAAGAAAAATATTGTAAGAAGATTATTGAGTTAATTTTAGATTGGGTAAGAAAAAACCCTCCAAGGTATAATCTTTGTTGGTTAAATGCGTTAGAAATTTCTATGATGTTAATATCATGGCTTTTTTCCCTATTTTTTATCAAAGATTCAAGCCTTTTAACTCAAACTATATTCTACCGAATTTTTAAATCCATGTTTCAACAAGCATATTTTATTAATGTAAATATTGAAAGATTCTCATACAATCATACAATCGGAGAATTTTTTGCGATCTTTATGTTTTCTTCCATTTTTTATGATATTCCCATTATAAAAAGGTGGTTTAAAAATTCATCAAAAAAATTAAGGAAGCAAATTAAGAGGCAGATATTAAATGACGGAGTTAATATTGAAAGATCTTTAAACTATCACCGATTTACTTTAGAAATCTTTTCATTATTTTTAATTATTTGCTCTAAACAAGTAACCAAATATGAAAAATCATTAATTAATAAAATGTACACCTTTTTTAAGTATTCAATAAAACCTGATAAATCTCTTCCTCTAATAGGAGATTCAGATGACGCAAACGTAATTCCTTTAATCTTTTATGATAACGATCAAAATCTCAATAATTATATTGAATTATTAACATTGGGGACAGTATTATTCGATCGAGGGGATCTAAAGAATTTAATTAGAAATTTCTCACCTCTCAGCTTATTACTTCTTGGAAAAAAAGGATACGACCAGTTTAAAAATATTCGAGAAACCAAATCTCCAAAAACTTATAAATTTTTTCCTAAAGCAGGTTATTTCATAGCAAAGAATAATTTTTCTAGTAATTCTAATTATTTGCTATTTGATATGGCACCATTCAGCCCATACGGTGGACATGATCATTTGGATATTTCAAACCTTATTTACTCTTATAAAGGCACCCCCATACTTGTAGATTCAGGAACTTATAGATATAATATTGATTTAAAAATAAGAAATGCGTTTAAAGATATTAACGCTCATAATGTTTTAACAATCAATAGAGATAAAAAAGTTAATAGTACACGTACTTTTATTTGGACTAGTTATCCTAAAATAACTATTAATGAAGCACAGACTAATACTAATTTTATTTTTGAAGTAGAACATAATATATTTAAAGATTTTAAAATATCCAGAAAAATATCTACTAGCAGAGAATTAAATAATATTCTAATAAAAGATATTATAAAACCCAATAAGAAAAATTATCAAATCCTTAAAATATATGTTAATTTTCATTTTTTCCATGAAACGAAAATAAATGTTAAAAATTATGAAATAATTATTAATGATAATTTAAGATTACTACCAAAATTGAACCCTAATTTTAAATTTAAGATAATTAAACGAAGTTACTATTATTCACCATTTTATGGAGTGAAATTTTTAGCACCAATGATAAGTCTTGAATTTACCATTAATAATATGAATATGAAACCTATCTGCATTGAAGTAAGTATCGAACCATTAAATAAAGTAATGTAATTGCTCATTATGAAGATCTCAGTAATAATGTCAGTATATAATGGAGAAGAACATCTACAAAAAGCAATTAGTGCAGTGTTAAATCAGACGTTCAAGGATTTTGAATTCCTAATTATTGATGATGGAAGTACGGATAATTCTTATAAAATAATGAGAAAATTTGCTGATAAAGATAAAAGGATTAGATTAATTCGCAATAGAAAAAATATTGGCTTAACTAAATCTCTAAATAATGCTATTATGCAATCAAATGGAGAATATATAGCACGTCAAGATGTAGATGACATTTCAATGCCTAATAGATTTCAAATTCAATTAAATTTTCTTGAAAATAATTCTGATTATACATTATGCGGCACAGATGTGATTGTTAAACAGGATATTAATAAATCTGTAGGGATAAATGAGATAAATGACATACGGAAGAATTTAATTGTTTCAAATTATTTTGTTCATTCCTCGGTTATAATGAGGAAAAAAATACTTATGAAAATAGGATTTTATGATGAAAATTGGTTATACGGTCAAGACTATGAATTATGGTGCCGTTTTATCTATAAGTATAAACTAAAAGCGAGAATTTTAAATGAGAAATTAGTGATAATGGATAGACCTGTAAAAAGACTACATCAGAGAGATTTAAAATTCGTACTCCAGCATTTAAATTATGTAAAAACAAGGGTCAAATATATAAAATACTGTAATCGTTTCATGATTATTATAAGGAGTATTTTTTCCATTGTAAGAAATATCTCTGAAATTTTATATATTATTGGTTTCCAAATTCTTTCATTCAAAACCTTAGATTTTAATCATCTTACGAAATTTATGCTATAATGATAAAATCTATTTTCGTATTTTGCCCTAAACTATAAATTTCCTTTAAATAGATTGATTTGATAAAAATTGATCAAAGGAAGAAATGTTCATATCTAATCAAAATTTGGAGTTAATAATAGAATCGTTATTTGGTTAGGTTCAAAAAATAATTAATTGCTCAATAAAAAAATGAATTTAGGGTTAGTCTTTTCTAATAACATATCCTTAAAAGATTGGGATAATTTAGGTATTTTGGAAAGAGAAATATTGTTATATCAAAAACTTGCTGAGAAAGGGATCAACATTAAGTTTTTCACCTACGGAAATGAAGCTGATTTGAATTTCTCTCATAAGTTAAAACCTATAACCATTTATCCTATTCGAAAAAAAGAAAATTTTAAACCCTTATCGTTTATTAAAATTCTATTTTTTCCCCTATTTAATTATAAAATGTTTAAGAAACTTGATATCATTAAAACTAATCAAATGGATGGGAGTCATATTACTTGGATTTTAAAAATTCTATTTCGAAAAAGAATTATTATAAGATGTGGATTTGAAGCATTTAAAACAGCTAAATATGAATACACTAATTTGACTAAGAGAAAGAAAACTCTATTAAATTTAATTATTCTATTCATTATTGAATGGATTTCATATAGAATTGCAAATAATATTATTATTACGAATCTTCAAGAGAAAAGATTTATAGTTAAGCACTTTAAGGTCAACCCAAAAAAGATTAGAATTATACCGAATTTTATAGATATAAACACGTTTCGACCAATGAATGTCCAGAAAAAAAAAAACTCATTATTATTTATTGGAAAACTAAATAAATTCAAAAATTTACTTAACCTTATTAAAAGTATTAAAGATCTTGACAATATTTCTTTAAATATTGTAGGGGATGGAGAACAAAAGAAATTTCTTTTAGATGCTATTAAAAAGTTAAAGTTACAATCTTGTGTGAATTTTTTAGGGACTATCCCGAATTCTAAGATTCCTGAGATTATTAACAAACACGAAGTTTTTATACTTCCTTCTTTCACCGAAGGAAATCCAAAAGCATTGTTAGAAACGATGAGTTGCGGAGTTCCAGTTATTGGCACCAATATTCCTGGAATTAATCAAATAATTCAACATAAATTTAATGGATATTTGTGTGATACAGATAGTCAATCAATATCTATGGCGATCAATAAAGTTCTAGGTTCTCCGAATTTAAGAGACGTTATGGGAAAGAATGCGAGAAACTATGTTATTAAAAATTGTTCCCTGAAAATAATCCAAAAAGAGGAATATAATCTATATAAATTAGTATTGAGTAATTCTTAATACCTTATTTAAGGGATTAATTTTCAATATAGAGTCTTTAGGTATTACATAATTATTTTCGGGTTATTATTTGCTATTTTTTTTACAAAATTATTACTTAAACTTGAGATAGAAAATTTTTATATATTTTAGTAAAATATTCCCGTGAAACTTTTTCCCAAGAATAATTCTTTACAGTTTGCAAACCTTCATATATAAATTTCTTTCTTAACTCCAGATTATTGAGTAATTTAATTGCGTATTCATACAGTTCTTGAATGTTTTCAACATCTGTCATAAATCCATTTAAACCATGATTAATTATTTCAGGAGCCATTCCCACTTTCGTGGTAAGTATAGGTACTCCTGTTGCCATTCCTTCTAATATTGCTTTAGGTCCCCCTTCTGCTCTTGAAGTTACAATGTATAAATCGAGTACATTATAACATTCAACAATATCTAAGTAATTATCTAAGAAGATATGAGTAAATGGAATTTTAAATTCATTTAATTTCATCTTTACATATCCTCTAGCTGGACCTGTTAATAATACATGAATATCTATATTTTTGCTTATTTTCTTAACAACTTCACAAAAAATATCAGGACCTTTTACCCATTTTGGTTCTAATCCTTCTCCCCATCCTACTCCATCTTTTTGAAAGGATCCAATTATCTTTTTTTTTAATGGTAATTTAAATTTTTTTTTTAAATTTTTTTTTACCTCATCCCTAAAAACTTTGAAAATTGAAAGATCTACACCTAAGGGAATTATAACTATCTTATCATCTCGCAGTCCTAATTCTACTAATTGTTTTTTAGCAATGGAATTAGAAGTGTGCACAAGATCTACTTTATCATTTAGTAAAGATACAAATTTCAGCCTTTCATCTGTTGGAACTATATGAAACCATGTAACGATTTTTTTATTTGATTTATTCCTTAATTCAGTAAATCCTTTAGTCCCAAATAAGCAATTTATTGAACTAAAATGAACAATTTTATTTTTAGCCAACAATGTTGAGGCCAATTCAGCATTAATTAATCCGAGTTTTTTTAAATTGTCTGTGATATAAAGGGCATCCGACCTTATTGACCAATTAACTTCTTCAATTATAAATATAACTTGTGCTTTACTTGATAATAACAATTTTTTAAAAGTTATTAAGGCTTGTAAATCTTTTTTTGCGAGAAAAAAATTAATCAGTTTGATTATTATATCAAATAGCTGAAGTAAAAATCTCATTTTACGAAAATTAATTTATATATTTACTAATTAAATCATATTTATGTTAATAATTTTTAGCAGAGCTTATGATTTTACATTTTATATCGACAAAAATAAGTGTTTTACCAAAAAAACCACCTCTAAAATGCTCTTCATAAATTTATTTTAAATATCTAAGGAAATATATCTTTTATAATAGCTTAACTTTTGCCCATATTTCCCCATATTTGATTTTATAAGTTACAATCTTTAGATTTGCGAGCGTTAATTCCTTTTGAAAAGACTCAAATGTATATTCAACAAAATGAGTACGATCCAATTTGTAATTCAACCCCAATCTTTTCTGATATAATGAAAGCCATGATCGATTAATCATTGGAACTCTAATTAGAAAAATATCTGATAAATACCGAATTTTTTTTAAAAAATTAACCCTATCTTTAATGTGTTCTAAAACATTCGAAAGGATAACCGCATCAAATGTCTCATTAAAATTATAAGTCGTTGCATCCCCTATAATATATTTGATCTTTGAATAATTATACTTCTCTTTAGCTTTAATTATTGATTTTACGTTTATATCTATACTCACGACTTCTCTGGCTTTTTTGGCTAGTTCATATGATACAATCCCTATTCCACATCCAATATCTAAGACTTTATTATTTTTCTCAATGTTTTCAAGAAAATAAAGGGAATACTTCATAATTTCATGTTTTGGATGAATTCCGTCATTAAGTTTAGTTGCCAGAGATGAAATTTTTTGATAAAGCAAGTTATAGATTCGAATATAGAACTTGATTAATACACTGTAAATTTTCTTTAGCATCTTTAATTATTTTAAAAGGGAATGTAGTTTTTAATAAAAATAAATATTAAATTTTGGTATTAACACCTTTTAGGTGATAACCAAATTTTTTTTCTTTTACTTATTTAGTAAAAATTTAGATTGATATCGTTTAAACTCTTTGATTTTTTGTTTTGTTATTCATCAAACTATCATTCTATGTGCTGTGTGGGGGCTCAACCTCAAGGAAAACATTAATATAGGAGCGCTCCCCTATATTAAGTAGAGATAAAAAATTGGTGAATTAAAATGACAAATTATCCTAATTTAGACGAAAAGATACCTATAAATTTTTTTTCTGGACCACAAAAACTGA
>SDBV01002894.1_pt1 | contig 25585 bp, 40 predicted proteins | sample 2277081 | NCBI WGS metagenome assembly SDBV01 (sample SAMN10402039, study PRJNA504765) | marine sediment metagenome | isolation source: marine sediment core GS10_PC15, 223 cmbsf | place: Arctic Ocean: Southern Knipovich Ridge | collected 2010 | reverse complement strand
GATACACGTATCGCATCCCAGCTTCGGGGGTCGGGCGTCCGGCCCGCTATTGCCTCGTCGCGCAGTGCTCGTGCAGCGCACCAGCAGCCAAACAGCCTGAGCTCGCGGGCAGGTATTATCTCTAGTCGTAGCAGCAGCCAGAATTTATCGGCCACGCTTATCGATCCGTGGGCTGTAATCGCGTCCAGGTCGCAGACCTCTACCCGCGTCAGACCGTCAGGGCCGTGGACACGACGCAGACGATTGGGAGTCCAACACGAGTGCCAAGCAGTAGCGTGCTCTGCCCTAATGCGAGTGAGTAGTTTCGTCGACATCTAATCACCTCCCTCCCGATAATGTGATCGCTCGTCATCCGCCATCTGTTGATGCCAGCGGCCGATCGAGTAGGACATCATATAGCACGACAGTGTAAATATAGTGCCCCAGTGTTCGCGCATAAACTCGGTGAATGTCATGGTTCAAGTTCCTCACTCCCCCGGGGCATCGGCGTTGTGCCTGCAACAGCCTCCGGGGGAGTCGCCGCTGTAACCGCCGGTACGTCATCCGGCGCGGCGTCGTCACCATCATAGGCTACAAGTCGCAGGACATTTAATGTCATCGCCTCGAATACCAAACCGTAACCCGTGGTTAGTGATATGACGTCGTCCCGAATGCAATCACACGCAGCTCGCGGGGTAGCGCCGCGACCTTCGAGGACGTCTGGTCCACGCATGGTAGTGAGCCTTGCCGTCACACGGTAAGTCTCGCCGTACCTCGTCAATACTATACGGGCCGTGCAAGTGTACTGCTTGCATACTCCACCTGGGTCGCTTGTCCACTCTACACGTCGCGTTGCAATCGATCTCCATTTACTCATGGCGTCCCTTTCTGTTTCTTTGTTAGCACGTGGTGTGCCGGGGTCTCATCGAAATCGAGTCCCCAGCCCTTGGCAATCGCCCTGAGAAACCGGATACTCGGAAATATACTTTCCCGACGTACAGCGATCAGCGTTGACTGTTGGATAGGAGGGTCTGCCGCAGCCGCTGCTGCCATTAGCGTGGGATAACTGTCGCTCGTATCGCGGACGAGCTTGAGTTCGTCGTCGGTTAGTTCTGGCATGGGGTCTGTCCTCAATTCTTGTACGGCTCGTACCGTGTGATGCGCCCCTTGCCCAGCACAGCGAACGCCGTGTAATACGTGCCCGGGTCACGGACCGATCGCCGGAGTGCATCCCATTCGGCGTCAGCGGCGATCTGGTGTACGGTCTTTAATACCTTGCCGTTCGCCAAGTGCGTCCAGCGTTGGCCGACGAGTGGTTTCATGTCGACACCTCGAATACAAGATGTTTCTCGGGGCACATCCGCGACTGTGCGGATGTGCCGAGGGCCTTCATGTTGGCGCTACGGCATTCGATCGTGTCGCCGTCATTGGCATCTCGAATCGCGACGGCTAAGGCTGTGGGCCAGTTGGCTGCTGGGATCACGTGTCGTGTCTATCGCATCGTTCGTCTCCCGGTTTGGTTGCTACGGCTGCGCCTCCAGCCACGACTTGGCAGCGTCACACTCATCTACCAAGTCGTGATATTCGCCAACTATGACTGCTCGCGTTTTTCCGCTTTGGCCGTGCTGCTCATCCAATGCGCCCGGCGATGTCATCCCCCTAAATGCTAGCAACGCACGGGCAAGGTTGTCTTCGGCGGCAGTCGCATATTGGTGTAGTGCCGCTGAGATGGTTTGCTTTGGTGTCAACACTTGCTTCTCTTTTGGATTATCTCGAACTGTTCGATATTATCGAAGGCGAAGCCCCGTGAGGTTCTGGGCTTGGGGTCATTAGGCAAAGAATGCCAACACACCTTCCGCTGTCATGCCGCCAGCGTACAGGGCCTCCATCGTTGCCCCCCTAGGATTGCCATCGATCGTATCGGCAATGTCTTCGCTTTCGCCAACGACGTACAGCGGGCTATCATCACCCGGCAAAGGTGGGATTACATTCATTGCGCCACCCGACTCGCGGAAATCGGCAAGAGCCTTCTGGAAATCTCTGTAGTATCGCATCGTTCGTCTCCCGGTTTGCGGTTGGTTGCTATCGGCCATCAAGGCGGAGCCCCGCAGGGCTCCGGGCTGGGGGGTCGCTAGCACGCCATGCCGGCAACAGCCTCATCAATTAACTCGGTCGTGTCCGGATCACAAATATCTAGCCCATCCGCCTGCGCCACATCCTCCAGCACCGCTCGCATCGCCTGCTCTGGGCGGTGTTGGAAATCCGCGACCTGTCGTCCGGCGGCGTCGCCAATGACCTGGTCGGCGGCCTGCGTGAAATCGGCGGTAATCTCGATCGTGTCCGAGCCCCATGTGGTCGTGTAGGTTGTCATCGTTTTCTCCCGGTTTGCGGTTGGTTGCTATCGGCCATCAAGGCGGAGCCCCGCAGGGCTCCGGGCTGGGGGGTCGCTAGGCGATCAAAATAGACCGCAGTTTGTCTGCCGTTGCGACGGGCAGGATGAGCTCGCTCGATCCGTCATTCGCTCCAATCCAGATTGGGCGGTACGTGCTGTGCTGCAGGTGCCACTCTTGCGCGTCTGGGGCTAGATTCCGCCCCCAGGTAATCGTCACGATACTGCCGTCTTCGAGCGTAGCCTCGCCTATGTCCGCGCTGTAAATGGCCAGGCAACCAGGGAGGCTCCCAATTCGTCGGCAGTGTGTTGCGGTGAGGGTTCTAGCCGGCTTGGTCTTGCGGACAGCGTCGTTGGGCTTGCGGATGGTAATCATCGTTTCATCTCCCGGTTTGCGGTTACGGCTGCCAAGGCGAAGCCCCGGGCTTGGGATTCGCTAGACGAGCGTGACCCGCAGTCGCCAGTCATCAGCGGCAACATCGATCGTCCCGTCGTTCTCTGCCATCGCCACGTAGTCGTCAGAGCTAATCCCCTCGGCCGCGAGGGCGGCTGACAAGTCATCGTAGTCGCCCGCGAATTCACACGCCACGATCTCGGTGTGGCTCACGCTTCTGTCGATTGCTGTTTGCAGTGTCATCGTTTTCTCCCGGTTTGGTTGGTTGCTTTGCGTTCTCGCCTGCCATGCGCCTCAAATCCTGCCGTGATCGAAAGTGATTGTGCAATCCGCCATGCCCCGCACTTGCGCTGCCATCGCTACGGCCTGTTCTCGGGTAATGGGCTTGCTCGTCTTTTTGTGGGGTGCAGCCAGCCTATTTGCCACCACGTTGTACTTGCCACACTGCTCCCAAATCCAGCACTCCGCATCGCCGCGAGTGTAGCCGAACACGCCGTGCGCTTCGCCTGCTTCCAGTTCTTCCCAATTGGTTTTTGTTGCTGTCGCCATGTTTCGTTCTCCCGGTTTGGTTGGTTGCTTTGCTTCCCTCTGTCCGTATTATAACAGGTCCAGTATATTTGTCCAGCGAAATATAGTGCCCTGGCGAAACTTTCTTTAAGTCACTACAGCGTATAGACTTACGGCGATTCGACCAGAAGGGCCGGAAAGTATTCTGGGGCTTTATTCGCGGGAAGGCCGGCTTGCGGGGGAGATGCCGGTCGCAGACTTAATCGCCTTCGTCGAGATAGCTGATCGGCGGGTAGCTGTCCACCTCCTTGATTGAAAAGCTCGACCCGTTCTCGATGGTCTCGTACGTATCGACCTGATTATTGTGCAATTCGATGCGAACAGCGAAACCGTCGCCAGCACGCAGCCTATAACCGAACCGCCCAGCGGAACATGCATTGCCTTTAGTGAAGCTGGGGTCACCAGTTACGCTTGATGTTGAGATTTCACCGCACTGCCCGGGTATGTCCCCTTGGTCCTCATCATCGGCGATATGTATTACATGGATGTGTACCTTGTCTTGACCACCGCCGCTACCAGGAATCTTTGTCCGGTGCATAGTGATGTTCCACAGGAACTCGACGAGCATGTTTCTGTCGCTGGCATTTTGAATCAATGTTTGCGCACCCTCGAATTGCGCAAGTGCGAAGTCACTGCCAATCATGCCGTCATCTGGATTGCCCGGCAACCCGCTAATGGGATTGGTATCAATTACCCACGTCACTAATGCCTCGGTTGTCTCGTCATCAAGTATTACCGGCACTGCGTTGATTGCTTCAAGCATAGAGCGTATCGGAATCGCCGTACGGTGTTGCCCATGGGGCGAAAAGATATCGTGCCGCACAGCCTCGGTCTCGCGCACCGATCCCCCGATACGTTGGCGAGCCGGTGTGTTGAAGACTGGTTCGGCCATTACGATGGTTGCTCGCGAAGCCAGAGGGTCATGTTGAGCCCAGTGCCCTGTGTCCCTCCGGCTGTTGTCTCGTCGACAATAATAATGAAGTTGTCGTTGGCGCTATAGGCCGTCACGTCGAGCGAACCAAGCAAGACTTCTTTGTCTGCGGTCGTGCTGTCAGCCGTGATGACGGCGTTAAGGATCGTCACATATCCCGTTAATTCATTGCCAACCTGGACGTCTACCGTATAGGACGCAGTGGTCAATGGAGCGACCTTCGGCGTTACCGTCAGCCTTTCGATGGTCCCGGCGCCCCGCGAGGTATAAAGGATGGATGTTGCGTCAGCAACCGCTGCGGCGTCGCTTTGATTGTAGACTACTGGATACTGTTGGATCATCGTATCGGGGCTACCACGGTGCGCCCGTTGAACCGAAAGGTCTGCGCCGGGTATATTGTCTAGGTCGAATACAACTTGTGCCATTGGATTATTCCTTATGGGGCGACTGGTGGAAAGGAGCCGTCGAAAAATAAGCCGGAATTCCAGTTTACAATTTGGTATCGCTGGAATTCCAAGTATTCAATGTTCGCAAATGGATCGGCGTCGGGGTCTACCTTCTGGACATTCTCCCCCAGTGTTTCCAGCGGCCACGGATCGGTCACGGGCGCATTGTCGTGTGTAATCCGACGGACCTTCGGATCGTTGTTGTCGATACGCTCATGCGTACCGGCATGCAGAATAACCAATTGCCACAACACCGTATTCACCACGTCGCCATTGCTATCCTTTAGCTCTTTCTTCTCTGCAACGTGAATTTCGTAGGTCACGATTCGGTATCGGATTCTCACGCCGTCAAATAGGTGGTTCTCTTCCCTGAAGATGAAGCTAGCTGGTCGCGACGTAACGGAATCGAGCTTAAGGAATCCCGGGTCGAACCCAAGGGTTGCGTCTTTGTTGACCGTGTTTATGTATAGGTTATGGTATTCGTTTCTGAATCTCGGATGAAGAGTGAGAACAGGCGACGGGCCCTGGAATTCGTTGCGAGTTATCCGGAACACCTGGCGCGTCGCGTCCCGCGTCGGCCTGGGGTTGAACGGCTCACCTACACCCGTTGTGACCGGCTTGCCGTCCAGGTCCCATTCAAACGGTTCCTGGAACTTGATCTGGCCTATGTCGAGCGTGGCGTACCGCATCAACGGGTTCTCGGGCTGGCCAAACGTATCCGCCTCCTCGTCTATCGAAACCTCCGTCGAGTACGTGATCACCACGTCCCAGACCGTTTCATCGCCGCCCAGTTCTTTACCCTGCGTAGCGCTCCGCGATACGACAACGGCCGCAGTATCGCCCGGATGCTTGTTGCCACGGAATGGCAAGCCCTTGTCGCTGGATTCCTGGCTCGACAACGCGACAGCCGACGTATCGTCCCGGCTGTCCGTCTTGACCGTGTACAACTCGGTGTAGACGTGGACGTCGTTCTTTGCCTCTTTGTCGGTGTGGCCCGACAGCTTGCGTGCAACGCTCGTGACGGTCATGGCGGTAGCCCCACTGTCTCGGGCTCGGCGAGTTCTCGCGTGTTCTGGTCAATGGCGCCGAGCAGCCCCGTCTGTTTCTTCAGTTCGCCCGTCTGTTTCTTCTGCTCGCTCTGGGCCCCGAATCCCAGTGCCCGCTGGATCGCGTCGAACGCGGCGTTGCTGCCGGCCTCCAGGACGGGGTTGCGGACGAAGCCGGGGCCGGTGATGGCGGCCGTGGGTTCCGGCAACTTCTCAAATGCTTGCTCGCCTGCGCGGAGAAATGTGTCGAGGCCAATGGCGCCAACCTCGAACAACTGCCGCAGGTCTTGCATTTCTTTGCGGAATCGTTCCAGCGGTGTGCGGGTTCGATCAAAGACCGACTTGCCTATGTCGGCAAGTTGCAGCATCTCGTCCGCAAACTTGTTCGCCGAGACAGTAGCCGCCGCAAATTCCACGGCGAGCCGCTTGACGGCCTCGACTTGGTCGACGAAGGCGCGAGCGAGATTCGCTATTGGCTCGGCGGGTATATCAATAAACAATGTACGCGCAGCCGCCGCTACGGTTTTGCCCAGGTCGATTGCTGCTCCACGGAACAACGCGGTTCCAGGCCCTATCTTTTCAACCTCTCGTTCGCGCCCCTTCATCGCTTCCCTGCGAACGTCAAACAGACGGTCTATGCTCGCCTTAAACTCCCTTTCTCGTCGAAAGTCACGAACGCCGAAGGGGTTGAAACTTCGGGATGCTTTAATGTTGGCCTTGTCCAGCCTGTCAATTTCGTCCTCGGTTTTCTTGATCAATCGTAGTTGCTTCTCAAGCTCCGGTGTAGCAAACCGTTCTAGGTCCGGCGGTCGGCTCACTCTACGAAACGTAGTTGCCGGCAACAGTTTATCGATTATGGCCTTTGTTATGCCGCCCGACGCTTCTGCGATAACCGGCGTCGCCGCTATCCCGGCCCCGATGAAGCCGCCCTTGCCGCCCTTGAGTATTGCCCCCAGTGTCGCCCCGGTTAGTATCTGTGCAAGGGCGCGGCCACCCTTGGTGGTAAGTATCTTGGCCACCCTCTCAAGCGGGTCTGCTAACTGGACGGCAATTGTAGTGCTCATTCCAGATAGGGAACTTTTGAATTTCCTGATTGCGTCGTTCGCGTCTTCGATCTTGGCTGCGTCAATCCGCGAGATAGCCAGCCCCAGTCGCTCCGCTTCTTTCTGTATGTCGGCCAGGCCAGCTTTGCCGAGCTTCAGTGTATTGACAAGCGCGACACCTTCAGAGTCAAATAACTTGAAAGACAATCGAACTCGGTCGGCCTGGTTCTTCACGTTTTTCATCGCCTCTGCGATTTCGGCGAATGCCTGAGTCGGTGCAAGTTCCGACAGCCGCTTGGCGTTCAGTCCCAGTTCCGCCAGTGCTGCCTTCGATTCCCCCATGCCCTGCGCGGCTTCAGCCAGCCGGCGCACCATACGTTGCAACGCCATATCGGCGGTGTTTATGCTTACGCCCGTCAGTTCAGCAGCGAGACGAAACCCCGCCAGTGCTTCAGTGGTTTCGCCCAGCTTGTCCGCGGTCTTAGCCAAGGTGTCGATCGCGGACAACTGTTGTTTGACCATTACCACGGCGGCCGCCCCAGCGGCAGCCAGCCCCAGCTTGAATGGTATCAGTGACTTTGTTGTATCCTGAATGCCCTTTCTGAATCCCTTGGTGGACTTAGACGAACGCTTCATCCCCTGCTCGAACTTCTTAGTCTTAGCAGTGACGTTTACGGCGAGTGATCGGATGACGGCCATTATTTGCGTCGCAGTCCTGCTTGAACTATCGCCTGGATTTCTCGGCCCTTGGCGACGATGTCTTTGTGTGTCCGCTCTGCTTTGATTGCAAAGGGCTTGGTGTCAATCTTGCCCTTCGCAAACCCTGAACATGCGGCAATCTTCGCCGCGTGATAATCACCCCGCTCGTCGCCGATCGGTTCGATCTGACTCAGCACCATCCACTCCTGGAACTCGTGCTCTGACATCTTGGCCTTGAGTTCTGCTTTAGTCAGGCCGCCCTTCAAGTGTCCGACTAACTGAAACCAGAATCGTTCTCGGTAGTCGGTTCGGAGTTTTTTGCCGTCTCCTCACCAAACTCGGTGGCCATGCCATTGTGCTTGATTGCAGCCTTCCATATCCGTCCTACGAATACGGCGTCCTTGTGGGCGAACAGCTCTATCTGTTCATCGTCCCCGGCGAACAGTTGCGTTCCGGTTTCGTCGCACAGCGTGAGGCAGGCGAAGCTACCGCGAGTATTGGGGTCTTTGTCGTCGGTGCCTCGGAATGTCGCTTCCCACCGCTCACGCTCTTGGGCTGTGATCCTGCACACGAACACGTGGCCATCGCGTTCCGGTATCTCGACCTTATGCGGGCATCGGTCAAACGGCGTGTCTTGTATCTCACTCTTCGTTAGCTGCTTGCTCATCCGTCTCTTCCTCTCCTGGTTCGATGTCGGCCAGTAATGTCGCGGCCTCGTCCGGTGTTACTGTGAATGTCGGCTCTGGCGCCTCTGGCGTTGCCACAACCTCCGGCTCTGTACTACGTTGCGGTGGGAGCGTGCCGGCCAATAGCCGCCGTTCAAAGCGGGCTTGTCGTTCGGCCATCGCCTTCTCTTGTTGCGATCGCTTCCACGCCTGTTGCGCCGCGTCCTCTTTGTCCTGCCGTTCACGTGCGGCCTCTTGTAGTTTCCGGTGTTCGGCGAACGCTTCCTCCGCCTCATCGTCCGCCGGCTCTGCGGTGCCGTCACGCATCCAGAACAGCATGCGATACTTGTCCTTCTTTCGATAACGCTCCTCTACCCGGGCGCTCTTGTATTTCGCGCGTCCATAAAGCGGGTGACTGAGGATTGTATCAACGTCAAGGAAATTGCCGTCAGGGTCTGTCCGCGGTTTGGTCAAGCGTATCTTCATTTGATCACCTTCTGTTATGGATTAGGGTAGGCTGTCCATCACGCCCGTCACCTTCAGTGTGATGTCTGCCGTGCGTAGGTCGCCGAGCGGGGCGGTGGGCGTGAACCCAGTAACATGCGCTTCAAACTGCCAATCGCCAGCAGCCGTGGCGTTCCATTTGATAATGCAGGTGTGTGCATCAACATCGCCAACGAGGTCCATCAACTTGATATGGGACGCAAGTGTCGGATCGTACGCAATACTGATCGTTAACTCTCCCCCGTCGAACAGGCCGGCAAGAAACTCCCTTGCGATAACGCCTTCCACTCCGCTATGGTTCACTAGCGAGCTATCGTGCGTCGTTGACTCCACGGTGTCGACCGTCGGACTCGGTCCCGACAGGTCCGTGACCTGGCCAATCGTAACGGAGTCCACTGTCAAGATAACGCCGTCGCCTTTTTCTTTTGCCATGATTATTACTCCTCATGTTTAATGTGCGGGAAGGGCTTCCTGAAACGACACCCGGTAGTCCAGGATTATTCGGTTGATACTCACGTCGCGGCCTTCACCCGGAAACTCCGGCCGATCAATCTCGCTTTCCATTACAATCGACTGAACCGTACTATCACCGACCGTAGGCCTAAGCCTACCGTCCAGTTCGTTTCGCACGGCTTCGGCCAACAGGTCAAGCGTATTCGGGTCATCACTCCAACACTCGATTGAAAAGGTGGCGTCCGCCAGGCCGGCCTTCAGGTCAAGGTCGTGCGTTCTGGTTGTGGTCAGTTTTGTTATGGTCAGGTATGCTTTGCCGGGTTGTGAGCGTGACTTCGTGTTTGCGTTCTGCGGCGGCCGGTTGTGGAACACGGCCACCACGTCATCCGTGTTCGTCACGATCGCGAGGATTGCCGGCCGGGCCTTCACGTAGTTCAGGAAGTCAAGTCGTATGCTCATCGTGCCGGTGGCCGTGCTGGGAATAGTTCGCGTCGTGCAATCTCGATCATCTTGCGGTTGGCCCGTTCGTGGGATACATCAAAGCCCGTGCGAATATACGACTGCGGGCCTTGCCTCTTTGTGCCAAGTTCGACCAGTCCGCCATACCACGCCGTGTTAGGGTCTTGTCCTGTTTCCTCTGTCCAGTCAATATCTCGTTGTGCAAATGTCACGCCGACACCAGTACGGCTCCGCTTGATCGCTGCCACTCGCATCTGTTGCCATAGCTCGTCAAGCTCTCCAGAATCCACCGGAACAAATGTCCGTATCGTTTCCAGTACAATCTTCGCCGCCGCCCGCGTCGCCTTCCGAAACACCTTCTTTGCCTTGGTTTTGCCGAGCCGCTCGAACTCGCCAATGAGTTCGTTGAACCCGGTTGCCTCAATAGTTCCCGAAGCCACTCGTGACATCACGCCACCCGCTTGCACAGCAACACAATCTCCGTCGGCCGTTCGGCCGGTATCACCGCTTCGATATTCAGCAGCACGTTACCCAACGTCTGCGACTCCCACAGCAACTGGTGCTGTTCCGTCACGTCCATCCGGTGTCGCATCGTCACAATGTGCGTTGCGTCACCTCGCTGCTGGCCGCCCTCGATTCGCTCCTGTCCGGTTGTCGACTCGACCCGGGCTTGCACCGGCTCAATCGTTGTCCAGTCCGGCACGTCGCCTGCGGCTGCCAGCCGATCGGCCTTGCCGTCGTTCTGCCGTATCTTCACCCGGTGTCTGAGTCGTCCGGCTCTCATCACACCAACTCCCGTGCCGAGTATTGGTCCAGGGCAGCCAGTGCAATCTGTGGTATCGTTGATACGATTGTGCCCGTGATGTGCTCTTCCCGGTGTTCCCACCGATCGGCAACCCACTGGACTAACGCCAATTGAATCGTTGACGGAACGTCTGTTGCCGCATCGCCATACCCGGCGACGTACGTCACCTCGATCGATGCAATGTCCCCGCGGTTGAACGGAAAGACCTGGTCGAACGCAAGCGCGACTAAACCCTTGAACCCACTGCGAACGACATCATACACGTCGGGGCTCAGCGTTTGTCGTGTACCGTCTATGTCCAAATACGTTATGCTTGTTATGCTCTGGAGCGGTGGTGCGCTTATCTCAATGATGTTGTTCGCTGGCCAGTCGTCGAGCACGTCCCTGCGTGTCTGGCTTATCAAGGATATCCATAGTCGCTGTTCTACTGCTTCGCGGGCCGCTTGAATTATCCGAGTGATTTGCGTTACTTCTGCCGGCGTTGGTTGCGGTAACCGGGAATGTGCCACCACGTCTGCGGCAACAATCGGTTCGACGGCTGGCGGAGATATGACCGGCGTCCCGGGCGGGGGTGTCCCCGTGACTACTGCCGCCGCCGTGATTGTGCTTGGTGAAATTGCCATTATGACACTACGATTTGCTGGGGATTGGGGCTGAACCGATGGCCGGCGTCATCGGCCCAAAGGTAATAGGTGCCCGGGTCCAGTAGGAATGTTACCTGCCCAAAGTCGTCGGTGTTGAGTGTGCCGGCGACGACGTTCGTGCCCGCTTCATCCGTCGAGACCCAGACCTCTGCGCCGGATATTGGGTTGCCGCTGTTGTCCTTGATCGTCAGGGTCTCTGACTGAGAACCCGCCCCGGCCGAACCGGATACGCTCGATACGGCGGCATCGAGAAACTTACCAAATGAACCGGCGATTACGTGTTCGGAACTGAGTTCATCCCACACGGCGTCGGCCGTGGCCGCGGGATCGCTCGGCGTGATGCCATCAATTTGATCCGACAGCGTTTCCAGCGTGTCGCCGTCCGCTCCAGTCTGAGCCAGGGCGGACACGTCCGCCTTACTCGCCGTGCGACTAGCGGAGTCGGTCGTGACGGCCGCCGCTACGCTTCCTACCGCACCCGTGACGCTACCCACGGCGCCCGACACTGAACCTACCGACCCACTGAGGCTGCCAGTGATGCCAACGGTCCAAGAGGTCACGAGGGCGAGTCCGTCGCTCGCAAGCTTGAATCCTGTTTTGTCCGATACCGTTACGCTCGTGGCCTTAAAGTCAGCCAGTGCCGTAGCAACCGAGAACGTCGCCGACGCCTGGTCGAAGAAATTCACAAACCGACCAGCCAGTTGACCACTGGTCTCAGTCAGTGGAGCGCCGTGGATGTGCGTAAGGTCGGATGCGATGCGACCGGCGGCGGCGTTTTCGGTAGCGAGTTCCAGGTTGTCGGCGGCCGTAGTGTCACCACTAATTGCCACAGCATCAACCGCCGGCCGGTTGCCCACGCCCGCCGTAAACGTCACGCTCCCATCGCCAGTAACGATGCCGTTGTTGGTATCCGGCGCCGCGTCCGGCAGGGGGTTCGTTGTCCCCAGCGGAACGTCGGCCCACTCATCCACGTTGATATCGGGTTTGTTGTTTATGCTCAGGGTTACTTGGGTACCTTGCCACGAACCAACGTTCACAAGGCCGTTGCTGCCGAACCCGGTCACCGGGTTTTTGAATATCGCGTCGTAGGAATTGACGTGAAGGGTGGTAAAGTCTTCTTTTACTGGTAGGCAGAGGCTGGCGTCGTTGATTGCGATCGTCAGGTGTCCGACTGTGTTGGTGACGCCCGACTGAAGCGTCAGGTGGTAATATCCGGGGGCGTTGGCGATGGCGGCAAACGTGTACGCCAACGCTTTTATGTCAATGATCGTTCCGTTATCGTGCAGGATGGCAACTGCCTGATCCGCCGTCGTGATATCCAGGTTGGTAATCGGCGTAAACCCATCGCCCACGGCTACTACCGGGCCGATCACTACCTTTTGCAATGTGCCTACTCGCAGGAATAACACGTCAGGCCCCCAGGTGGTGGTTGTAGTGGTAGGCGGCGATGGGGATGCTCAGGCCGCCGACGTCAGGCACCCGAACGGACACCCGCCGCTTCAGTCGGAACATTGCGTTGGGGTCGGCGTACTGGCGTTGGATTTCGCTGGGGGTGAGGGCACGGTTGTAAACAGCCATGCCGGCAATGTCACCGGCCCATGAGCTCGTAAACCCAAACGAACGTGACCCAATAGCAGCTTGAGTTGCTCTTGATGCATCTGCGGACGACGATCCATCGCTTCCCGCTTGTTTGCCATCAATGTAATGCCGAACCACAGTCCCCTTGCGTCGTACGACTACATGTTGCCATGCATTCTCGGTGAATACACCTTGACTATTGGAATCACCATTCCAATCGGACCGTATATTACCGCTATTACTAAAGAGCAAAAGACCATTCCCATTGCTAACACGTTTATCAAACAAAAACGAAAGGCTATCTGATGCATCAGTAAGACGCACTAAAGCTGTAACTGTTGCATCGCCACTAAATATAGTAGAATCAAAATCACCAACATTCACGGCATCATTCGTAGAATCAAACGCCAACGCATAGCCCTTTTCCCCAACAATCCAATCAGTCGCCGGGTCCATGTTCGCCAACACGCCATTATTGCCAAACCCACTGACATCAAACAGCGTGGCCCCGCCACCCTGCAGCATCGACCACGCACCGACCAGCCCATCCCACGCGGACGGATTCTCAGACTGCCGGCCACGACTGCGGCTGACTGCAAGCACTTCGGAGAATGTGGGGAGGCGGAGGGTCATTGGATTTCATCAACAATGGGATCAAATACGACATGGGCTTCGATATCATTCGTATCACACAGCGTTTGCCCGGCTTCATTCTTCACGATCAGGGAGCCATACCGATTCGTCGGGACGAGTATCCCGACAGAGCCGATTTGTACAGAATCAACAGCGTCGTCGGTCTGTTTCATTATGCCGATGAAGATCAGTTGCCCGACGGCGTCAGCAAGATCGGACGAGTAGCCGGCGTACGGCACCGCTGAACCAGACGCCCCGCCAGTGTTCGCTGTTGCTGGCGTGGCGTGGTGACTCTCAGACCAGTAAAACTCAACTATTCCGCCGGCATCAGCCGCAGCTACCTGCCATTCCATACATGCTCGGACATTGAAACCCGTAGCGAACTTGGCACCCAAATCAGCCTTGGCTGACTGGGCTGCCGCAGCGTCGGCTAGATTCAACAGCACTAGTTCAACGTCGGTTTCCCACGAAGCATCGGTTGTGACCCGAAGGTCGTTAGCTGCCGTCGGGCTGAAGTCACCGGCGTGGTTGGCAAACACCAACTGCTTTGGCGTGCCGTCCATCGGCGTGTTGAGTATCTTGTTGGCCATGACTTAACTCCCATCGACGAACACGTCAACGGCCGCGTCGACCTTGGCTTGTATTGCCGCGTCGGTCGCGCCGGTGATGTTTGCCACAGTTGCGTCTTTGTTGGCGGCCAGCAAGGCCATGAGCATTTGATCTCGGATGGCGTTGGGTCGCTCGAACGCGGCCTTCGCCCACAACACCCGGTTGACGTGGTTCGTGGTGCCAATGTCCTCGATGCGGATTGCTTCAGCCGCGACGATGACAGCGACTTCGATCCGGTTCTTCAAGTTGCCGTCGCTAAATAGCTGGCGTAGTTCTACGTAGGTTGCCATGGGCGCACACTCTCGCTATTGGAATCCAAAGATAAAGACGGCCGCCCGAATGGACGGCTCGACTGCCGGTACGGATGTGACGGAGTTTCCCACGGCGAGGCCCTCCGTTAAGCGTCGGAGTCCACTACCGGAACACCACCCGCTCCCACGAGGATAGCTGCGGTTCCCGTTGTATTGCAGACGAAGTTCTCGCAGTGGGCCATCGCCGCCGCAATGGCATTGGCTGCAATCGTCGCCTCACTGGCGAGTCCGCGGGTATTCGCAATCACCCCTGTCGTGCTAGCGTGGACGGAAAGGTAGCCCTCGTTTGCATCCGTATTGTGAACCAGGTTGTCCACGAACATCAACCCTTCCGACGCCGATGCGTTCAGGATACACGCGCTGGAATAGTCGCCCATGAACTCACAGTTTTTGACAACCAGATTGTCAGACGTTGCGAAGCTAATTGCACTCGCGGCGCCGGCCGTGGCCGGCTCTGCCAGGAAGCGACAGTTATCGACTGTGACACGGTCGTTACCGGCTTCAAGCTGAAGACTAATTACGAAGTCCCATGTAGTCGTACCGCCCCAGAACCATTCGCAGTCCTTGAAGGTCACGTCGGTTACGTTGGTCTCGACCTGCACGCCAGCGACAACGGCATCAATACCCGCGACGAACCGAAGGTTCTCGATGTACGTACTGGATGCGCCGATATTCACCTGCGCGTCAGTATCGGCAAACGTGAACGTCGGGCGGTTCGCCCCGATACCGAGTCCAGTAATCCGGAGTCCGGCCTTGGTGACATCGAATCCGTCTGTTGCTGTGTACGACTCGGCATGACCGGGCATGACGATAATCTCATCACCCTGGTTCGCCGTCGCGGCGGTAATCGCCTGGGCCATTGTTGCGAACGGGAATTGAGCAGCGCGGCCTGAGTTTGTCGATGCGCCGGTGCCGGAATGCACGAACCAGAAATCGCCGGTGGTTCGCGAGCGATCGATAATCGCATGCACGCCGCCCGGGGTTTTGTTTGTGACGAGGGAGGAATCGATACCTGTGGGCATGATCTGGTTTCCTTTCGGGCTCCAGTGTGCTGGCTGGATGCTTTACGCGGCGGCGTGTTCTTCTTTCGCCGCCGTATCGGTCTGGTTCAGTTCGGGTTCATCAACATCGGTACCGGACGGGGCAGCCGTCCTGGCAGCCGTATCGGCCAGTAGGTCGCGGCGTTCGTCGACTACTTGGAAAAATGCGTCCGACAAGTCGAAACATTCCTTGGCAAGGGACGTCTTTTTGTAACCCGGCTTCTCGCGGCCGCGCGATACGAATATCTCCCGGGCCAGTTGTTCCCGTTCTGTCATACGTCGTGACTTGGCGCTAGACACCTGCCACCTCCTGGTTAGTCAATCGGGGAATTCGGAGTTGCTTGGGTATAGCGTGGCTTGACGAGAATGTAGATCATCGCGCCAAGCTGGGCATTGCCGCCAGTGTCAGCGACGTCAACGCGGATGTGCGTAAAACCATCGCTCAGATCGGACGCCTTGATCTCAACAGCGATAATCGATTCGTTCTGCGCGTTGTCCAGCGGATCGGTATCGTATGTCGTTGCCGCAGTTCGCGTGACCGTTGTCCATTGGCCAACGGCACTCAACGCCGTTGCTCCAACCTTGTGGCGAACGCGCGCACCGCTGGCAAGGGCGGTGGCCCCCGCTCCGCCGGCGGATGTGGCTTCAAAGAAGCTGAAGATCGCGTCGTCGTCATCGGTGCCGACGGCGTGATGCAATACAGCCCATACTGACTCGTAGGGCCGTAGGTCCACGTAGTCGCCGGTGTTCACCGCGCTCTGCATGTCAACCGGCGTGAACGCCTGCACGATGTCGTGGTTCTCAAAAAACTCGCTATTGAAATCGGTCATGGGTTTTACTCCAGTCGAATTGAATTGAATACTTGGTCGCCCAACAGGGGGCGAATGTTTACCGGGCCGCCACTGTAATGAAACTGGAAACGGTGTCGCCGGTGCCCTTGAACGGGGTAAGGGGAGAGTTCTCCCACGGGCCGCCGTCGAGCCGGATGATAAACCGCAGGGCCTGCTGCGCGGTCAGAAAGTGAACGTGCATCGAAATGTCTTGCTGGATGCCTGCACCCGCTTTCGACAACGTGACGTACTGAGATAGGTCGGCGAGAATGATATCGCCGACATCACCCTTCGACGAATTGAATTCTGTTACGACAACCGGCACGCCCTCAAGCGTTGCGAACGGTGCAGCGGATATACCGCCGGGCGGGTTGTAAACAAGTTGGCCACCGGTGCCGACATCGCGAGCCAGGCCAGCCAGCAACGGCTGCACATTCTGATTGATGTACCACTTGGCGTTGGCTTGCGATCGAACATTCAGTCGAGCCCACATCTTGTCGATGTTTTGAACGACGATCGTATCGGCAACCTGGTCGGTCTCTGCGGCAACGGTGATCAGTGCATCCGAGTTGAGGATACCGAGAGGCTGGCCGTTGCCCGTGCCGCGGATGATCGCATCCCCGATTTTGAAGTCGAGTTCACTCGGCACAACCTCGTTGATATACGATCCCAACGCCGGGGCGTCCGCCATGAGTTCATCGGTCAGGTTTACAACGGCAGCGAGCTTCTGTAGTTTTAGGTTGAATTCGCCGAGGGCAGGCTTGCTATCCGTGATCGTCGCGCCCTCTGCTGTCCAAAACGCCTGGATGCCGCCGTGTCGCGAGCCGTTGGCGCGGCTTGTCTCTTTCTCGCGGGGGAACGTCATCGAGTTCGTCGACGTCGTCATGCGTCGCGTTTCGTTGATCAGGTTGTTCTCGTACGTTCGGCGAAGAATCTCTTGCGAGAACTCCGGCATGATCAGGAAACCACCTTCGCTACCGACACCTTCGTTCATCCCCTGGATGGCCAGGTCTTGCATGCCCTTCGTAGCTTCCTTGTGCGTACGAACAAATTCATCGGGCGACTGAAGCATGGCGTGGAGTTGGTCTCCCAAAGTCGCCCAGTGCTTGTACGGTTTGTAGCCGCGAGGGACTCGCATCTTGCCGAGTCTCTCTTCACCACCGGCCCAATACGAGAAGCTGGTGATGCCCTTATCGCGGTGAGTCACAGTAGTGGCCAGCTCATCCGCTTCGGTCTGCCGCTCGCCGATGGCTTCCATTTCTGCGGCCCGGCCCGCCTGTCGGTCGCGACGGTCGTCACCGGCCTTGAGCTTGCCCAGCTTGTCCGTAAGCTCTTGGTATTCCACCTCCAGCTTCGTGTAGTCGGCGATCTGCTGTTCGTCCAGCGGAGATTCTGACGTCTCCAGTGTTTCAAACGCCTTCATCTTCTGGAAGATGTCTTCGCGTTCCTGTTTCAGGTCTGCGCACTTGGTGGCTACCATGACTCGGCTCCTGTATTGAGTGGGCCGGCGGCAAGCCAGAGAGAAACGCATTCGCAGTGGGATACCACCGACAGATCAAATCTCTGTCGAAAGTAGTCACTCGCTGCGATGGCGTCGAGTAGAGCTACTGTCCCGCGTCCGTGCCCCGATGCGATAGCGAGGAGGCGGCGGCTGCGGCAGTAAAGATTGTAGATTCTGTTTGTATCTTACGAGTGTGGCTGGATCGTGCAAGGGCAGGGCGTGGTATTAAACCACGGTTCTTCCGGTCCGCTGCCCCTTGATGTGTACCCGGCCGGTCGGCGTCAACTTGATGTCAGCCCAGTTGCAGCCGGTACACCGCAGGTATTGGTGGTAGTATTGCCGGCAACCCGATAGGCGCGAACTACGGATAACGATTTGCCCACCGCAGCCGTTGGGGCATGGGTCGCCGGAGTTATGCTGGAGGGCGGTCATTGACTTTCTCCGGCGGGTACAATCGCCAGATCATCGTAGTCGCCATCCAGACGGGGAAGTGTCGCGCCAAGCGATACTGGGTCGAACGCCTCGCTCTCTACCACGATATCAAAGGCATCACGGGTTGCCTCGCTGTTTCGAGCGCGGACGACGCGACTGTCACTAGGCAATCCTACGGCGATGAGCCTGTCACCCAGCTTTACATTCGGCAGACTGGCCGTGGTAGTAAACCATGCCCGCCGCCGTACTCGACTTGTTGTTTCACTCATCCTTCCATTTCCTTTGCTATCCTGGTTATCTGCATGGGTGGAGCATTAGGAATCAGATCACCCTCTGGCACTGGGTCATATGTATCGCTCTCAACGACCAGGCAAAACAGGTCTGTGTCAGCATCGTAAAACGCGCGAACAAGTTTTCCGCCAACTGGAAGCGCGCCCTGGCAGACTACAAATGCATCGCCAGACAACAAGCCGGCCACGCACTGAGGTGCCAGCCGGTGAATCATTACCCGCTGGACGCTTGCTATTACGATCATCTTTCCATTTCCTCTCGCCGCTTGTGCTGCCGCAGCGATCGGGCGATGGGGGTGTCAGGGCTGCTGGGCGGCTCCGGTGTTTCCGGACCTTGCTCAACCGGCGATACTGAAACAGCATCCTCCATCAACTCGTACGCCGCGGCAAGGTCGCCCTCCAGTTGTTCGCACTTCGCCCGCAACTCGGCGGGTCCGACAAGCACGCTACCCAGTTTATTCACGAGCTCTTCAATCAACGCGGTTTCGATGGTCGCGGATTCCGATCCATCATCCGACCGTGAAAGGTCTCGTAGGGCTTCTCGGCATTGGTGCAACTGTTCGTCTTGCGATCCGACGTCGAGCTTAAGTTGATCGCGTTCCGTTTCCAGCCAGCTTCGCTGGCGTTTGAGAGTGGCGGCATGGGCCACCGCTATTTTGTTTTCGCACTTGAGTTGGTTTCGTTCGGTCACCAACGCCAGCAGGTCATATCCTCGCTCCTGAGCAAACTCCAATAAACCATTATCCGCGTCCGCCTTTGCCTGCTTTGCCTTCAATTCATTTAGTCGCGCTTCGCTGATTCCCATGATACCCGGCCCCGGCTCATAATGGGAATCAAACTGAATCGGAATCGGAATCGTAGCCGCCTTCTCCCCGAACTGCCGATCCAAGTGCTTCTTGAGATACGCCGCGCACCGGGCCTCGACAACTTCACGCGGTTGGCCGGTGAACAACTTGCTCAACATCTCGCCGGCCTGCCAAGTGAAACCGTTGGGCAACGACGCCAGGCTAAGCCCCGTTCCTAGTATCCCGTCGACGGCATCACCTTCACCAACGACATCGGAGGCGTGCAGTTCCGTCGGGTGCCACAACGGAGGCAAGGGCTCGCCGGTATCTTCGTCCAGTAGCAAGTCGCCCGTCTTGTCTCGTCGCATCTCCTGCTTGGCATGCAGAACGATGCTTGTGCTGATTGCGTCTGAATCCTCCTCGACACGATCCATCACGTACTTGGTAAGGTCTCCGTCCCTTGGTGTCTCCGATGCGCTTGAGGCAAAGTGAAGGTCACCGCGCACGATCGCGATTTCCTTTTCTTTGCCGTCTGGAGTTGCAATTTTCATCTTGTCCATGCGGACGTTCTGGTGCCTACCGAGATGCTTGCCAACGCCGTCATCTGATTCGTCTGGATGCGAAAACCGAGATTTGAGTCCGCCGGGAATCGCCTTCGCCAACTTAAAGACTTCCCGCACATCCTTTGCCTCGAACTCGCCGCGGCCGGATTTGAACACACCCTCCCGCACGATGACAACACCGCGGATGATTCCGTTATCCCGATCAACGCCGATCGGCTTGACCCGGTCTTTGGCCGACGGCTGGGCCCGAAGCCACTCGGGTGTGGCGGGCATACGACGGACGGTCTGGGGTTCTGGTTCTGTTAGTGCGGTGGACATGTTGGTTCCTTTTTGGCTTTGGCTGGGGGGTATCGGTAGACCGGATCGGCCATTACCTGTTTCGCTTTCAGTATCGCTTTGCAGATTGCCATCGGGGCAGTCTGGTCGTATTCGCACCAATCTCCAAAGTCTCGGTCACTACAATAGGTCTGCTGCCATGCCACCCACTTGGCGGAACTATCCACGCCGCCCACTGCAAAGCGATCGGTATGCGGTGCAAACAATGTCCATTCGTCGCCGCCAGCATGGAAGGCCGTCAATCCCTCTACCGCAGCACCGAGGTCGGTGGAGTAACGCTTGAGAAACCGCGGATGGGAATTGTCCATATCCGCCTCCGCCCCAGCGTGTATCTCGCCAGGGCACCCACACATACACGCATCAGGCTGTTTCTTATTCTTCACGTTGCAGCCCAATGCCTCTGCCACTAGAATATCGATTTTGTCGGTTACAAGTCTCGCGGCAATACTCGCGGCATTGGCGGCAAGTCGCTCGGCGTCCGTTCGTTTGGCTTCGGTAGTCATTGATTTGGTTTTAGTTGTCATTGTCATGGCTTTAACCCAAAGTGATCGTAACCAGCCGGCAACATCGAAAAGATATGTGGCGCATAATCGCATCCAGCACAAATATGAGAGCAACACCTTTCGCACGGCCATGGTTTCTTCGGTGGAGGTGGAGGTGGAGGCGGCGGTTTTGTTGAAGGCTTCGGCGGCGGCGTCGGTGCTTTCGATCCCATATCAATATCCTCCGTCGGCCCGCATGAACTCCAACGGGCGAAGCTTTCGTGTTGGTGTTGGTTCGTCCCTGTAGTCAGTCACGCACCATGCCGGTGGTGCAGGCGGAGGCGGCGGGACAGGTGGTGGATTCGGGGGAGCGGTCTTCGGGGGTGGACACCAACCGCCTGCAACTGGCGGAGGTGGGGGTAGTTCCGTGGGCTTCCTTAGATTCTCCGGTCGCGGCTTGCCGAAGCGATCCCATGGAATGGGCCTTGCTCGCGGCGCATCATGTCGTTTCGCTCGCAATCGCCCTAGGTAGAATCCGATGCACAATGGCACGCCGAGAAGTACGCTCATCACGACTATCACATTTAGTGGTGTTGGGTCCGACATCTATTCGCCCTCCGTTTCGCTCGCTTGCTTCACGTCCTGCGGCGGCCACCGCACTAACTCCAGTGTCATGCCATCTTCTAAAACAAGCACCGGTATATCGGCCCACTTGGTATAACGGAAGGCCATTTTCATCGCGTCGCGGATGTTGGCCACTACCTCGGGACACAGGCACATTTGCTGCCGAATGACAAACGCAACTAATTCCTGATTGTCGTCAATGGTCAGTGCCTCTGGATCAATGCTGACAGTATCGCTCATGTCATCACCTCGAAATCCAAATGACTCTGTTCGTTCACCCATGCCTTCGCATCGGCTTCGCTTCGTTCGCCGGGCCACGCATCAACGCATGTGCCAACGGCCACAACAAACTCGTCCTTGCCTGTCGTATCGTAGATCGCTGACAATTGCCGGCGTGACTCGGCTACGTGACTGCTCGCTAAGGCGAGTGTGGCAGCATAAACCAAGCGGTCGTCTTCCTCGTTATCGATCGCTCCATTCGTCACCAGGGTCATCCGGACCGCGGCACGCAACGCATCGACTGCCAACCGCTCATGTTTTTCGTAATACGTATCCAGCCACTCCAGCCAATCAATTGACTTGGTACTCTGGCACTTCGCTGCCAAGCCCTCCCTGGACAGCAGCCGTCGCAACACGTCCGCAACTACGCCCTCACACGCCTCCCGCTTCTGCTGTGCGTCAGCCGCTTCATTCATACACCACTCTCCGAATTCATGAGTCAACGTCTTGGGCGGAGTCGCGCTCTGCTGTTGCTGCTCTTGCGACGATTGCCCTCCGCCACCTCTACTAAAGTCTACCTCATTCAGCCTGTCAAGAGGAACCATGTTCAGCATGACGAACCGCGTGTCACCGTCAGACCCGATGCTATTCAAGTTTTCAAGACCACGAATCTCGTTTATCGACAACACGCCGATGCGCGATAAGTCGGTGTAGAACTTGGACCGGGCTGCCGAGTCTGATTGCAGCAAGGCCAACAGCAAGTGCTCAATGAAGAAACCTTGCTCTTGCTCCCGCTGTGTCAATAACTGTCGAGATGCCTCTTGTTCCCACCGCACGAACCAAGGCATCAAGGCGTCGACGAACTCCAACGCCAGTTGTTCAATATTCGAGAACGTTGCTCGCATCAAGTCCGCCAGCTTGTGCGGCGGCAAGCCGTACCATCTTGCAATCTCCGTGATGTTGTGCTGGCGCGTGCCAAGGAATTGGGCATCTTCCGGAGGAATGGCAATCGCCTGAAAGATCGTGCCCTCTTCCAAAATTGCAATCCGGTTGCCCTGGTCAGGGCCGCCGCCGTGCAACGTCTTCCAGTCCTTTCGCATTCGCTCCAGCGCCGGTTCCGAAAGGGTCTTGTCGGTGGTCAATACACCCGACGTCCGCCCGTCATTGCCAAATAGCGTGGCTCCGTAGCGTTCAGTAGCCAGCCCCATGCCAATCGATTCGCGGGCCTGGGTAATCACCCCCTTGCCAATAATGCCTTCGTGACTCATCGCGCCGACTACGTTGAACATATCCTTGCTGGCGACATCGCGGGTCCCGGCATGACTCCCCGTAATCCGAAACCTCAACTCCCCGTCGTTGCGGTCAATGAACGGTTCGACGCGATTGACATGGACCGGCCACAGTCTCACCGTCTGCCCCGCTCCGTTGCGTATAATTTCGCTGTAGGTATTACCGGCGTTTATTAGTTGCGGCGTCGCCATTGACCGCCACGTCATCGTAGTCATCTGCGGATTGGGGGCACGAGCCAACACGTTGAAGAGCGGGTGCTCCGTGGCCAGCCGCTTGGTCTTGTCAGAGTTGCGCTGGTACACCAGCATCGGCAACCGGGCCGTCGTGTCCGCGACCAACCGGGTGGCCGCCCACACCGCTGAATAGTTCAGTGCGGAATCCCCGTCAACGACAACGCCGGACCGCGTTGGTAGACCGAACTCAGAAAACGAACCAGCGGTTCCGCTTTGCCAAGCAAGAATCCAATCGGCGAATGCAGTCAATGCACGCCGCGGACCACTTCGGATAGAACCAAGTATATTGATCATAGGGATAACAACCCACGTTCTTCGTAAATCGATTGTTGCTCCGGCTCGTCGACCAGTATCCGGCCGATAGCCATGATGGCGGCAACGATGCCGTCGATCTTTTCAGTGCTGGCTTTCTTGGACGGCTTCACATTCCCCGCTGCGTCCATATCCGCCGAGACGTTCGACGCCATCCACCGCAACACCGGGTTGCCGAAGTGCCGTAGCTTGCCCTCGACGACGAGCCGTTCCAACTCTTTGCTCGGGCTGGTCATGTCCTTGTAGCCCTGACCGAAGGCGACAACCTCAAAACCGTCTTGGCCAAGCTGATTGATTATCTGTGTGGCGTTCCACCGATCGGCCGCTATCTCGCGGATGTTGAACCGCTTGTGTAGTTCGTTGATGTCCCGGCGGATCACATCGTAGTCGATCGTTGCTCCGTCGGTCATAGTAAGAAAACCCTGTCGTGCCCAGACGGTGTATGGCACGCGGTCGCGTTTCTCTCGCTGGCGTGCGCGGTCGGCCGGGATGTAGAAGTACGGCAATAGGCTGATGCCGCCATCGTCTTCGGGGAAGGCCAAGACTAGGGCAGCAACGTCAGTCGTGCTGGCAAGGTCGAGGCCCGCGAAACAATCACGGCCGGCAAGCATATCCTCGACGTCTGCCAGCGGCGTCGGCTCCGATAGTCCGTGGCAAGCATCCCACCGTTCCATCGACAGCCACCGCACCTCTTGTTCGGTCCATTGGTTTAGATGCAATTGCCGGAAGCTGTTTTCCTTACCCGGTGTTTCCTGAGCCTTCTGGCATTCGGCTGCAAGGAAGTCTTCCGATACACTGATACCGAGATTCGGATTTGCCTTCGCCCATACCTTGGGATCGGTCCAGTCGTCGTCGACATCCGCGAAGTAGAGCACGGGGAGAAACGACGGATCATCTACAATCGCGTCGCGTACCTTCTCCGCATAGTCGTGCTGCTCCCAGCAGATTGTATGTCGATCATAGCCCGCGGTCGTGAGCACCACGGTGAGCGGTTGTGCCCGCGACGCCTGCCCTGTCTGGAGTGAATCCCATAGTTCACGATGCTTCTGCACAAACAGTTCGTCGAATAGAATCCCGCTCGGCGATTCGCCGTACATCGGCCCGGCCTCGCCCGTCACGGCCCGGTAGTAACTGCCACTCGCCGGATGCGTGATTCGTTTTTTTGAGTCGATGATATTACACCGCTGCGACAGCCACTTGTTCCGGCGCACCATGCCGGCCGCCATGTCATGCACAATGCCAGCTTGATCCCGGGTGCTGGCTGCGCTAAATACCTTGCCCCCTTGTGTGCCGTCTGCAACCAATAAATATAGGCCGATGGCCGCTGCCAGTAATGACTTACCGTTCTTGCGCGGTATCTCGATATAGGTGGTGCGGTATCGTCGCGTCCCGTTCTCTCGCTTCCACCCGAACAGCGTTCGTATGATGTCGGTCTGCCACGGCTCCAATAACAGCGGCTGGCCAGCCCATCGGTCTTCGACGTGCTCGCAGAAGCCTTCGATGAAGTCGACGGCATGGTTCGCTGCGCCCTCGCTGTACCACAGCCCCGACTCGAATAGGTGCTTGCTGTTCCCTTCTCGCACGAGCTTCCCGGCGGCTGCCAACGGGTTGTAGCCGACTAGGTCTGTCGGGATGTTGTGGGTTGGGGCTATCACTTATTCTCCGCGTGTGAGTTGTCGGCGAGCGTTGCCGCGTCGATGTATTCGAGCCGGAGCTTTGGCATCATCCTGCACCCTCCACATACGGCCGCAGTTGCATTTCTTCTCGCGACTCTTTCGCGTCCCCGCCCATGGTCATCAACCGGGCTCGCGACGTCGGGGTTAACCCCAGTTCCGTCAGGCACTCGCGAATCGCCTTGCTGTTGTCGCGATCCGCAATCGCCATCGGCGAGCGGGTCCACTTCTCCTGGTTGGCATCTTCGCCCGACAGGACGCCGCTAATCTCCTGCGTCAACCCCGCCACCATCCACCGGGCCGTGCGGTCCCAACGGACGTAAGCATAAGCCGCAACCGACAGTAGTATCCCGTCGACAACGGATAGCACGCCCATCCCGTCGACCAGCCGGCCGATCATCATGTACGCCTCGACGACGTCATCCGGCATGTTCGCCGGCGGTTCCGGAAACCCACGCTCCGGCTCCGGCTCGCGGTCATTGATCGGTCGCGTGCCCGGGTTGCCGTCGAGTCGCTTCTCGGCTGCGGTTTTTGGTTTGCGTCCGCGGGGCATGCTATCCGCCTATGCCGTTCGGCCCATTACGTGAAAGTCGAATGTGAGCGTTGCGCTGGACACGAACTTGAGAGCGTCCGCGCCATTAGCGACCGGCCAATCTCCGTCTGCTGGAGCGAGCATCCAGAGCCCGACGCCCGGCTTCAGCACGACCGTATGGGTTGTGGGAAGCGGTCCTGCAATCCATTCGTCAACCGCCGCTGCGCCGACAGTCAGGGTGCCAGCAGAATCAGGGTGATTGTAAATCCACAGGCCAACGACTTCTAC
>SDBV01002893.1_pt1 | contig 25586 bp, 24 predicted proteins | sample 2277081 | NCBI WGS metagenome assembly SDBV01 (sample SAMN10402039, study PRJNA504765) | marine sediment metagenome | isolation source: marine sediment core GS10_PC15, 223 cmbsf | place: Arctic Ocean: Southern Knipovich Ridge | collected 2010 | reverse complement strand
CTAGCGTGAGTTTATCATAAGACGGGCGAATAAACGCCATAAGATCCAGAAACACATAAAGATACGCTCTATTTATTTGTATACACCAACATGTTTAAATCTTTGGCCGTTCATTATAAGCGTTTTCTACACTTAAGGCTACCATAATACGCTACATATTGATTTATTACAATATTACTTTTTAACATCATTTAGTGTATACATATTAATCAATGAGAAATACGAATAGTTCTGCCTGATATTCAGCACATTCAACAACTTTACAGGATCTTAAAAACAGTTTTTATGATAAACTCACGCTAGGCGTGGAATTATAGCATCATAATATTTAATATTGACTCGACTGACGTTTTTACCATCCACATGAAATAGCCGATCATACCCTAGTTCACTGTTGGATATGAGTAAGAAAAGCTTTAAGGGATCAATAACTGTCATTTTATGACCTCCGCTATTCCCTTCTTTTGTTATACGCTGGGTCGCAAAGCAATTTTGCGCTGTACTAAGAAGTAGAATTCTCATCAGAAGTATTTTTGGTTCGATAGTATTTATTCCAGGCCCAATAAGCAGCGATTCCCACTATCAATACCCCGAGCAGACGAATCTTATTCTGTTGTCCACGGATTTGAGTTTTTAAGAAAATATTCTCTTTTGTCTTACTGGATAATTCAGCCGGAATATCCTGTAGAAAACCCAATTCTCCGATTTCAAACAGATCATTCATCTTAAAACTTTATTATGTGATACTGATCGTTTTGCTGTTTGGCAATCCCAAACTCATATATACCAGCATAAGGTGTTCCCCCTATGTCCTTGTGAAAGGAGTAATACCTAAAGCAGAAACCGGCCCCCAGCAGAAAGTCCCTACTTCTGGTGGTTTCGGTTTTACCATCTAGCAATTTTTGAAGTATGGTTCTGTTCTTATCAAGAACCCGGTCCACTTGTGATTTGATGTTACGCTTTTCTTGCGCCTTCATGTTATTGTACCGAATCTGGTTCTGGCGGGAAGCAAATCTTTGATTGTTCCTACGTTTAACAAACTCCTCATCGGTCAATAAATCCTTTGCCTTTTCCATACTATTGTTTTTCGTAAAGATACTGCTTTATTATCAAAGAAAATGATATAAAGCACAGAAGATCAGACTGATAAGGCAAATCAACGCAAATCAACGCATACTGTATTAACTTGAAAACAGATTTGTATTAAATGCCTATATTTTGATGTGTTTTGCATTCAAAATAAATCGAGTTAATCTATACTAATATGGACCATATTGGATTCTTGCTTCAATAATAGCGGTATTAATTAGCGGAGATCTGTCTGAGCAGGTCATGTTTTTCAGTTGATTGATCAGAGAATTTTCTCTCGATTTTCCGCATTTCCCTACCTAAGAAATCATCTACTACACGTGCATATTTTTTTGTCATCTGCAAGGAGGAGTGTCCCAGCATCTCCGAAACCGCTTCAATGGATATATTATTTGACAGGGTCACGGTGGTAGCGAATGTATGCAGGGCCGTGTGGGTAGTGAGCTTCTTTTCAATGCCACACAGATCCGCGATCTCTTTCAGATACGCATTCATTTTCTGGTTGCTCAAAACAGGAAGAAGATTTCCGGATCTGATACACTCTGGATCATTTTCATATTTATTCAGAATCCCCAGAGGTACCCCTAGAAGGGGAATAGAGCTGAGTTTATTGGTTTTTCTGCGTTTCTTTTTTATCCACTGGCGCCCATCCTTTCCAACTGATATGTCCTCTTTCGTGAGGCTTTTGACATCACAGAATGCCAAACCGGTAAAGCAGCAGAAAACAAACACATCCCTGACACGACCTACACGGGTGATGGAGAATTTCTTAGTTCGCATCTTTTCCAATTCCTGTTCATCCAGATATTCCGGATCCACCTGCTCATACCTATATGATATGTTCTTAAAGGGATCTGTTTTGATCCAGCCATAGGCCAGGGCCATCCGTATGATCTTTTTGAAATTCACAATGTACTTTACCGTTGTATTGTGATTACAACTTCGGACAGTCTTAAAAAAGTGTTCCAGCTCTTTGATAAACCGGTGGTCGATGGATTTGACCGGCAGGTCCCCTTGACGATATTTCGAGCGGATGAACTGTCCGATGAGTTTTCGACAGGTTTTATATCGCTCAACTGTTCCTGGAGCAAAGTCCTTACCAGAAAGTTCTTCACATTTTTGATTGTGCTCGTCAAAAATCTCCAGGATCCCGCGATTCTCTTTTACATTTCCCAGGTAAGCGTCTTTAAGTGTACGGGCCGAGAGTTCGATTCCTTTGTCTACAATCGATCTTTTATGCTCCTGAACCTTCAATTTAAGGTTGCTGAGGTAGTTGTTTCGATCAGCAGCATCCATCACACCGCTTTTAATCTTTCCTTTGTTAGGGTCCCAGTGATTGGGATCAACGCTTTGATTTGCAGAGATTTCTACTCTTTCGCCCTTTACGGTGATGCGAAGGAAGATGGGAGCCTCTCCATTTTTCAGGAGTTTTCCTCGTTTGATATAGAGGATTACGGACAATGTGTTTTTCTCCACCGAATTAGCCATTTTGTTTTGGGTTTAATGATACAATAAATTTCTATTCTACACAACTGCAAAACGAAGCAAATCAGCGCATTACGTCTAATTCGGTGGACCAAGAATTTTTCGGTTTAGTCCACCGAATTAGCCCCCACGGAGGTGCCTTATTTTGCCTTATTTTGCTTGGTGGAAAAGAAAAAATCCTGTAATCAGGACTGATTTACAGGACTTTGCGTTTTTCTGCTTGAACTACTGGCGGAGGAAGAGGGATTCGAACCCCCGGTCCGCTCGCGCGAACAACGGTTTTCAAGACCGCCGCATTCGACCACTCTGCCATTCCTCCGGGCGCAAAATTAGTAAAATTTCGGATTTTGGCACTGGAAATTTTAATGGTTGAAAGGGGAATTAAGGGAAATGAGTGGTGGTAAAGGATGCAGGGTATTCGGTGAAAATTGGGTTTTGAGAGGGCATTCGGAGGGAATTCAGGGTGGAAAATGTGCCCTTCATTGATAAAAACATAGCATTTATCAACATTTCCGGGTTTTTTATGAGACTCATTCTTGTGTGGGTGTGAGAAAAAATTATATTTGTATAGATTTTGCTGGAAAAGAAAAAATTTACTAACCCTTAAAATTTCATTTATTATGAACAAAGCACAATTAATAGATGCTATTGCTGCTGAAGCCAATCTGACTAAAGCAGATGCCAAAAGGGCTCTCGATGCTTTTATTTCTACCACCACCGGTGCATTGAAAAAAGGTGATCGTGTTGCTTTAGTAGGATTTGGATCATTCTCTGTTTCTGAAAGAGGAGCCAGGATCGGCAGGAACCCACAAACTGGAGCTGAAATTAAAATTGCAGCTAAAAAGGTTGTTAAGTTCAAAGCTGGAAGTGAATTAGGAGACGCTGTCAAATAAAAATATTTGAACTGCAAAAAGAAGGGGGCTTTAGCCCCCTTCTTTTTGTGGCTATATTTGAGGGATGGAAAGGTACACACCGGATCTTGTAGACCACCTGTCGCGGTTTGTGACCGGGAACAGGCTGACACAGTTTCAGCGGGTACTGGATGGCAGGACCCGTTATATCACCGTGGTGCTTGAGGATATTTTTCAATCGCACAATGCCAGTGCTGTACTCAGGACCTGTGATTGTACCGGGGTACAGGATGTGCATATTGTAGAGAGGCGGAATGAGTACGAGATTAACCGCGATGTTGCACTGGGGTCCAACCAGTGGCTGACCCTGCATTATTATAACAAGAAAAAAGAAAATGGTGGTGCTGAAAACATTGTTGGGGCTGTCAGTGCACTCAAGGAGAAAGGGTACAGGATTGTGGCAACATCACCTCATAAAGAAGGGACCACTCCGGAAACATTTGATCTTGACAGGGGGAAGGCTGCCTTGCTTTTCGGAACTGAGTTAAACGGACTTACCGGCCAGGCCCTTGAACTGGCCGATGAGTATATCCGGATCCCCATGGTTGGTTTTACGGAGAGTTACAACATTTCGGTATCGGCTGCTGTTATATTGTACGGTTTGCGGAAGCGTCTGGAGCAATCTTCCCTCGATTGGTCACTGGGGGTGACAGAGAAAACCGAAATCATGCTGGAATGGCTCCGGACCAGCATAAAAATGGCTGAAAAGATTGAGAAGCAGTTTCTTAAAGATTATAATTTCACTTTTTAGTTTTGGATTGAATATGTTAAGGTTTTATTAATTACCTTTGATTAACAGAGGATTTTTATGGATAAAAATGTATCTTTAATTGATTAAATAGATTTGCACATGAACTGCATGATCATTGATGACGATACCCTTTCCAGGAGGATTATCGAGGAATTTATTCAAAAAACAGACGGACTGGACCTGATATCGTCCAGTGGGGATCCGGTTGAAGGAATCAATATTCTGAAGAAACATGACGAGATCCATTTGATCTTTCTTGATATCGAAATGCCGGAGATGTCGGGCATTGACTTTCTCAATACCCTGAAGAACCCTCCCCAGATAATCATTGTCTCCTCCAAGGGGAAATATGCGGTGGACTCCTATGAGCATGATGTGACCGATTACCTGTTGAAGCCGGTAGAATATGGCCGCTTTTACAGGGCTGTGGCCAAAGCATTCAAGCGGTTCGAGCAAATGACCGCCGAGCAGATGGGCAAGGATGAGATATTCATCAAGAAGAATGCCACGCTGGTGAAGCTCAAGTATGACGAGATCCTGTGGGTAGAGGCATTGGAAAACTATGTGATCTTCAATACGTTTCGCGATAAGTACACCATCCATTTCACCATGAAGGCCATCGAGCAGAAATTGCCCGGGTCCAAGTTTACACGGGTGCACCGGTCTTATATTGTGAACACGAGTTGCATCAATATCATCGAAGACAACCATGTGATCGTCAAGGTTGATGATGGAAATAAATCCATACCCATCGGTAAGTCCTACAAGGAAAAACTAATGCGTGACATCAACCTGATCATCAAGTAACCCATGAGTTCCATCCGGCAGTTGTTTCTGCAACATGTTGCACAAACTTCTGATACCTCACTTCAGTTTGAGATAGAGAAAGCTGAGGGGATCTATTTTTACGATACTTCCGGGAAAGCTTATATCGACCTGGTGTCGGGGGTGTCTGTATCTTCATTGGGTCATGGCCATCCTGTGGTGTCAGATGCCATCAAAAAACAGGTCGATCGCTACCTGCACACCATGGTCTATGGTGAGTTTGTGCAGTCTCCCCAGGTGAAGTATGCCAGCTGGCTTGTTGAGCATCTTCCGGTCGCGATGGATAACGTATACTTTGTGAATTCCGGAAGCGAGGCCATCGATGGGGCTATGAAACTGGCCAAGCGGTTTACAGGTCGGGCTGAATTCCGTGCCTTCAGGAACGCATACCATGGATCGACCCACGGAGCCATGAGCATCCTTGGGGATGAAAAATCCCGGTCGGGTTATCTGCCCCTGTTGCCTGGGATCAAACACATGCGGTTCAATCATGTGGATGACCTGGATCTGATTGATGAGCGGGTGGCGGCGGTTGTTGTGGAACCCATCCAGGCCGAGGCCGGGATTGTGGAACCTTCGGACGATTTCCTGGCGCTGGTCCGGAAACGCTGTGATGATACTGGGGCCCTGCTTATCCTGGATGAGATCCAGACGGGAATGGGGCGAACCGGCCGGCTCTTTGCATTTGAACATTACGGGGTCGTTCCGGATATCCTTTGCCTTGCAAAAAGCTTTGGTGGAGGCATGCCGCTGGGAGCTTTTATATCCTCCCGGGAGGTGATGCAAACACTCACCCATGATCCGCCGCTGGGCCACATTACTACTTTCGGGGGTCACCCGGTTTGTTGTGCAGCCGGACTGGCTGTACAAACTTATGTGGAGGAGGAGGACCTGATGAGCCACGCTGTTTTGATGGAGGAGCGATACCGGTCCGGGCTGAAACATCCTTTGGTTAAAGGGTTGCGGGGAAGGGGATTGTTCCTTGCAATGGTGCTGAACGAGGGTGTTGATGTGGGTAAATTTATTTCCCTGGCTTTTGAGAACGGACTGGTGATCGATAGGTTCCTTTTTTCCGGTGATTCATTCCGGATCGCACCGCCGATGATCATCAGTGAATCGGAGGTGGATGATTCCATTCAGAGGATCCTTCATACCCTGGATGTTTTACAGCAATAAGAAATTGTATGATTCTTCGTTCATATAGAGGTATGACCAGATTTATCTCCACACTTGTTTTATTAATTTTTATTTGTTTGGGTCATGCCCAGACGCCCGCAACCCTTGAGCTGGTAAAGGCAGAGGGTGAGCTGCAGGAGCTTTTTACCGAACTCTATTCCGACAGCCTGTCTGAAGTGAAGCCGGTTTTGAACAGCATTCGGGAGATCATGCCGGAAGCACTGGGAACCGAAGGGGCCATGGAATTTCCATGGAGCAAACTGGACCGGATCGGGCGAATCACTTCCGATGACGGATATGTGAGGATCTTTACGTGGCATGTGACCGATGACCCTGACAATTACCGCTATTTTGGTTACGTTCAGGTGGCACAGAAAAAGGGCAAGGTGAAGGTTTATGAGCTGGTGGACAACCTGAAGCAACAGCGAAACCGGCAAAAACTTGATCAATCCATCGAAGACTGGTGCGGCAAATTGTACTACAGCATCATCACACGGAAATACAAGAGGAAAACTTACTATACCCTTCTGGGGATGGACTTCAACAATGTGCTATCTACCATTAAAACCATTGAGGTCATGGAAATCCAGCGCAACAAACCCCGGTTTGCACAGGGATTCTTTTTTAACGGGAGGGACCGGGTGGACCGGTTGGTGCTGGAATACTCTTCCCAGGTGACCATTTCTGTGAGGTATGATCTCCGGGTGGAGATGGTCACATTTGATCACCTGGTGCCATTCCATCCAATCTACAATGGCAACTACGAATTCTACGGTCCGGACGGCTCTTTTGACGGGTTGAAATTTTCCGCCGGCACCTGGATCTTCCAGAAAGACATCGATGTTCGCAATATTGACTGACGTATTGTCAGTTTTACCTGATTGGCATATCATTTGTCATCTTCGTGACCAGATATAAAACATAAATTCTTGAACGATGCAGAAAGGCAGAATCAATATTACCACGGAGAACATTTTCCCTATCATTAAAAAATTCCTCTATTCGGACCATGAAATATTTATGCGGGAGCTGATCTCCAACGCAGTGGATGCCACCCAGAAACTGAAGACCCTTGTTTCGGTGGGCGACTTCAAAGGAGAGATGGGTGATCTGACCATCAGGGTCAATGTCAATAAAAAGAAAAAAACCATCACCGTAACTGATGCGGGACTGGGCATGACTGCCGAAGAGGTGGAAAAGTACATCAACGAGATCGCATTCTCCAGCGCAGAGGATTTTCTTGAGAAGTATAAAACCGACAACAATGCCATTATCGGTCATTTTGGCCTGGGATTCTATTCATCCTTCATGGTATCGGAAAAGGTGGATATCAATACCCTCTCCTGGGAGGATAAAGCCAAAGGAGTAGCCTGGAGCTGTGACGGCAGTCCGGAGTTCACACTGGATGAATCCGACCGAAAAGTCAGGGGTACAGAAATTACCCTGCACCTGGATTCAGACAGCAAAGAGTTCCTGGAAGAAAACAGGATCAGTGAATTGCTTGAAAAGTATTGCAAATTCCTGCCCGTAGAAATCGCTTTCGGTAAGGAGAAGGAGTGGAAAGACGGCAAAGAGGTGAAGACCAAAAAGGACCGGATCATCAATGATACCAAACCGCTGTGGACCCTGCCGCCGGCTGAAGCGAAAGATGAAGACTATGCTGATTTTTACAGGAGACTCTACCCCGTTGCGGAAGACCCCCTGTTCAACATCCACCTGAATGTGGATTATCCGTTTACACTCACAGGGATCCTCTATTTCCCCAGGATCAAGAACAACATTGAGATCCAGAAGAACAAGATCCAGCTTTACAGCAACCAGGTATTTGTGACCGACTCCGTGGAAGGGATCGTACCCGAGTTCCTGACCCTGCTTCATGGAGTGCTGGATTCACCCGATATCCCGCTCAACGTATCCAGAAGCTTCCTGCAGAATGATTCCAACGTAAAGAAAATAGCATCACACATCACCAAGAAGGTGGCAGGCCGTTTGGAGGAGATCTTCAAGAGCGACCGGGAGAAGTTTGAGCAGAAATGGGACGACCTGAAGCTGTTCATTGAGTATGGCATGATGTCGGACGAGAAATTTCACGACCGTGCTGTGAAATTTACTTTGCTGAAGAACACAGAGGGTAAATATTTTACCCTGGAGGAGTATGAAGAGTTGATCAAGGCGGATCAGACCGATAAGAACAAGACACTCATTTACCTTTATGCCACCGATAAAGCAGAGCAGTACAGCTATATTGGGGCAGCCAAGGCCAAAGGATATGATGTGTTGCTGATGGACGGACAACTGGATACACATTTCCTGAACCACATGGAATCAAAACTGAAAGATTCCAGGTTTGCAAGGGTGGATTCGGACATCATCGATAAGCTGATCGATAAGGAGGAGTCCGGGGAATTAAAACTGACATCAGAACAGCAGGCCGACCTGACACCGGTATTCCAGTCACAACTGCCCGGAAAGGAGATGAGTTACTTTGTAAGCTATGAGTCATTGAACGAGGAGGACCAGCCGGTGATGATCACCCAGAGCGAGTTCATGCGACGCATGAAAGACATGCAGGAGATGAGCGGACAGGCGTCCATGTATGGGAACATGCCCGATTCCTACAACCTGGTGATCAATGCCAACCATGCACTGGTGGGAAAGATTGCAGAGCAGACCGAAAAGAAGATAGGTAAGAAGCTGGAAGAACTGCGTACCCAAAAGAGCGGACTCTCCGAGGAGCAGCAATTGCTGGAGAAGGCCAAAGAGGGGAAGAAAGAGGAGGAGGTCCCCCAGAGCGAGAAGGACCAGATGGAAGAGGTCAATAAAAAGCTTAATGAACTGGAGAACAAGCGCATTGAGATGCTGAAAAAGCATGGGAAGGGACAGAAGCTGGTAAAACAGCTGATCGACCTGGCGCTGCTTGCCAACAACCAGCTGAAGGGAGAAGAACTGGCTGCCTTTGTGAAAAGAAGTGTGGATTTGATTAAATAGAAGCCGGCTCCTGGTCCGTTTTGATCAGGGAAATGTTAAAGAAACAACGTTTTAACCTCCTGTTTCAGATAGTCGATGGCGATCTGGGACGGGGGGGTTTTTAATTCTGTCAACCGCTCAAGGATCAATTTTCCCAGGGTGGGACCGGTGGAGCCGGGCTTTAGTTCAGCTGCCGCATTGTTAATAAGGTTGATAATCTGATTTTTGGCCATTTTCACCTTACTCCATGCTTCGGTGCTTATATAGATCTGCTGTGCCAGGTTATGGTCGTATTCAGATTTGATGCTCGTGAGTAATTCCGATTGGAGTTGCCTGGTACTGTAGTCCGGCCGGCCGATGCGCATGATCATGGAATCGGGTGAAATACGCTCCAGCAGCAGGACGATGCGTTCATAGGCCTGCAACCTCACCGGAAGAATGTCATCGGTGATATGCATGTTAAATTCACTTTCCCGCCTGCTTTTTTCATTCCTTGACCAGGTTCTGAGCATGACCCAGGCGGTCAAAAAAACAATGAATGCGGGTAATGTATATTTAAGGATTTCAAGCAGAACATCCATGTTGATCTTTTTTTGAAACTTGCTTCACACAATATTAACTAATTTATTACGAAAAGTGTATTTTTGATCTCGGAAATGCTAATGATCACAATCTAAAATTTTAACCAATGGAACAACTTTCAGCAAGAATTAAATCACTATCTCCTTCGGCCACAATCGCCATGAACCAGAAAGGTCGTGAATTGAAGGAAAAAGGTGTTGACGTGATTAACCTAAGTGTAGGAGAACCCGATTTTTCAACCCCTGATCACATTCATAAAGCAGCTAAAGAGGCAATAGATGGGAACTGGGACCACTATGCACCTGTGGCTGGATACCCTGATCTGCTGAAGGCCATTGTGGATAAATTCAAACGCGAAAACAACCTGGACTATAAACCTTCCAACATCATGGTAAGCGTGGGTGCAAAACACTCCCTGGCCAATGTGATGATGTGCCTGATCGATAAGGGTGAAGAGGTCATTGTACCGGCTCCCTACTGGGTGAGTTATGTTGAGCAGGTGAAGATCGCCGAAGGGGTAAACGTAATTGTCGATACTACAGTTGAGGATGAATTTAAGATGTCTCCTCAGCAGCTTGAAGATGCCATTACTCCCAACACCAAAGCAATGTTGCTCTGTTCTCCTTCAAATCCCACCGGAAGTGTCTATACCAAAGCGGAGTTGAAAGCGCTGGCAGATGTGATCGCAAAACATCCCAATATGTATGTGATCACTGACGAGATCTATGAGCATATCAATTTTGTGGGCGGGCATGAATCCATCGCCCAGTTTGAAGAGATCCGTGACCGTGTTATTATCATCAATGGTGTGTCCAAAGCATATGCCATGACAGGCTGGAGGATCGGTTATATGGCCGGCCCTGACTGGCTGGTGAAGGCATGTGGCAAGCTCCAGGGACAGATGACCTCCGGGGCCACATCCATTGCCATGCGTGCAGCACTTGAGGCGCTGACCGGCGACCAGAGCTGTGTGTCGGAAATGCGTGATGCTTTTCTGAGAAGGCGCGACCTGATCCTGGGTCACATGGCCGGGATTGACGGTGTGAAGTGTGCCACCCCGGGAGGAGCTTTTTATGTGTTCCCCGATTTCAGTACCTACATTGGTAAATCAGTGGATGGACGCAAGATTGAGAATGATATGGATCTTTGCATATACCTGCTTGAGGTGGGACATATTGCAACAGTTCCTGGTTCTGCATTCGGCGCTGATGGATGTGTTCGTATCTCCTATGCCAATTCGGATGAGAACCTGGAGAAAGCGATGCAGCGGTTGAAAGATGCGTTGGCAGCGCTTTCGTAAATAATAATCTACAGAATACTCAAACGGCTCTGAACCATTTGCCTCCAGAAGCTGAGGCGCAGGAAGATTTTTGGTGTACGCTTTCGAACACCCCTGTCGCGCTTTCGTTCAGAATCATCATATTTTAACAATTCATAAAACAATACTATAAACCTGTGGCATAATCCATTACGGAGCTTGGCACGTGGATTGTATGATGTGTGGCAGAACCTTAAAACAATAAAACGCAAGAGTCATGAAAACAACAAAACTTTTTTTAAGCATCGCACTGGTTGTCCTGACAGCCAACTCATTCTCACAACTGTCCTTCAATGATAGATTATTTTCTAAGCGTAACAATGAGGTTGCCAATTATACTGCCTGTTACAATGCTGAAAGCAGCAAGGTCTCCAGGGATGCATATGAAGCCCCTGAAGTTTCCAGTCCCTGTATCATAGCTCAGGTTGAAGTTATATACGAAGATGAGATCGCCCTGGAAAGCTGGATGACCGCTCCTTTCGAAACCGGTTTGGAAGAAGAAGAGCTTAGCATTGAGTCATGGATGACTGCCCCTTTCGAGGCCGCCGAAGAGATCGAGATTGAAGAGTGGATGACCACTGCCTTTATCTAAAACCTTTCATGACATTGCGTTCCAACATATATTTCGGGAAACCGTCTCAAACGAGGCGGTTTTTTTATATGCGTTTGGAAAGTAATTTTTGATCATCGTGTTCTATTAATTCCTGGTGACAAACCAGGACATTGTTTTTTTCACCATGCCAGTAATGAAAACCATTTCCCTGGCAATCGCGGTAATCCTTACAGTTGGCACACATTCCTTTTTTTGTCCAGCTTCTGTTTCTGAAGGGTTCAAATTGGGTTTGCCAGGTTTGATAAAAGTTATCCTTGTAAATGTTTCCCTGGGCAAAGGATCTGTCGATATTGGGGCATGCTGAGATGGATCCGTCAATAAGTATGGAGCCGATATTGATCCCGGCCCTGCAGAAAAATGGGGTATCCCTTACCTTTGATTCATAGTCTCCCACATATCCTTCACAGCTGAACTTAACATCCAATAAGCTTTCTTTTCGCTGTTGAGCGATAAAATCCATTAAATTCTTAAACTCAGGACCTGAAAGAATAAGGTCAGGGATATCTTTTGCCCGGCCTATGGGGATAATGGTAAACAGCCGCCATGCTTTCACCCCTTTTGAGACCAGGTAGGCTTTGATTTGCGAGAGTTCGTGGATATTCTTTTTATTGACACAGGTAACCACATCAAAATTGAGCCTTTCGGATCCTGCGGCCAGTCCAATGGCATGGTCAACTTTTTTAAAACTATTTTTGGTGTTCCGCAGCCAGTTATGGGATCCTTCCATTCCATCCAGGCTGAGGGTGAGTGACCCCATTCCTGCATTCAGCAATGAAATGTGTCTTTCCTGATCATAGAGGTGACCATTGGAAACCATTCCCCACCGCATGTCACGTTTTCTGATTTCGCGTCCACATAATTCCAGGTCATCCCGAAGCAGAGGCTCCCCACCCGAAATGGCTACAATGAAATGTTCTGAGGGAGTTGGGATGGTATCCAGGGCTGAAAGGAAATCTTCCAGGGGCATGTCGGGGTGGGTGCTATCCTTCAGGCAATCGCTGCCACAATGCAGGCAGTTGAGATTGCACCTGGTGGTGCATTCCCAGAAAAGATAATTCAGCTCATGGCGTTTGGCCTCTGACTTTTTGAACTTTCGAAAAGCAGCCTGTTTAAGAGAAATAAACATTTACTTTTCTTCCATTTCTACATCCAGGGTTACCGATTCCTTGATATTGGAGACAAGGGTGTCTTTGTCAGCAAAAGAACCATTTTTCGTGGAGTCAATATCTGCAAACTGAATGATAAGGCTATCCATCCATGTAGTGTAAAAAGAAAAGTTGCCCTCCTCATCAGTAAGACTATACTGATTAAAGTCCTCCACAGATACTTTCACGCCCTTGATGGGAAGGCCGGATGTTTTAGAGCTCACCTGACCAGAAATTAAAAGATCTGGTTCAAAATCCTGTGGCATGCCGTAACATGCCTGGAAAATAAAAAGTGCTGATGAAAAGCTGAGGCCCCCAATGATCCCTCTGCGCCAGTTTCGTTTCATTTTACAAAGATAGAGCTAAACTCATCTGCAGTCAAGAAATTATTTCCGCTTTTTTAAAAGCCAGTGATCTTTCGGCAATCCCAGTTTGGTGATAAGAGCCTTCCATCTGGGATCCTGGTAATATTTACTAAAATTATTGTAGTTAATCGCTTCTGTCAAATCAGGGTCTTTTTGTTCATAAGCTATTTCCAGCCATATAAAAGTATTTTCTGTTTCATCTCTATCAGCATATAAACATGCGAGCATTACCGGGTTGGAATCACTGTATTGATCTATAAATTCAACCAGTAGACTGTCAGCTACCTGATAGTTTCCAAGGCTGTTAGCCACAACGTTGCTGGTATAAAGATTCCAGAACTCACTGGGTTCCTTTTGAACTTCTTCCCAGGCTTCCTGCTTTTTGCCCTGTCCAACCAATATGTGGGCTATCATGGCGTGCTGAACTGCCGCTTCTGGTCTGAAATAGAGATATTTTTCTATAGCATCATACGCTTCATCCCAACGGCCAAGCCATATATATACGATTCCAAGATTATAATAGTAGCGATATTCCAGGGGATTCAATTTAATGGCCTGCAACAAATATTCAGTGTTTTTATCTAGCCTGCCCCCATTTCTGGCAATTTCTGCTGCTTTGCTAATAATTAGCGAATTTCCATCATCCAGTGCCAGGGCTCTGTTTATATTCTTCTCTGCTGCTGCGTAGTTGCGATTCACGCTATTTATACCCGCTAGCTGGGCATACGCAGGGGCATATGTATTGTCTAATTCTAAGGATTTTAGTGCTGCTGTTTTTGAAAACTCAAGGCCTTCTTTATAAGGTTTCTGGTAGAAATTTGCCGTGGCGGTATTTATAATTCTGCTAAATAAGTTCCAGGAGGGTGCATACGCAGAGTCAATGGCAATAGATTGTTTAATGACATCTTCGGCTTTTCTGATTGCCTCCTCTGTATGCAGCTGATACAAATGATTTGCCTGCAAGTAAAGTGTATACGCCTCGGGATTGACTTCAGTCGTTTTCGCTATATCTCCAAACAGGGTAATTTTTAATTGTTGTGTGACTACCTCGGCGATCTCATCCTGAATTTCAAATATATCTTCCATGTCACGGTCGTAGGTTTCAGACCATATATGTGATCCTTCAGCTACATCAATTAGTTGGGTGGTAATGCGGATTTTATTGCCTGATTTCCGAACACTGCCCTCCAGTATATGGGTGACATTAAGCTCTTCACCTATTTGCTCTATAGTGACATTTTTTCCTTTGTATGAAAAGGAAGAAGTTCTGCTAATTACTTTTAATTCGGGAATTTTAGATAACAGATTGAGCAGCTCTTCGCTGATGCCATCTGAGAAATATTCCTGGTCATGATCAGGGCTCAAATCCGAAAATGCAAGAACAGCTATGGAGGTTTCATTCCCCTGATTGATTTTAGCACTTTTAGCTTTTCCTTCATTATGGATTGGGCCATCCTTGAATTGATTTACCAGCAGTAAGAGGACCGCGATTGACAAAAATGCGATAATCACCCTGTTGAGGCGATGGTTGATTTTGGGAGATATTGAAACTGTGTGATTCGTTTTGCTGGTCTTCTTAATTCCTTCGGGGGTAAGATCATACACCCATGAAAAGGCCAACAAGATTGGGAAACCTATGGCAATGATTATAAGGATCGTTTTAAGGAAGTAGGGCGGTGCTGAGTAAGCATCAAGCACAAGTGCAGCTACCTCAGTAAAGACCCATGCGGCAATTAAATATGCCAACCCTGCCTTAAATACATGTCGCCTTTTTAGTTCTGCAATGTACTTTTTTAGATTCACTGACTTTATGGTTCTTTTAAAACACTGTTCTTAATAACCAGGAAAGACAAGTTTTGTTTTAATATGGCCAGAACCGAGATTTCGGTAACTTGATTGGAAACCCCTGTTGCTATTCCAGGTTCCGGTTAATATATTTGCTGTAATCCTTCAGCTTCCTTTTGTAAGGAATGGCGAAGTGGGGTGAATCGATGAGGAAATCGGCGGTGGAGCGGTTGCAGGCGGTGGGTACATTGTAGAGGACCGTGATCCTCAGTAAGGCCTTTACATCCACATCGTGGGGTTGGGGCTGCATGGGGTCCCAGAAGAAGATCAGGATATCAATCTCACCCTCGGCAACCAGTGCGCCCAGCTGCAGGTCACCTCCCAGGGGGCCCGATTTGACTTTTTTCAGTGTAAGGGGTTGATGATTGCTTTTTAACAGTGTATTTTCCACCATTTTCCCGGTGGTGCCGGTGCATATGAGGTGATGATTTGCCAGCTTGGCAGCATTGTAATCCACCCATTCGGCGAGATCGGTTTTCCGGTTGTCGTGGGCCACCAGGGCCACGGTTTTCACTTTATCCATGTGGTGAAGGTTTTTGTAAAAATAGCTTCTATGATCGAATTCTGTTACATTTGTGTATAAGAAAATCTTATAATAATGGCAAAGTTTGAAAGAAGACGGACCAGGAAGACGACAAAGATAGTAAGGATATCCATGCTGCTGGTATTCCTGGGATTGGTCGTCATGGTGCTGGTGGTGTTCAAACTCTATAGCAGGGTTTTTGTCCTCAATGTAACGATGGACACAGATCAGGAATTATACTATATCCCAACAGGTTCAGCCTTTGAGGATGTAATTGACGGACTGGAAGAGAAGGGTATCATCGATAACATGAAGTCGTTCCGCTGGGTGGCCGTTAAGAAAGGGTATGAGGGAAATGTGAAACCGGGCAGGTACAAGATCCGCAATGGCTCCAGCAACAATGAGCTGGTGAACATGCTGCGTTCAGGAAACCAGGATCCGGTGATGGTAGTCTTCAACAACGTCCGGACGCTGGACCAGATGGCTGGACGGATCTCCCGGTACCTGGAAGCGGATTCGGCAGATTTTTCCGCCTATTTTGCCGGCAGTGAGCTGGCAAAAAAGTATGGATTTGAATCGGCCACCTTCACCTCCATGTTCATTCCCAATACCTATGAGTTTTTCTGGACCACCTCTCCGGAGGCTTTTACTGAGCGGATGCTTGAAGAGCATGAAAAATTCTGGGACGGTGAGCGCGACAGGCGGGCCAAAAGGATCAACATGACCAGGACCGAGGTCATTACCCTGGCTTCCATTGTGGATGAGGAGACCCTTTATAATGATGAAAACAGCCGGGTGGCAGGGGTCTATATGAACCGCATAAAAAAGGGGATTCCCCTGCAGGCCGATCCCACCCTGAAGTTTGCACTGGGCGATTTTACGGTGAAGAGGATTGTGAACGATGACAAGAAGATCGATTCACCTTACAACACGTACAAATACAAAGGTCTTCCCCCCGGTCCCATATCAATTCCTTCGGTATCGGCCATCGATGGTGTACTCCACTTCGAAAAGCATAACTACATCTATTTCTGCGCCAAGGCCGATTTTAGCGGGTACCACTCGTTCGCCAGGACCCTGTCCCAGCACAACAAGAATGCCAGGGAGTACCAGAAGGCACTCAATCAGAAGAGGATTTACCGGTAGTTCCTACACCACATTCACTTCCCTTTCCAGGTAGACGCCGAACTTCCTGTCTATGTCGTTTCTGATTTGTTCTGAGAAATCAAATATTTCCTGACCGGTGGCGCTGCCCAGGTTGACGATGACCAGGGGCTGGGTGGGCCAGGTGCCCACGTTCCCCATGCGTTTTCCTTTCCATCCCGATTTTTCAATAAGCCATGCGGCGGGGATCTTTACCCTGTTTTCAGTGTCGGGATAGTTGGGGATATCCTGGTATTCAACCCTGATGCATTTAAAGATGGTCATGTCCACCAGCGGATTTTTAAAAAAACTGCCAGCATTTCCATACAACTCGGGATCGGGCAGTTTCTGGTTCCGGATGGAGATGATCACCTTCCTCAGGTCCATGGGGGTGCTTCCCCGGGAAAATGAAAAAGCTTTCTTCACAGGCCCGTAACCGAGTTTCAGATCGGGAGCCTTTTTCAGCCGGAAAGCCACATGGGAAATGATGTATCTGCCCCTGGCATCTGTTTTGAAGATGCTGCTCCTGTAACCGAACCCGCACTCTTGTTTCTGCAGCCGGACCAGTCGCTTTTGCTGAAGGTCCCATGCGTCAAGCCAGGCAAAACAATCCTTCATCTCCACCCCGTAGGCACCGATGTTCTGGATGGGAGCCGAGCCCACCGAACCGGGTATCAGGGAGAGGTTTTCCAGGCCGAACCAACCCTCCATGGTGGCATGATGCACCCAGCTGTCCCAGTTTTCTCCCGCCCCAACACGCACCAGCACCTGCCGGTCATCTTCTTCCAACAGCTCGATCCCCTTGAACCGGGGATTCAGCACAAGTCCTTTAAAATCATTCTTAAAAAGGATGTTGCTTCCTTCACCAATCACCAGGAATGGCAGGTTACCTGTATCATATTCCTCCAGCAACCGGGTGAGTTGCTCTGTGTTTTCTGTACTGGCAAAAAGGGCAGCACGGACATCAATTCCAAATGTGTTGTGATCTTTCAGTGAGAGATTGTGCTGCACGCCGGTCATCTGTTGTATTTCAATGTTGGTTCTGTATAAATATAATTAAGTTTATTACTTTATGGAACAGAACGGGCTATCTTTAAATAATTGCCACAACAATCCACATGAAACGCGTCTACATAGCGGTGATCAATGACCTGGTGACTGACCAGCGGGTACACCGTGTGGCAGACCTGTTGCAGGAGAGGGGAATGGAGGTGACCTGTATCGGGAGGAGGCTTCGGAACAGTCCGGACCTGGAAGGGGTTGGTTTCAAACACCGCCGCTTCCGTATGCTCTTCACGAAAGGCCCGCTTTTCTATGCATGTTTCAATGTGCGGTTGCTGATCACGTTGCTCTTTGTCCGGAAACCAATCCTGTTTGTAGCCAATGACTTGGATACACTTCCGGCCAGTTTCATGGCCAGCCGGATCAGGAAGGTCAAACTGATATACGACAGCCATGAGCTTTTTACCCAGGTTCCGGAACTGATCGACCGTCCACGGGTCCAGCGATTCTGGAAGTGGATCGAATACTGGTATGTAACCCGGCTCGATCATGCATTGACGGTCAATCAGTCCATTGCTGAGATCTACCGGAGGCTATATAAAACCAGGTTCAGGGTGGTCAGGAATGTTCCTGTAAAAAGAGAGCCCTGTCCGGACCAGCAGGCAAAGAAGGATTTTGCCGGGAAGAAGGTGATCATTTACCAGGGAGCCCTGAATGTTGGCAGGGGACTGGAACTGGTTATCGAGACCATGCAATACCTGGACAACACCGTGTTCCTGGTGGTGGGGTCGGGAGATATTGATGCAGCACTCAGGATGATGGTGGGGGAAATGGACCTGGGAGAAAAGGTGTTTTTCAAGGGTCGTTTATCGCCCCGTGAGCTGTTCCCGCTGACCTGTGCGGCTGACCTGGGTATTTCACTGGAGGAGGACAGGGGACTCAATTACCGGTATGCACTTCCCAATAAATTGTTTGACTATATCCAGGCCAGGGTGCCGGTGCTCTGCAGTGCGCTTCCCGAGATGGCGCGCATTGTCAATACCTTTGGGGTGGGCATAACCACAATGGAAAACGATCCCCGGAAACTGGCAGGCATCATCCGGTACATGTTGGAAGAGAGGTCGGAAGGGGCGTGGAGGGAAGCCCTGGATCAGGCTGCCACGGAATTGTGCTGGGAAAATGAATCAAGGGTTTACCTGGAGCTTCTTTCCGTGTGTGGAATTTTATAGGCACATCAAAACAAAAGCTTTCCTGAACCGTTTAAATCCTAATACAAACTGATTTACAGAAATTATGGGTATTGTAAAGAAGATATGTGCGGTGGTATTCATCATGGTGGCAATGCCGTTCCTTGCTTCAGCACAGGTCAAATTCATTGAAGTGACCACCTTCAGTGAAATGGAGGCGGCACAAAAGAAGGCTTCGGATCAGCAGCTGATGCTGTTTGTGGATGTATATGCTACCTGGTGCGGCCCCTGCAAGATCATGGACAGGGAGGTGTATACCGACGCGGTTGTTGCAGAGTATATGAATGCCAATTTTGTGAATGTGCGGATGGATGGGGAAACCGATTACGGAAGAAAGTATGCCATGGAGCAGAACCTGGAGGGCTATCCGAGCATGTTTATTTTCAGTTCCGACGGAGATCCTGTAAGCAGGCTGATCGGTTTTATGGCTGCCGTAGAACTGGTTCCTTCCCTGAAGGGTACGGTGGATAATTACAAAGTAGTGAAGGTGTACAAAACCAAGTATGAGCGTGGTACACTGGAATTGGATGATTTTGCCCGGTATGTATCTGTTGTGAGGGAGATGGGGAATGAGGAGGAATCTGAAAAGCTGGCAGCGGAATACATGGAGCGGATCATGGATCCGAAACTGTCTGACAGCGACATTTTCGTGGTGGCTTTTTACATGGACCTGGAAGATACCTGGTGGCCTGAATTTTCCAGTGACCAGGAGCGCCTCCGAAAGGTCCTGGGGGATGATTATATGCTGGCCATGGAGAAGATTTATAACAACACGTTGGTGAAGGCGGTGGACGAAGATAATATTCAGCTTATCAGCAAAATGGCCAATGAGTTATCACCATTGATTGATGAAAAGGAGACCAATTCATGGGACCTTCGCTCCATGCCTTTTCTCCAGTATTACTACTATACCAACCAGGTGGATGTTTTGATCTCCTATGTGGATGACCGGTTTGCGGCTGACCGTAAGGGTGACCACCGCTGGCTCTACGGAGCTGCGTCTCAGATCACCGATATGGATCAGCAATACAGGACCCCTGAACTGTTGAAAAAAGGGGTGGAATGGTTTCAGGTGTGCATCGATCTGGAGGAGCATTTCGATTACTATTTTTACCATGGAATGGCGCTGTTTTTCCTGAAGGAACAAGAGGCGGCAAAGGACTCATTTGCAAAGGCAGAATCACTGGCTAAAACAGAGGAGCAGCAATCCATGATCACCCAGGTGTTGGGATTTGTGAACAATCGTTAAAATCCCGGCTATTGCGAATGTGCATGGGAAGGACTACTTTTACGTTTTCAATCCTAACATTGATCTGAAATGAAAAAATCCCTGATGCCCCTGCTGGTCCTGTTTTCTCTTGTGGTCTCCTGCTCCAACGGGTCCGGCGACCTGGCCAGGTCGGGGTTGAACGGCCATGTAAAATCCATTACCGAATATCAATTTGAAGCCACATCTGAGGATGGCCGTTGGGTTGCCGGGAAACCAAGCTTGTACGGGAACCGCAACATGAATTATGACCGGGATGGCCTCTATGTGGAAACCATTACCATCAATCAAAGAGGTGATACCACGGGCATTTCGAAATGCAGGCGTGAAAATGGTGAAATAGTAGAGGAAACGTTCCGTTCATTGTACGGCGGCAAGACCACCAGAACATTGTTTGAGCGGATTTCAGATGAACAGGTGGATTTCGAGGTATGGGATGGGGAACAGCTCTATACCGAGGGTGCCAACTATTTTGATTCGAAAGGACGGTTATTTCAGCAGGTGAGGGTGGTGGATGGCCGGGAGGTGATCAACCGCAATGTGTATGAAAAGGGTCTCATGGTGGAGACTTACCAGGAAGAGAGGAGTGGAGAGCGCACCTTTACCCAGACTTATGAATTCGAAAAATTCGATGATGAGGGAAACTGGACCGTCAAGCTGATTTATGTGGGTAAAGATAAGATCAAACCCGGCCTGATAACAGTCAGGACACTGGAGTACTATTAGGTCCCCATCTTCCTTTAGGGGTGCCCTTTATTACAAATCCAGCAGGACCTGGTCGGGCGACTGTGCCCCGAAGATCATCCGTGAAGGCTCATCAATAAACTCTTTCACCGTTTTAAGGAAACCCACTGAATCCTTTCCATCGACCACCCTGTGGTCGTAACTCAGTGCAATGTACATCATGGGACGTATTTCCACTTTTCCCCTGATTGCCACCGGTCTTTCCAAAATATTATGCATACCCAGGATCCCCGATTGGGGTGGATTGAGGATGGGGGTGGAGAGCATGGAACCGTAAATACCTCCATTGGAGATCGTAAAAGTTCCCCCGCTCATCTCTTCAATGCTCAGTCTGGCCTTCCTGGCCCTTGCAGCCAGGTCACCGATCTGTTTTTCAATTTCTGCAAGCCCAAGTACTTCTGCATTTCTGACCACCGGGACCATCAGTCCCTTATCGGTTTGTACGGCAATACCGATATCGCTGTACCGGGGCGATACAACCTCTTCACCATCCAGATAGGAATTTACGGAGGGGTAAAGTTTGAGTGCTTCGGTAACTGCTTTTGTGAAAAAGGACATGAATCCCAGTTTGATCCCGTGCTTTTCCATAAATTTCTCCTGGTGCTTTTTGCGGATGGCCATAATGGCGCTCATGTCGGCTTCATTGAAGGTGGTGAGCATGGCGGTTTCATTCTTAACAGCCACAAGTCTTTCACTGATCTTTTTGCGAAGCTGACTGACCTTCTTTCGATCCTGGTCACGGGTAACTTCCTGTTTCATCACCTGCTTTACATCAGCAGCAGTGATCTTCTTCAACCCGTTGATGATGTCATCTACGGAAAGTCCCTCCTTTTCCATCATCTCCCTGGCAACGGGGGTTGATTTAACAGCACTGTAAGCAGATGAAGCAGCAGTTGCAGTGGGTTTGGTCCCGGGTTCAGGCGTTGCCCTGGTTTCCTGAGCTGTTTTGGCTTCCGGTTCCATTTCTGCCCTTGCAGGTTCGTCGGGTACCTCCACACTGGTATCAATGGTGGCCACCACGGTCCCTACATTGACGGTTTCGCCTTCCTTCACAAGGATATGCAGTTGACCCGGTTGTTCGGCGATGAGCGGAAGGGTGGCTTTCTCAGATTCAATTTCTCCAACCTCCTGGTTTTTTGTCACCAGGGCTCCGTCTTCCACAAACCAGGAAGCGAGTTCAACTTCTGTAATGGATTCGCCGGGACTGGGTATTTTTATCTCCAGGGCCATATTATTCAGCTTTGGGTTTTTCTTTATCAAAGTAGTAGTGCTGCTTCAGTATCTCTTTGCGCGAACTGCCAATGACGCACTGCAATCCGCAATAAACGTTCTGTAACTCGCAGGTGCATTCCCGGAAGACTTTGTCGATGATCTCGGTCTGACTGATCTCATGAAGTTTGAACAGGCCGGTGGCGGGACTCCCCGACGGCTGCCGGGTGACCGGGGTGATCTCGGTCTCCTTCATGATATTCCGGATGTAAAACCAGGCACCCATGTTTTCGGGTTCTTCCTGCACCCACAATGTGAGCATGTTGTTCCTGTATCTCTGGAGGATCTTTTTGATCTGTTTTTCCGGGAAGGGGAAGACTTGCTCGATTCTGACCAGGGCGATGTCTTTTACACCAAGCTTCTGTTTCCTGGCCAGCAGATCGTAGTAAATCTTGCCACTGCAAAAAACCACCCTTCGCACCTCTTCCACAACCGTATCAGGATCGTCATAAACCAGTTCAAATTTGCCTGTTTCCAGGTCGTCCAGGGTGGAGATGCATTGGGGATGCCTGAGCAGGCTTTTCGGGGTGAATACGATCATGGGCACCCGGGATTTTTTATTCATGTGGTTCCGGAGTGCATGGAACAGGTTGGCAGGTGTGGTTGGATTGATGATGTGCATGTTACACCTGGCAGCAAGGCTCAGGAACCTTTCAATCCGTGCACTGGAATGTTCCGGTCCCTGTCCCTCAAAACCATGGGGAAGGTATAGAACCAGCCCGTTCATCAAGCCCCATTTCTCCTCGGCGCTGGATATGTACTGGTCCAGGATCACCTGGGCCACATTGACAAAATCTCCGAACTGTGCTTCCCAGATGATCAGGTTCTGCGGACATGCCATGGCATACCCGTACTCGAATCCCAGGACCCCGTATTCATTCAGAGGGGAATTGAAAATATTGAATGGAACCTGATCCTTCTTCAGGTACTTAAGCGGGGTGTAAATTTCGGTGGTCTCATCCATGACCAGTCCGGCATGGCGGTGTGAAAAAGTACCCCTGATGCTGTCCTGTCCACTGATCCTGACGGGATGGTTCTCCAGCACGAGTGAACCATAGGCAAGCAATTCGCCCAGGGCCCAATCCACCCTGTTTTCCCCGATCATTTTAGCACGTTCCTCCATCAGCTTGATGGTTTTTTTAAAAAAGACCAGGTCTGCGGGAAGGGTGGTGATCTGATCGGCTATGCCCATGAGGGTGCTTTTTGGAACCCCTGTGGGTAACGAGACATCGAATTCTGATTTTTTGGCATAATCCATTCCCTGCCATTCGGCTTCCAGGAATTGCTGGATGGTTACCTTCCTTTTTTTCCTGGCAGCGGAAAGCTGTTTTTCAAGCAGGGAATCAAATTCATTTTCGGCAGAGATCACCTCTTTTTTGTCCATGATGCCCAGGTCTGTAAGTTGCTGACTGTAGATATCCCTGGGATTGGGGTGTTTGGCAATGGCTTTATAGAGCAGGGGTTGGGTAAACCTGGGTTCGTCTCCTTCATTGTGTCCGTATTTCCGGTAAGCCAGGATATCGATGAATACATCGGTATGGAATACCTGCCTGTACTCCATGGCCATGCGGATCACATGAATCAGGCCTTCCACATCATCCCCGTTCACATGCCAGATGGGTGCTTTGATCACCTTTCCCACATCGGTACAGTAGGTAGACGAGCGTGCGTCCAGGTAATTGGTGGTAAATCCCACCTGGTTGTTGATGACCAGGTGGATGGTACCCCCGGTTTTATATCCTTCCAGTTCGGACATTTGCACCATTTCATACACCACACCCTGACCGGCAATGGCGGCATCTCCGTGGATGATGATGGGTACCAGTTTATTGAAATCACCACCATAAATATGATCTATCCGAGCCCTGGACACGCCTTCAATGATGGGAGCGGACGATTCCAGGTGGGAAGGATTGGGTACAATGTTCAGGATCACTACTTTATCTCCTGAGGTGCGGATCATGTTTCCATAGCCCAGGTGGTACTTTACATCGCCAAGACTGATGCGTTCTTCGTACGATTCCCCTTCAAACTCCTTGAAGACATTCTTCATGGGTTTTTTCAGCACATTGGCCAGCACATTCAGGCGTCCACGGTGGGCCATCCCGATGTTAAACTCCATCACCCCTGACTGTGAGCCACACTCTATAAGGTCATTCAATGCAGGAATGAGGATTTCGGCGCCCTCAATGGAGAACCTTTTCTGGCCCACAAATTTGTTGTGTATGAATTTCTCAAATCCAACTGCTTCTTTCAGATGGTGGTAAATCCTTGTTTTTTCCTCAGGGCTAAGCAGGGTCCGGTTCTGACCCTTTTCGATCCGGTCTTTCAGCCATTTGAGCTTTTCAGGATCCCTGATAAACATGTATTCCGATCCGATGTGACCGCAATAGGTCTTTTCCAGGCGATCAACGATCTCGCTCAGGGGGGCTTTTTCAATGCCGATCTCCCTGCTGGCATGATAGGAGGTTCCAAGGTTTTTCCCGGAAAGACCGTAATTCTCCAGATCGAGGGTGGGGAAGTATTTACGCCTGGTGCGTACCGGGTTTGTTTGGGTGAACAGGTGGCCCCTTTTGCGATACCCGTTGATCAGGTTGATTACCTTAAATTCTTCGTCAAAGGTGAGGGATTCAGATTCGGGGTGACTGAAATCACGTCTGGCCAGGTCAAATCCCTGGAAAAAATGGTGCCAGCTGGGGTCGATTGAGCCAGGATCTTTTCTGTATTTTTGATAAAGTTCCTCGATGGCGTCCGTGTCGAGGTGCTGCAAAAACGATAGGTCATCCATATGAAACTTGTCCGGATTTTAAAACTAACAATCAGGGGCCCGTTTTGTTGTACGCAAGCCCGCTATTTACTTGATCTCACTGAAATGCTTCATGAATTGCATCCGTTCAAAAGATACAGGATTGTCCGGGTACTCTCCGCTCACCTTTCCCATGAACTGATCAACGGAATCAAATCCCTTTTCGTCCATCCATTTCTCAACCCGGTAAAGGATCCGGGTTACCTGGTCGGGACCGTTCTTGTAGAGTGTGGATGCCACCTGGGTTGCCGATGCCCCGGCAAGCAGCATCTTGATCACTTCATCTCCGGTGTGGATACCGGTGGATGCGGCAAGGTCACAGTTAACCTTGTTTGACATGATCGCAATCCACCTCAGGGTTTCGGAAAGGTCTTCCGGGGTCGTAAATAGCTTTCCATTTGACAGGGAAATCGTATCCAGATCGATATCGGGAGCGAAAAAGCGATTGAACATCACAATACCCGACACACCGGTTTCTGATAAGGCCTTTACCGACAAACCCATACGGGTGAA
>SDBV01002892.1_pt1 | contig 25588 bp, 21 predicted proteins | sample 2277081 | NCBI WGS metagenome assembly SDBV01 (sample SAMN10402039, study PRJNA504765) | marine sediment metagenome | isolation source: marine sediment core GS10_PC15, 223 cmbsf | place: Arctic Ocean: Southern Knipovich Ridge | collected 2010 | reverse complement strand
TATGGATTTTATTTAGTGAATGTATCAAACGGAAAATTGGAAGATAATACCGCGAATAATAACCTGTATGGTTTCCTCCTTAAGGATTCCTATAATAACACCTTGGAGGGTAATACCGCAAGTGATAATCTCAATGGAATCACACTCAACTCGAGCAATTACAATGCTCTAACATACAATATCGTAAGTAATAATAGGCATGGGTTATCCCTCGATTCATCCCATAATAATTCCTTAACAGGCAATGAGGTAACGGATAACACTTATCTTGGGATTTACCTAGGCTCTTCCAATAGCAATATCATAATGAACAATACCGCAACTGGGAACATCAATGGTTTTACCCTCAGCTTTTCCAATAATAACACGATAACAAACAACACCGCTAATGATAATGACCAGCATGGTTTTCATCTTTGGTACTCCAACGATAACATTTTGACTGACAATATCGCTAAAAATAATTTAAAATATGGTATATATTTAGAAGAAAGCAATTATTATGAAATTTCGGGAAATTATTTTGAAGATAATGGTCTAGGTTCTATTTATGAAAAGATGAGGGAAGAAATGGACTTTCCGGATATATTTTTAATTTCGGCTATAATTGTCGTAATTGCTGGAGTATCATTTATTATTATTAAGGCAACATTTTTTATCAGAAAAAAATTAAAATTATCTGGCTTTAAATTGTCTTTAAAAAAGTTATTGAGAGATAAGAATAGATGAGCTATAATTTTATGAGTATTACTATAAAAAAAGCCAGCCTTTATTATCTTGTCCTTGTTTTAGTGGCAATTATTATTCCCATAATCCATTATCCACGCATATATGGAGTAGACGCATTTCAGTATATGTGGATGGCAAATGCTTTTAGAAATGGGGCATTATTTTCTGAAAATACATGGTTGATCCATCCTGCTTCCTATTTTGGGTATTATCCCTTTTCCCATGCACCAATAGGCGTTCCTATATTCCTTGCTCTTTTAATTAGTCTTTTGAATATTTTTTCATTTGGGATAACAGAAGCGATATTGGCCTTCAATATTATACTCATCATAATTATTTATAAAAGCTCTCGAAATCTCGGAAATAGACTATTTGAAGAAGAGTGGAGTCGATTTATATTTGTAGCTGCTATTTTATTATCCCCGAATATAATTTATGATACTACAATGACCGTGAGTACCAGAATTATCATAACTATTATCATGATAGTTCTTTTAAATTTAAATTTAAAAGTATTAGGTAATGACAATTATAATAAATTTAAAACAACGATTTTTTTGTTTTTAATCCTCTTTGTTGGTACCTTAGCGCACAGACTTTGGACGGGAACAATTATAACGATAATATTCATGATATTTACGGCTTTTATACGAAACTATAAAAAACTACAACACCTCACTGTATTTTTAGTTCTTCCGCTAGGTATTATCGCATTTTTCTTTGGATTAGAATTTTTTTATATTGATCCTCGTACTGGTCTTGGTATTTATGCATCAATTTTCGAGATAATTTTATTTTTAATCTCCTATTTTGGATTTTGGGCAGGATTAATTTCTCTTTTTTTCCCGATTGGAGTAATAATAACCCTGTATAGACTAACTTTTACATTTAAAAATTCTAATGCATTTAAAACATCTAAAAAAAAGAACCCACATCTCAACAATTCCCCTCAAGAGTTTGTTGACAATTTTTATTATTTACTCCTTTTGCTTATACCTTTCTTATATATGATTCTTTCTTTCTTTTATGCGATAGTTATATTTTTACCTATTATAATAATATTTTCCGTTCAAGGTTTAATTTATATTAAAAAGTTTATTTCAAGGATTTCTAAAAAATTAGATTGGATTTTTCCGATACTTCTCTTATTTTTTCTTGGGGGTTATTACCTTATAAGGTATGGAATTTATTCAAAAATTGTATTTTGGGATTCATTTTTATTCTTGCTTGTTTCTTTAATCCTATTTTTATTTGTTTTTTTAATTATTAATTATAATAATCTAACTATTTCACGCTCTTCTTTTGATCCCTATAAATTGAAAAAAGGGATTTGGATTATTACATTTACAATTTCATTTTTAGCTTTTTCGGAAATAAATCTTGAGGCAGGTAGAGCTGATGTCTTTAGCAGCCCCTATCCATGGGAAAAAAGATATTTAACCAATGAAGAAATCGAAATTATTGAATATTTCCAGAATGAAGATATTGATGGATTGATCTTTTGTGCTGCTGGCAGATATATATCTGAAAGAATTGGAGGTGTTGGATTTTTACCCACTTTTAGCGAACCTACTTTAATTGGAATACCCTTATTTTATGGGTTTATCAGTCCTAATTATATTCACGAGAATGTAGAATTTTCCTTTTCCGAATTGTTTAGATTCGGGCTTTTCACTTTTAATGAAACGGATCCTATAACAGATCTATTAAGTTCTATTAAAGTATTAGATTTAAGAGCGGGGGCAGATTTTGGGGTTTTGGTTTCCTATAATGTGCAATATATTATTACAATTAATAATACTTTCCAGTCAGACGGTATTAATAATTGGCCCTTAATTCAATCTTTACAACAATCAGAATTTTTTGAACCCGTTTTCACAACTCAATATTTATTGGTATGGAAAATTTATTGAACCTCATACAATATACATAACTTTTTAACTCAAATGTTCTCACAGTGAACTCTTTATCCAATCCTTTTATTTCACAGAGAGCTGTTTCTTCTACATTACAGGAAATCTCGATACTTTTCCCTCATATAACTGGTTTTAAAAAGGTTATCCTAATAAACGACAGATGATATCGATAGTTCTTTCAAAATACCTATATTTTTCATTATATGAATCATGATTAGGAATTCAAAAAAGTTTAAATTTAGAGGAACAATAAAAGTAATAAGATAATAGAGCAAAAAACCATAAGATAATTATTTAAACAGAATATACATTTTTGTTAAATAGACAAAACTCCACAATTCCGTAGTATTCTCTGAAATACGACCGTTTTCATAAAAATACTAGGAATGATCAACTATTATTACGAAAAATAGGTAAGTGTTTAGATAAAAATTTCCCAACAAAAGTTTAAATAACTTCAATTAATAATCATAAAAAGCATTGAATTTAACCTAAAAATGACTCTCGAGAATTTAATTTTAAAGAAATCTCAGAAAAAAATATTTGGTGGAAAGGTACCTAGGGAACGAAATAAATTCAAAGAAATTGAGGATAAGTGCACCAATCTAAAGATTGGAGTTATTATTCCTGCTTTTAACGAAGAAAACAATCTTGGAAATGTTCTTTCTAAAATCCCATATAACATTTTTAAACATTTAGATGTAATAGTTGTAAATGATGGTTCAACTGATAAGACGGCTGAAATAGCAAGAATCTTTGATGTACTTATTTTAAACCATAACAAAAACAGAGGTAATGGCGCAGCAACTATTACAGGATTAGATTATTGTAAAAATAATAATTATGATATTGTAATTATTCTCGATGCTGATGGACAACATGATCCTAAATATCTTTATGATTTCATATCTCCCATAATTAGAAATGAGGTAGACTTTGTTATCGGTAATAGATTCAAGAATTATTATAAATCAAACAAATCCAAGATTTTCTTCTCAAGGCTTATAACTGCTTTTTATTTTGTTTTACTCAGAAAAAAGGTTTCTGATCCAACAAATGGTTATAGAGCACTTTCTTCTAAATGTCTTTCTAAATTAAATTTCGAATCACAATATTCAATAACTCAAGAAATGCTATTCAAAATTCTTCCCTCTTATAAATATAAAGAAATCCCAATCATCGTAAATCAAAGAGAAAATGGAAGATCATTCATTAAAATGAAGAATTATCTGCTTAAGATGATCCTTATGATTTTGAAATTCTACATACTTCCAAAAATAAGCAAATTGACTAGTAAGATTTTTAAGGAGACAACAAGGAAAAAAATCAGATTATCTTTTTTAAAAACTTAAATTAATAATTATTTGTAATAAGAAAAATATTAAAATATAATTAATTACTACAAGGTAATTTCGTTGTGATCGTGGATATTTTGAAGATTATGTCGTCGATGATAAAAAGAAAATCAATCAATAATCAAAAAATGACTCTCTAAAATTTAATTTTTAAGAAATCTCAAACAATATTATTATTTTGTTTATATTTAGTGAAATATTTATTATTCTATGACAAATTTTCTTTTTCTATTAAATCATGCAAGACATGCATATGTTTTAAAAAATTTAAGGAAAAGATTAACTGACCAAGGAGATAATGTTTATATCGGTTCTAGAAATTTAGATAAACCACATTTAGCAGAAATAGTTCAAGAATTCGGTTGGGATACATTTGTGATAACACCGGTTACTTCAAAGTCACCAATTGGAATTGTTTCTTATATTATTAAACAAATTGTTCAAATAAGTAAAGTTATTAGGAAATATAAAATTCATCGAATAATAAGTTGTGGACCTAATCTTGTATCTATTGCCGCAAAAAGAAATAAAATTAATTCAGTTGGTTGGATAGATACTGAACATGTAAATTTGCAGGTTAAATCTGCATTCTATTTATCAGATGTTTTAATCGCACCAGAATTTTCTAAATTTAATCGATATAAAAGAATTTCTTTTAAAAGTATTATTGATAGTGCTTATCTACATCCTTCAATATTTAAATACAATCCAGAAATAGTCGAGAACATAAGGTTATTAGAAAACGGCAGACCCATTTTATATAGGTTAACTAATTTTACTGCTCTTCATGACAAAAAAATAAAATTCAGAGATTGGGAATATGATTTAATAAGGGAAATTGCAAAAAATTATCCAATTATTTTAGTGTCTGAAGGTGAAGTCCCTAAAGATCTCCAAAAATATCAAAAAAAATATAAAATTACTGATTTTCATCACATTCTTTCTCAATGTAAGTTATATATTGGTTCTGGAGGGAGTACTGCAACAGAAGCAAATTTATTGGGTGTTCCTGCTATATTAACAAATCCATTAAGTGCTGGGATTCTTGAAGAATTTCAAAAAAGATTTGGGCTGTTTCATAATCATAGAATAACAAAACAATTAATTTTGAAATCTATGAATTATTTTTTGTCTATGAAAAAAAGTGAAATAAATTTGAGATATAAAAAAATATTGAATTATTGTGAAGATATTAATCCCTTACTGTATAGATTGGCGACTGATGATATAGAAATCTTAAAATTAGAAGCTCGGAAATAGGCTTTATTATTGATTTATTACGAATCTACATAATTTTGATTGATAAAACGAAAGATATTATTTAAAAAATAATTTCACACATTCAATTACACAATCAATTTGTTTTTGCTCCATTTCTGGAAATATTGGAATACTAATTATCTTTTTTGAAATTGATTCTGAAATTGAAAGATCTCCTTTTTTTATTATGTACTTTGAAAAAGCATCTTGAAGATGAAGAGGAAGAGGATAATAAATCCCCGCTTCAATATTATTCTTTTTTAAAAATTTCAATAAAGGATTCTGTAGTTTTTCTTCAGTGAGTATAGTATATTGGTGGTAAACATGACTGACATAATCTGGGGATGACTGTAATGTAAAAATATCTGAAAATGCTGTTGTGTACTGTTTTGCAATCATCCTTCTTTTATTATTCCACTCATCAATTAAATTTAATTTTACATTTAATACAGCTGCTTGAATAGCATCCAATCTTGAGTTTAAACCTATAAATTCATGATAATATTTTTCCTTTGAACCATGGACACGTAATTTTTTTAGATAATTGTAATGATCTATATTCCCAGTTGTTATCAAACCTCCATCTCCATAACATCCAAGATTTTTTGTAGGATAAAATGAAAAACAACCAAAATCCCCAATAGTTCCTACTTTTTGACCTCTATATACTGCCCCAATTGATTGACATGCATCTTCGATAACAATTAAATCATTCTGAGCTGCAATATTCAAAATTTCGTTCATTTCTGCGGGTAATCCAAAAATGTGAACGGGAATAATAGCCTTAGTTTTTGGTGATATAGCATCCATTATTTTCATTGGATCAATATTAAATGTATTTTCTTGGACATCCACAAAAACTGGAATAGCCCCCAATCTTGCAATGGATCCTGCTGTTGCAAAAAATGTAAAAGGGGTTGTAATTATTTCATCTCCAGGTTTAATACCCGCAGTTATTAAGGAAAGAAGCAAAGAATCACTACCAGATGCACAACCTAGAGATCTTTGTCCTAAATACCTTGATATATTTTCTTCAAAAATTTCAACAGGTTTTCCCATGATAAAGGTGCCATTTTTAAGAATTTTAAAAATTGCAAGATTAATTTTCTCTTGAATATTATAATATTGTTTCTTTAAATCTATGAATGGAACCTCCATATTTTTTGCACCCAAATTCATTTTAATTTATTAAAATCAATTCAATTTAAAGAATTTCATCTTCTGGTACATTTCCATGTTTAATAGCAGGATTTCCAAACCATATTTCTCTTGGAGGTACATCTTTAGTAACAATAGAACCAACTCCGATCATAGAATTTTCCCCAATTTCAACACCTGGTAATAATAAGACTCCGATTCCAATCCTTGCAGCTCTCCTTATTTTATAACCCGTAATTTTTAGATCATAATCTCGTCCATGTTTAATTTTCTTAGTATTTGCACCACAGAAAAACATAGCGATAAAGACATCATCTTCAATTATCACATCTTTGGTAATATGACATTGAGCATGAATTAATACTCTATCACCTATAGTGCAATCCCCTTCAAAAACTGTAAGATGCCCGATAATACAATCATTTCCAATTTTGGTTCCGGGTCTTAATATTGTATGATGTCCTATGAATGAATTATCTCCAATTTCACAATCTTTTTCAATCACAACACCATAACCTAAACGAATATTTTTACCAAACTTTGTATCAGGATGAATTGGGGGATTATTTCCTAAGGCATTTGAATATTTTTTTGCAGATAAATTTTCATTATCCAAATTTATCATCCTTTTTCTTTAGTTTTTAATATTTTTCTTAAAAAAGGATGGGATTTTTCAAAATTTTGAGTAATTTCTGAATTTCTTATCTTATAAGCCAGATCGATTGAAGGTTTTGCTTCCTTTATTCCGTAACCTTTTCCTTGAAATATATTTTCATAAACTTTTGTATGTAAATTAGTAAATCCACTAGAAAAATCAATTTTTTCTCCATCAATGGTAATCTTTCTAATTGCATGTGAACCAGATTGTAAATCATTTACATCGGTTGAAAGATACCATCTTATATTAGCCTTTTTTAACTCTAAAAATCCCGACATCTTTTTTGGTTTAGAAAAATATACTTCACTTTTAACAACTGTTCCAAAAATCCAAATAAGTATATCAAAAAAATGTATTCCAATATTGGTTGCAATCCCACCAGATTTTGAAATATCTCCTTTCCAAGATTGTAAATACCAAGGACCACGAGGAGTAATGTATGTGAGAATAATTTCATATTTATCTGAACTGTTCAAATTTATAATTTTCTCTTTTAAAGCTATAATTGATGGATGCATTCTTAATTGAAGAATTGTAAAAATTTTTTTCCCAGATGCTTTTTCCAATTCTTCTAATCTGTCCAAATTCCAAGGACTTAATACAATTGGTTTTTCACAAATAATGTTTAAACCATTTCGTAAAGCAAATTTAATGTGATAATCATGTAACCAATTTGGACTACAAATACTTAAAAATTGAACTTTATTTTTATCATCATTACTAATTTTATCAATATATCTATCAAATCTCTCGAATTCAGTAAAGAATTTTGAATTGAAAGAATATTGATCTAATATTCCTACTGAATCATTGATATCAAAAGCCGCTACTAATCTATTACCAGTTTCATTTATTGCTTGAAGATGCCTAGGCGCAATATATCCCCCAACACCAATTATAGCGAAATTATATTTATCTTTTATTTTACATCTATCTCCTATTTTTTTTGTTAGGACATTATTTTATTTAGAAAATACTTTGGGATTAATTATTAAAATATCTAGTAGTAACCGAATTTTGGAAAAGGAAAAATTCACCTATATTAAAAAAAATTAACAAGTTAAATTAAATATTGATTAATAATCTTTTTAAAATATCCAATTTCTTTTTTTTGAATTCAGTAAAAGTTTATCCCTTTCCTGTTATAGTCTCATAATACTCTTTCATTGAAATTGATTTATACTTTTTTTTTTTCAGCAATTCAATAAAATTTTTTAAAATGGAAATTCCATTTTCTCTATTCCTCAGATACATAAATTTCAATTTATAATTTAGTTTATTAAATCCTTTATTATGATATATGTTATGCAAATGCATATCGAAAATAATATTATCAGGCATTTTATTTTGAAAGATTTTAAAAAAATTCTTACCAAAAAGTTGCATGTAGCTTAAGGATAATGGCACAAACAAGATAGTAGAGAGAGGAATTTCCAAAAACCCATTATCATAATAGAAGGGATTACTCGAAACTCTCAAATTATTATAAACACTTGGTCTAAAGGATGGAAAAACACTTGAGTCGTATTTGAAATTTTCCTTTTTCAAAACATTTATTTCTGGGATAGAGATGGCACCAAAAGGAGCTCTATACCCTATAGGATTTACACCAAAAAAATCTTTATAAATCTTTTTGCTTTTCCTAATCTCCTCTATTTTGAATTTTAAAGATCCTATTTTTTCTATTTTATGACTGTGAGAGTGAGGTTGGATATCTAATTGAGTTATTGTACTAGTAATCTTTGGAAATTTTTCAAGAATCTCTGTGCTAATAAATAAAGTGGGTTTTACTTTCAAATCTTTGAAGAGCTTTAAAAGATGATCCAAATGATTTAAGCATTTATATTGATCTAATCTTCCGTAATCTCGCTCAACATCGACAGTAATACAAAATTTTTTATCAGTAATAGTTTGATCTGTCATTCTTTTCTTATTCTTTTTTTCTATTTAATTTTAAAATAGAATTTTTATCAATTTTGCGTACAATTTTTGCAGGAGAACCAACAGCTAAGGAAAAATTTGCGATATCTTTTGTGACTACTGATGAACCACCAATAACACAGTATTTACCTATAGATACCCCTGGTAATATCATCACATTATTACCGATCCATGTTCCCTTACCAATCCGTACTCTTTCAATTTTTCTTGGATAAATCTTTTTTAAAGGGGGACTCCCCCTACTGTGAGCATAAATTAATGTTCGATCACCGATATCTACAAAATCTTCTATAATTATCATTTTTGGATATAGTAAATCAATAATAACATCATGTCCTAAATAAACGTCAAAACCAATTCTCACTCCTCGTTGACGTTGTAATTGAGTACGAAAATATGGAATTGGGATTTTCATTGCTAAAAAAAACTTCAGCCAATTGGAAAGAAATTTAAAATAAAATATTATTTTTCCAAAGAAACCATGAAATCCCCACTGTTCCATTACTTCCTTTGTGTTTTCATTCATCTTCTAAGTTCTCTTTCCTTCATTTGAAAATATTAATGATTTTTTATATAGGAATATTTTCTTTTAGAATTTAAATAATTTAAAAACTTTGTTTTCACCCCAAAAATTATATTAAATAACATTTAAAAGCGAATTTCCTTATGCAGTTTATGTGATCTTCATAATATGCGTCCAAATGATGCAACTATCGTCGAATAAAACATTATAATGGATAGAACATGAATACCGGGATAAAAATTTATATTTCTAAAGATATACAATACTTAAATTTAAAAATATAAGAAATATTTGGCCTATACCGGACTAATCCTCGCGATCTAGTTCTCTAATACGCCCGGATGAGCTTGGATGCATGGAAGATAATTTGAATCCAGTATTATTTGCCCATTTATTATATTTTGAGAAAGAAAATTGATTTCAAAAGATGTTACATTGATTGCGGATTATAAAGAAAAACTATGCAAGAAAGATGAGAACGATCAATACTGTTTTGGTAAGATCGACGGAAATAACAAACACAAAATTCTTGGAAGACTATAATTGATATTAAATTTTTTAAATTTTCAAATAGTAAATAAACCGACCTTTAACAATGAGTAACCACCTTATAGAGACTATTGTAATCAAGGATCAGATGGAAGGAGGAAATATTTTCCGAATTATCGGATGAAATTTCTCATGGTAATTCCTCAAATTAGTCAATTTAAATATAGATTTTTGTTCTTATCCTCAAGGTCAAACCCATTGCGGGGCAGATAATGCAATTGAAGAAGAAAAGAAAAAATATCTTAAGGATTATGAGTTAGAATCAAAAAATATTTACTAAATCTTAAATAGAAATTAATTAAAACCTAATAAAACAATAACAACTTGTCTTAAAAAAACATTAGCACCTTTAAGAATAATTGAAAGATGAGCCATAATTTTATGAGTATTACTATAAAAAAAACCAACCTTTATTACTTCTTCCTAGTTTTAGTGACTATATTTTTTCCATTAACCACATATCCACGCATTTATGGAGTAGATGGTTTTCTTTATATATGGATGACTAATGCTCTTAGAGATGGAGTATTATTCTCTAATAACACCTGGTTAATCTCTTTTTTTTCCTACTTTGGGTATTATCCTTTTTCTGCTGTGCCAATAGGTGTTCCTATGTTTCTTGCCTTCTTAACGAACTTTCTGCAATTTGTATCTTTTGGTATCTTTGGCATAACTGAGGGGATTTTAGCCTTCAATATTATTCTCATTATCTTAATCTATAAAATCTCTCGAAATCTTGGAGAAAAACTGTTTGAAGAAGAATGGAGTCGATTTATATTTGTTGCAGCTATTTTATTCTCCCCGAATATTATAAGCGATATTACAATGACCGTCAGTACTAGAATTATTATTACCATTGTCATGATGGGCCTTTTAAATTTAAATTTAAAGATAATAAGCAATTTTATAAACAAACTCAAAATATTGAAAATTATACCTCTTATGATTTTAATATTACTAATTGGTGCTCTAGCTCATAGATTTTGGTTAATTACAATAATAACCATAGTTTTTATGATTTTTACACTTATCATTCAAAAAAGTAAAAAATTAAATCGGCTTATTATCTTTTTTATTATTCCACTAAGCATTATAGCGTTTTTTATTGGCTTGGATTTTTTTGTTGTTGATCCTAAAAAAATTAGCTCTCTTTTTTTTGATAATTCGACTCTAATTGGAGTTAGCATAAATCTGGTCATACACTATGCTCTTAAAGTAGGTTTAATTTTGATTTTTTTCCCGATTGGAGTAATATTAACGCTTTACAAGGTAGCTATTTTATTAAATATACCTAATGATCAAAAGAATGCTCAACAAATCAATAAATCTTTAATAAGTTTCTATTTACTCCTTTTTATGGTACCCTTATTATTCATGGCTCCTAGTTTTTATGCTATAGTTACTTTTTTACCCATAATAATTATTTTTTCAGTTGAAGGCTTAATTTATGTTAAAAAGATTATTTCAAGCTTTTCTAAAAAATTAGATTTTGTTTCTCCTATAGTTTTCTTATTTTTTGCTGTAGGATATTCATTTCTTTATGTACAATTGATTTTAAGAATTAATTTGTGGTATATGTTTCTATTGTTTTCTGTTATTTTATTCATATATTTATTCAGTTTTATAATACATAAATATAATGGAAAATTAAACTCAAAAGTTTCTTTTGTTAATTTTAATAATTATAAATTTAGACAAGGTTTAGAGATTCTTGTATTAATCTTCTCAATAGTTATATTTTCAACTACAACCGTCGTAGGACAATGGAGAAATATTGATAGTAATCCTTATCCATGGGAGAATCGATATCTTACCGAAGAAGAACAGCAGATTATATTATTTTTTGAAAATGAGAATCTTTCAGGATTAATATATACTAATCTCCCTGAAATTGCTCCTAGAATTTCTGGAGTTGGATTTTTACCCATTTTTAATGATAGAACTAATATTGGAAACACTTTGTACTATCATTTTATTGAGGCAAGTGAAGTTTATAAGCATACAGTATTTTCTTTATCACGTATATCTACACTCGGTTTTCTTATGTTTAATGGACCAGATCCAATCACAGTCCTTATAAATCTCATAATCCGATTAAATGTGTCTTTGGAAGGAGATCTAAAAATATTACAATCTGAATATAAAATACAATATATTATAACCGCAGTTGTGCCTGAATTATCAATCGGTGCAACTTGGCCATTAATCCAATCACTCCCATTTACTTTCATTCCTGTTTTTTCAACTCAAAATTTATTAGTTTGGAAATTATATTGAGTTATCCAAGGAAAAATAAATCTAATAAGCATTAAAAAAGAATTACTGCTATTTTAAATCTCATATAAGGTATAAAATCAGACTACTTATTTGAAATAAGTTGCTAAATAACTATTATTGAAGTTTATGTTATTAGAAATGGTATAAAAAGTTTTTCTAAATTAATATTGATTTATGATGGATGAGGAAAAAAACCTGAACAATGAACTTAAGAAAGTTATGGAAAATGTTTTATTTATGGTTTTATCGGAGATGAATAATACAATATAACTTTTTAATAAAAACACCAAGTATCTTGGACCATTTTTTAGTCTTTAAAGGATATCTATTTTCTTAAGAATAATTTTAAAGATTTTTGTAATAATTCTCTATATTGTTTCTGATATTTAGAATTGAAATACTTTAATTTTTCCTTTATTTTATCTTTTAAATCACATATTTTATTAAAACAATTAATCAAGTTATTAAAATCAAGATTATTAACATTTAAGACATATTCTCCTTGTTCGTATAATTCCATAATTCCTAAAAATTTATGACTATTTGAAATTGCTATTGTAGGTACATTACTTGATATTGCTGCGATGTTTGAGTGCATTCGGGATCCGATAAAAATATCACACATTCCTATTAATTTTTTTAAAATAGGTGCAGGTAAATCTTCCTCAATTATTAAACATTTTTCTTTTCTATGAATATTTTGATAAATTTTTTTAAGTACTATTCTATCATCATTTTTGTAAGCAATAGTGTCAATCACATGAGGAATTAGTAGAATTTTATGACCATATGAATTTATTATTTGATTTGATAAATTTGAGAAGATTTCAATATATTTTTCACTTGAAATAAGTTGACTAGCAGCAATACCTATAATTAATAAGCTTTCATTATTTTTTTCATAGAATTTATCGTAGTTTGTTTCTTCTGTGTTTTCCTCTAAAAAAAATGCAGTATCAATACAAAAAAAAATATTTTGGGGATTATTTAGGAAGGTTCTAATGTAGTTTAAAGATATTCTCTCACGTATAAATATTACTTTTGAGTAATTAAATATAATTCTCGCCATTATTTTTGAAAAAAAGTGAATAAATGGACCTAATGATTGAGGAAATATAATAAGAGGTTTGTTAAAAAAAATAATTGGTAATTGTCTCAATCCAATACTCAAAACATTTAAGGATTTATAATCTCCAAATGAATCTCCAGTTATATCAATAATCAAATCACTCTTATAGATACCACTTAAAAATTCATTTTTAGGCTTTAAATGTAAAAATGCACAAATAAAGCCAACTAGTACGATTTTTAATCTTCCTAAGATAGATCTAGGATATTCTATAAATTCAACATTATGATTTCTAGCATATTTTCGATCTTCGTCAATTTTGGAAGTTATAAAGATATTGCTTTGCGGTAGGACATCTTTTATTATTTGAATTGATGCAATTGTCATCGCTTCTGCGCCATGGTTTTGAGATAAAGCACCCCCGGTCAGTAATATATTTTTGCTTTTCATATATTTATAATCGCTATACCATTTAAATTATAATTTGATTTTACCTTCTCAAAAAATTTCGGATTTTTCCTACTATTGCATCTGTAAAAAAAATTAGATTGTACATGATTACTAAACCTGTAATGTGAATTCTGAAGTAGAAAACAGGATATTTTCTTTTTTTCGATTTGAAGTATAGTTTATTACTTGAAATTGATATATAAAATCGATACTTATAAAGCAATCTTCTAAATATAGAAATGTGCTCATTATTTGCCTCGTATCTCTTTTTGGGAGCCCAAATTAATTTTTTTTTATATAAATATAACCGATATTGCATCCCATCCCTTTTATGTCTTATGCCTCCAGCTTGACTTTTTAAAATTTCCAACTTACTTATATTTTTAATTTCAATTTCCTTATTTTTTGAAGCATTTATTAAAATATCATCAATTTCTTTATTTCTGGGAATTATGATATTTGTTCCTTTACAATCTATTTCATATTCAGATAACCATGCATCTCCGAAAGAAATATCTGCACATTCGCAATAAACATCATCACAAAAATCACACGCCGGATATTTAAAGAATCCATAGCTCCATTTCATACCAAATAGTGAATTATTTCCTACTATTTTCTTTTTTAAATTATCTTTTTTCATATATAGTATTTTTAAACCGTACTGGCTTGCTTTCCGATTTTTAAACTTATATCGATATTTCATACTTAAGACTTTCATGGGATTTATATTACACTGTAAACAAATCAATTCTGAAAAACTTGTCGCTTTAAGGTGACCACAAACTAATCCAATGTGATATTTGATTTTTGAACGAATTTCAGGATAATATAAAGATAACAATTTAATTGATTTAATAAAACAAGGTAAACCAACAATAACATATTTTTTATCTGATGATTCTTTTAAGAAATTTAAAATCTTTGACAAATCAATAGGATAATAATGAGATCCAGAGCCATTTCTGATATGATTTACATTCTCTGATATAGAATATTTAAATAGTGTTCCTGGCGTATAACAAGGATTTATATGAATAACACCATCAACTTGTCTATTTTTTAGAAGATATGATAAGAACCAAGTTATTAATCCTCCTGAACTACTTTGAATTCTCCTTTCTAAATTACTTATGTGACCAACATATAAATTTATATAAAAACCGATTTTATCATCATATTGAAGAGACTCTTCATTATTTCTTGATATTTCAAATTCATTTAAAGAGAAATCAGAAAAGGGGCAAATTTTGGATGCTTCCTTTATTATTTCTTCATCAATCCTTTTTCTGACTATAATTGCACTATACATCCCATATTTATTCAATTTAACATTAAACAAACTCTTATTAACATAAGTACAAGCACCACAACCAATACAATATCCGTTTTTTATTACGGAGAGAATCGATCCATCATTCTTATTCATTTATCATGTTAAATTTTTGAACTATTAAAAATTTTATGTATGGATTTCTTTAAAAAGAAAATTAAATCCTAATTAGTTTCTATATTATGAATTTATATGATAATTATCCTCTTTCGATTAATTTAAAGTGACTTTACACGTAAAATTATTATGGAATTTCCCTGGATTCGATGTTTTGAGCAATAATGAATTCAAACTCTTCTTTGAAGATAATTATAAATTATTAAGAATAATGAATAAATGATTTTTTCAAAAATCAAAGCTATTATTAAAAGATAAGACATATTAAGTGAAAATGCTAAAAAAAGAATAATTAAAGATCCTATAAGCCCGAATATGCTTGAAATCAAATACTTAGAATATTCTCCAAAATTTAGAATTCGACCTCCGAAATAAGCTGAAATTATAATAGGAATAGGGATAAATAAACTAAGTCTAATGAAATAATACGATTTTTCTGAATCAACGCCTAATAAATTAATTAAAACTATTTTATCTAAATTGGTGACTAATAAGAATATCAATAATAAAAAATTAATAATAACAATCGGAATAATATTTTTCTTTAAAAATTTTAGATTAGGGTGTTTTTCTAAATTTTTTTTCGAGTTCAACGCAGTAGTTAATGAATTCCCAATCAGTGCTAAAATTGAAATTATCATTAGAGATAAATCGAAAACTTTAAAAGATATATCACTGAGAATTGAAGCAGCAATTAATGACATTATCCATATACTAAAATTTTTTACAAAATTAGTTAACATCAAAAATATTGAATCTTTAATATTTTCTTTAATCTCCTTCTTTTCTAAAATATTTCTTCCGCTAAGGTATTTTTTCGTTTCTGTTTTGTATAAATATAATCCCATCAAAAAAGAACCCAAATATCCTAGTCCAAAGAAAAAAATAAATGAATTTAAGTTTTGAAGAGAAATGACAAATAATGAGATTATTGCTAATAAACTTAGAATTAAATTACCTACGAATTGAATCACAACAGATTTGATAGGCATTAAGAATCCATTACTTAATCCAATAAAAAATTCAGAAAATGAATAAAACACTAAACTAGATGCTAAAAAAATAATTAAAATAGTATCCAAATTATTAAAAAAATAAAAACTTAAAGAAATAAAAACTATGAAACTGAAAATAGATGTAATACTATAGGTAAATGCAAAATTTTTAAAGGTTTTATGTATCATAACTTCATTTTTTGCTTCTCTGATCTTTCTTGTTAAAGGTATATGCAACATAAAAGATGAGAAGGGTATTATTATCGCAAATGTCCTAGTAATAATTGTAAAGTACTTATAATCACTCCCTAATAATAAAAAAAGTGCTAATATTCTAAAAATATACCTAATCGCATTACTTGATATCGATCCTATTGTAAGAATTAGTGTAAAATGTCTTAAACCGTGAATTTTTCTTGAGATCATTTTATTAAAAAAAATGAAATATAACTAATAACTTTCGTTAAATCACTAATCGGAATTTAGCAGTCAAACTCATTAAAAATATGTCGAAAATATGTTTTTGTCGATTATAATTTTAAAGAAATTTTAATAAGCAAATTATTATAATGTGTTCTTTCATCTAGAAGAACAAGTATACTGTTTTTCTCATCATACAACGCCAGGTTGCGCGCAACTCACTTCAGATCGCTGGCATATTTTGGCCCATATAACATGTAACAATTCTCACATCTGGTTGTGACACTTCAGCAGAATGTAGTTAATGATACAGTTAACCGAAGGATACCTATTTAGTGTATCACTACCACAGTGACGCGAATATTGCACAACATGGTGTCTTATGATAATTATATCCCACGAAAAGTTATCATAACTTAAAATTAATATTTAATAAAATATTATGTAATAACATAATATTTTAAAATTGTTTTTAAGTAAATCAAATGGAACAAGTTATGTGTAAGCGTTGTGTCATGGATAATACTGATCCAGACATAATTTTCGATGAAAAAGGTTTTTGTAATCATTGTACTGAAGCAATAAGGGAATTATCCAGTTTTCCTTATAATCTTGCGAAACAAGAAAAAGAAGAAGAATTAAAGAAGATCATTTCTAAAATAAAAAAAAAAGGAAGTAAACATAAAAAATATGATTGTGTTGTTGGTGTAAGTGGTGGTGTTGATAGTTCTTATGTTATATATTTAGCTAAAAAATTTGGTTTGAGACCTTTAGCTGTTCATCTTGATAATGAATGGAATACTGAAATAAGTGTTAATAATATTGAAAGTATAATAAAAAAAGAAAATATTGATTTAATTACTCAGAAAGTGAATTGGGAAGAGTTTAGAGATATTCAGTTAAGTTTTTTAAAAGCAGGAGTTCCTGATTTAGAAGTTCCATCAGATCAAGCAATATTTACATATTTATTTGACGTAGCTGCAAAAAACAATATTAGATATGTTATAAATGGGAGTAATACTGCCACAGAATCCATTTTACCACAAAGGTGGAGTAATGGGCAATTTGATTGGAAATATATAAAATATATACAAAAGAAATTTGGTTCAAAGAAAATAGAAACTTACCCAATCAATAGTTTTTTTAATGTTTTAAAGAATCATTTCATAAAGAATATCAAAAATATCAGAATTTTAAATTATATTGATTATTATAAGGAAGAAACATTGAAAATATTAGAAAAAGAATATTCCTATAAAAGATATGATAATAAACATGGTGAAAGTGTTTATACATACTTTCTTCAATCCTATATTTTACCAAAAAGATTTAATTTTGATAAAAGAAAAGCACATCTTTCCAGTCTTATTTGTTCAAATCAGATTACAAGAGACGAAGCTTTAGCTTCATTGAAAAAAGAACTTTTATCTAAAGATAAAGAAACTGAATTATTAAACTTAGTCTGTGAAAAATTGGATATTTCTAAAGAAGATTTTGACAACTATATGAATTTACCAAAAAAATATTATTTTGATTATCCTAATTTAAATAATAAATTCTGGCTATTTTTGAAAAAAATAGCGAAATTCCTTTTTTGGAAGTAAAAAATAATTATTTTTATCATTTTCAAATTTTTTAATAATAGTCAACGGATTTACTTAATCTCTAAATAAAATCCGCTCATTCTTTCAATGGCATTCCACAACCTAATGATTCAAGCATCACAGTGGGATTCCCTTCATTTAAACTTGAGGAAATAAAAAAATTTTAAGCTCCACCCCAAAAAATTTTATTACAATAATGAATCCATATTTTTTTTAATTTGATTAATAACATACTTTTTAGAATAATTCATTTTTGCATAATTGGCAATAATATCTCTATTAAAAGGATAATCAAGCATGACCAAGATCAAATTTGATAGGATTTGGGGATCCCTTGATTTTAATAAACGGCCTATTTTGTGATCCTTTATAATATCTTCACTTCCACCATTAATTGTGGCGACAACAGGGACTCCACAAGCAAGAGCTTCAATTTGAGCAACACCAAAACTTTCTCGAATACTTGGAAACACAAAAATATCCGAAGAATTTAACCAAAATGGAACTTCTGCATGGTTTATTCGTCCAACAAGCATAAGATGTGAGGATAAGTTCAATTTATCAATTTTCTTTTCAATTTTTTTTTTTAATGATCCATCCCCAATAATTATTACCAAAATATCATTTCTAACTTTGATGAGTTCACTTAAAGCTTCAACTAACAATAATTGCCCCTTTATTTTAATAATATTACCAACATTAATTAATATTTTTTTGTCTAAAGGTAAATTGAGATGTCTTCTTGCTTCTATGGTATTCATAGGAAAAAATAATTGGTCATTATAACTATTAGGTATTAATTCTATACGGGTATTTATCTTTAATTGATTCAATGCATTCAAACAACTCTGACTGACAGTCAAAATTAGATCTGCTTTATTTAAGGAATCTTCTATTATTTTTTTCCATTTTTTGTCCCTAAAGGGTAAATCATAAATATCATAACCTAAACCTTGAATTATTAGAGGGACATTATATTTCTCTTTTAATTTCGCACCCACAAATCCTGATGAAAATGCAAATTGTGATAATATCATATCGAAATGAAAAGAATTTTTATTAATTATTTTTTGAACTGCATTATAATGTTTTTTTCCAATTTGTCGATATAAAAAATTAATTGTTAAATATAAAAAGGGTGTTATGAAAATTTTTACATTTTTTGGCTTATTTCTATAATCAACCTTGTTTTTTAATGAAAAACGATTCAAAAACAAGAAAGGATAAAATTTTGATAATTTTGCAAGAGGATTATATCTTACTAAAACATATATGTTTTCAAAATATTTGGCAAGTTCTTCAATAGTATCCTTATTAAATGAATCGTAATCATGACATATCACAAGTAAATTTTTATTTTTGAAGAAAGAAATTTATACCACAATAAATATGAAGAATTAATTTGATAAATACAATGGTAAATATTAAATTTTTAGATCTATAAATATCTTTTTTTTCGCAATCCATATAGTAAATACCTTGAAAATTATTACAAATTTTTGGATTCTGATGAATATTTATTGTGAAAACAAAAAAAAATCATCAATTTTGAATAAAAACATCCTAAAAGTATTAATAGAAGGAAGAATTGGAGAGATTTACAATATAGGAGGAGATTCAGAGATTGCTAATATTGAATTAGTTGAAAAATTATTAAAAATTTTAGATAAACCCCAATCACTAATGAAATTTGTAAAAGATAGACCCGGTCATGATTTAAGATACGCAATGAATCATACTAAAATTACAAAAGAGCTACTTTGGAAACCTGAAGTAGATTTTGAAAGTGGATTAAAAATGACTGTTGAATGGTATATTTCTAATAGAATTTGGTTAGAAAATGTAATAACTAAAGAGTATTTAAAATTTTATGAGAAACAATATAAAAATAGATAATCGTTTACTACAAGCATTTTATTATTTTTTTTTGATTCAATTAAATTTCATTAAAGAATTTAACCAATACTTCTTATGCTTAAAAAAAGTTGTTAAAACATGTTTACCAGAGAATAATTCAATTAGACGTATGATGTAAACATCTATAAATGCATTATTCATATTAAATTGGATCATTTAATATTCTCTATTCCCTAAATAAAAAAACTTCAAGATACTCATCTGAAATCCTCTTTATCTTCACTTCTCCACAATTCTATTGTTTCTGATTTCTTCAGTTTTTGAATTCTTTGAGTGGTTTTATTATCGTAACACCAAAAAAGAACAAAACATTAGTTAATTAATTTCTAAATCAGTTACAAAGTAGAATTTAGTGTTTCTACAATATTATAAGGGAAGTATTGGCCTGTTCTTCCAATTAAAGAGATATTTGAAGATTATTTTCTTAAAGCTTCTTTAAAACGAGCTAGATCTTCGTTGTAGTCAACAAATAGTAAAGGATAAGCTTCCTCATAATAATTATACCCTAAATAATGTATTTCTGATTTTTTTAAATTATACAATAAACAAAATTGAGTTAAAGATTTTTTAACTAAATCTGTAGGATTGTTGATCTTTTTATCTAGTGTTATTTCTATAGACAAGCAGAAGTTTTGTTTTTTGGAGTCATATAAGGACTAATTTTGTTTGGTTCGTGTATTCTGTGAAAAAGAATATTCGGTATCATAACATATGATGCGTGTACTTTATCACCAAGTAAGTCTTTTTTATCAACACCAATATTTATTGTAAGTAATTTTCGATAATTTAGTTGATTATAATTCTTTAATTTTAATAGATTGATAAGATCTAAGATTGAAGCTGCTCATTCTTTTTGACAATATTTTGTCCTCTTATTCCAAATTGCTTTCGTAGTTTTTCATCTTGCAATAAAAGTATTATTTTTTTTGCCATATCTTGATAATCTCCAATTTTCACTAAATATCCTGTTTCTCCGTCATCAATTATATCAGCTGGTCCTCCACAATTTGTGCTTATTACAGGGACCGAAAGAGCTAAAGCTTCAGCTAATACAATCCCAAACCCTTCCTGAGATGAAGATAATACCAAAATTTTTGCATTTTTTATTAATTTAAATTTCTTAGTTTTATTTACATAGCCTTTAAAAATGACATTTGCCTTTAAATTGAAACTTAGTACCATCCTATAAATATGATTTTTTTCCCCACCATCTCCGATGATTATTAATTTTAAATTATGGAAGGTTTTAATTACAATTTTTAACGCTTTTAATAAGATCCCAATATTCTTTCTTTTCTTCAATTTTCCAACAAATATTATATAATCTAGGTTGTTTTCTTTACTGATTTCATATTCAAACTTTTGTATCTCAGAGAAATCAAATGGTGGTGGTAGAACTCGTATTTTATCTTTTTTAAATTCCTTTTTATCACTCAATCTCATAACCTTAATTTTATTTTATTTTCATAATCCTTAAAAAAATTTTGGATTTATTGGGTCTGAAGTTTAGATTAAGAAGCATAAAATTTAAACCTATTGGATGAATAAGTGGAATATATGGTGACTGATATAGAAAGTATAAATTTCTAAAATGTTTTTCGTGCTTAGAGAGAAAAATCTTTTTTTTTAAGAAGAATTGAAACCTTTTGAATGTAAATAAAAGAATGAAAAAAACTCTAATTATAGGAATTACAGGCCAAGATGGTTTATATTTGGGAGATTTTTTTTCAGAATGAGTTTTATGGGAGAATTAGAAGAATTTGAAAATATTTAATAATGAGAAAAAACAGTTAAAATTATTTATTGGTAAAACCCCAAATTGCTATAAAATTTATATTAAAAATATATAAAAGTATAAAGCATAAATGAGAATTTTATTTATTTACAGTTTACAAGATTATAAAACACCTTATAAGCCATTAAAAAAACAAGAGCAGATACCATTTGGAATTTCATACATTTCTTCTCTACTAAAGGCAAAAGGTCATATCACAGACTTGCTTGTATTGACAAGACAAACAAAGAATCGGTTTATATATAAATTTATTACTAATTTCAATCCAGATTTAATTGGTTTCACAGCAATCTCGACAGAATATTATTTTATCGCAAAGATAGCAAAACTAATAAAATCTGTATTTCCTCTTATATATTTATTAATTGGAGGTGTCCATATATCTTTAAATCCGGAAAAAGGTATAAAAGATGTTTTTGACGCAATTTGTATTGGGGAAGGGGAATATCCCACTTTAGAATTAGTGAAACAATTAGAGGATGGAAAAAAACCAACAAAAATTAGAAATTTATGGATTAAAAATGATCAACAAATTGAAAAAAACGCTACAAGGCCCTTTATACGTGATCTGGACAATCTACCCTTTCATGATAGACAGATGTGGCAGAAATGGATTAAACATCCTAATACAAGACATACTATTCTTATAGGAAGAGGTTGTCCATTTAATTGTAGTTATTGTAGCAATCATGCATTAAAAAAATTATCACCAGGAAAATATGTGAGATTCAGATCAGTTAAAAGTATTACAGATGAATTAAGAAATCTTATTAAAAAATATCAAAATATAAAAGAAGTTTATTTTGAGGTTGAAACTATTGGAGCAAATTTAGAATTTGGGATTAACTTATGTTCTGAATTAGAAAAATTTAACAACAAATTACAGAGAAAAATATCATTTGGAATAAATTTAAGAATAATTCCGAAAAGAAATTTTGAACCTCTTTTTCTTTCTATGAAAAAAGCAAATTTTGAATTTGTAAATATTGGAATAGAGTCTGGGAGCAAAAGAATAAGAAAAGATATTTTAAAAAGAGATTACTCTAATAACGATATTATTAAGAATATTAGATTAGCTAAATTATATGGTTTAAAGATTAACACATATAATTTGATTGGTCTTCCGGAAGAAACTTTAGAAGATATTAAAAAAACAATTGATATTAATAGAAAATGTTTGCCAAATATTCTACAGCTTTCAATATTTTTTCCTTATCCTGGAACAGATTTGTATGATATTTGTAAGAAAAAAGGATTGTTAAAAAATCAGCAAGATGTCCAAATAGAAAGAAGTAGGGTTTCTTTAAATTTAGAATATTTATCTAAAAAGCAAGTTCGAAAACAATATATATGGTTTAATTTTAATACTTATAGAGGATATCGACCCTTACCGATCCTTCTTTTTAAATTAATAATCAAAAAATTAAATTATAATCTCTACATCAACAGATTACTTCGAAGAATTTTAGCTTATAAATTTACAATATGGTTTAAAGCGGGGATTTAAAGACAAATTATCAATCGTAAATAAAGTTAAAAAAATCTTTTCCTTTTTTTCCAGTTATGGATAACCCTTAGAAAATCCAGTTCTTGAGATAATGAAAAAGGATGACAACGGAATATTATTAGATTGGATCATTTAATATTATCTATTCCCCAAATTAAAAAAAATCAAGAAAACTCATCTGAAATACTCTTTACGTTCACTTCTCCGAACTGTTATTGTTTCTAATTTCCTTAATTTTTGAATTCATCGAGTATTATTATCGAGACACCAAAAAAAGAACAAAAAATTGGTGTATTAATTTCCCAATCTGTTACAAAGTAGAATTTAGTGTTTCTACAACATTATAAGGGAAATACTGGCCGGTTCTTCCAATTAAAGAGATTTTTGAAGTTTTCTTACTTAAAGCTTCTTTAAAACGAGCTAGATCTTCGTTGTAGTCAATAAATAGTAAAGGATAAGCTTCCTCATAATAATTACACCCTAAATAATGTATTTCTGATTTTTTTAAATTATAAAATAAACAAAATTGATTTAAAGATTTTTTAACTAAATCTGTTGGATTGTTGATCTTATTATTTAGTGTTATTTCTAGACAAGCAGAAGTTTTGTTTTTTGGAGTCATATAAGGACTAATTTTGTTTGGTTCGTGTATTCTGTGAAAAATAATATTCGGTATCATAATATATGAGGCGTGTACTCTATCACCAAGTAAGTCTTTTTTATTAATACTAATATTTATTGTAAGTAATTTTCGATAATTTAGTTGATTATAATTCTTTAATTTTAATAGATTGATAAGATCTAAGATTGAAGCTGCCCAGTATATTTTATCAAATACATCAGTATATACATTTTTCCCTTGTATATATTGTATTTCGATATGATCATTAGATGAGTTTAAATCTGTTATTATGGAGTTTGTTTTAATTATTCCATCATTTAATATAATATCATCTTTCAGGAAATCAATTACTCTTTTACATCCAAATTTCGGGTAAAGATAGAAATTTCTAAACTTTGGTTTATCCTTTATTGTAATTTTAGATTCCAAACTTTGTTGCGTATTTGATTTGAAATCTCTTTTGTTTTTAAATTCAAAAATTTTTTGGATTGCATATCTAATTCGAGGGGGTGTGACTCTAGCTTTGTAATCTTTAGACATATTAGAAATATCAAATTTCCAAAAATTTGAAATGAAAGGATACATATTATCTTGATAAAATTTTGATCCCCATGAATTAATCAATGAATCTTCAAGATTTTTTTCTTTAACCTTATGTTTTGAAGTGTATAAGTAAGGAGTAATAAATTTTATCAATAGTAAAATATTATTAATTTTGAGATTTTTAATAATTCTTAAATCCGGTGGAAAAGTTATGTCTAATCCAGGTTTTAATTTTATTGAAACTTTGATTGGGAGAGATATATTTATTGAATTTACTCTTTCACACAAATTATTCTATATTTTGTGTAATCTTGGGGGTACATGTGGACCTACATCAAAATAATACAATCCATTTTCATATTCATATTTTATTGTATGTAATTGTCCTCCTAAATTTTTCGTTTTTTCTAATATCTGAACAGAATATCCTTCTTTCAGAGATGAATATGCTTTATATAAACCTGCAATGCCTGCTCCAACTATTAAAATACTCATTTTATGAAAATCCTTAAGCTATATTATTTGTATTCACATAAATTCTCTCAGTAGTTTTAACTTGTAAATTCTTTTTTTACTGATTCGGTATAACTCTTCAATTTCAACATTTCAATGAAAAATGATAAATCTTCTCTTTTAAGTTCTTTAAAAATAATTAAAAACCCAATAAATATGCCCGTTGCTATAATTGACGATAATATCAATAGTAAAATTTGATTTTCAAGAAATATGCTATTAAGAAAACCTTTGATAAAGAATGTAATTTTTTTTTTGTTGTAAAATAGCTTATAGTACTATTAAGAAAGCACAGGAAAAGCTAAAAGAATTAGGTATACTGAAATCTGAATTTCTT